>Ga0136611_10002495_pt1 | contig 12825 bp, 8 predicted proteins | sample AntDrymUQ2232306_2_FD_106645 | JGI IMG/M metagenome (GOLD analysis project Ga0136611, IMG submission 106645) | Polar desert sand microbial communities from Dry Valleys, Antarctica - metaG UQ223 (23.06) | ecosystem: Environmental > Terrestrial > Soil > Desert | place: Antarctica: Dry Valley... | reverse complement strand
TGTGCGATTCGCTATTGTCTCTTCTACAACGATCGCGCGAAAAGTTTCGCCGATGACTCGGACGACAATGCCGCAAACTTCGGAGGTAACTACATCGCGGGGATCGACGTGATGTATGCCCGAGAGTGGACGATCAGCGATAATGTCTTTGTCGGAATCCGTGGCCGGACCAGCGAGGGTCGGGGAGCGATCTTTATCTGGCAAGACTCTCGGGACTGTATTGTAGAGCGCAACGTGATCGTCGACTGTGACGCCGGAATCTGTCTCGGGAATCCTTCGCAGGCGGAACCCGGTCAGGTGCACTGCCGTCGCTTTGTTATCCGAAACAACTTTCTGACTCGCGTTCCAGAGAATGGCATTCAGGCGGTCTACACCGAGGATTGCAAGATTCTGAACAACACGATCTACGATCCGGCGAGTTCACGGGGCCGCTTGATTCGCACGGTTGCGGACAACCCTGGACTGCTGGTCGCAAACAACTTACTGATTGGTCCGCCAATGACTAACGAAGGGAAGCTGCCCGTCGAGAGTCAAACAAATGCCGTGCTGAAGGCGCTCGATGTGAGGCACGCCCCCTCTGGGAACTTGCGGTTGAATGTCGCCTCTCCGGAGGTCGTCGATCGCGCAACGCCTTCACCGGACGTGAGCGAAGATATCGATCGCGCGAAACGTGGAGCAAAGCCGGACATCGGCGCACACGAGGTTGGGGCGGACCGGTAACGGTTCGTTATAGCGCCGAGCTAGCAGCTATCTCGGTCGCCGCGCGGCGGCGCGGCCGGGCCGTTAAGCGGACTACTGCTTCTCGGGCTCTCCCGCCGCTTTTTCCGGCGACGCTGCGGCGGGCGGCGTTGCTGGTGCGTCACTTCCTTTTGCTGGAGCCGCAGGTGCCGCCGGAGCCTTCGACGCAGGAGGAGCACTCACTGGCGGCGTAGTCACAGAAATAGGTGGCGTAGTGACCGAGATCGGCGGCGTCGCTGCGCTGGAAGCCGACCCTGGCGAAGCGGGATTCGGTGCGCCCGATGCAGCCGCGCCTTCGGGCTTTGCGTCCGTCAGAAGTGCCGATCGCTCCTTCAGCAATGGCTCAACCGTAAACTTCTCAAGGAGGTATGTTCTGCCTTCCAACTTTTTCTCGGACGCGAGTTTCTCCTCCAAGCGCTTCTGGGTCGTTTTGAATTCCTCATCAAGCCGGGTCTTGTCTTCGGGCTTTTCGTCCGCGCCCGGCGTTCGCTCTTTGGAGAGGTCGGCGGTGACGGTGAAGTTCACCGGATACGCGTCGTTGGTCAGTTTCCCGATCTGGAGTGTGTAGGTGAAGCGATCGAACGTTTCGATCGTAACGGTCGTCGGCTTATCCAGCCCGATCTCTTCTGCTTTGGCGTCTGTGCCAAGAACGTCCTTGAATGAAGGGGAGGTAAGAAGACTTCCGAATTGGGAAACCTTGCTCTTGTCGAGTTCCGGCGTGGTCGGTGCGGAAAGCTTGGCCTCGCCCGGTGTGGGAGACGCGCCCGGCGCAGCTGCCGGGCTGGCTGGAGTCGGCGCCGATGCTGGAGGGGCCTGCAGCGGTTGAGCAGGCGTCGAGTCAGGCTTCGCGGGACTCGCGTCCGCGGGTTTGGGATCTGCAGGTTTTGCGTCCACGGGCTTGGTATCCGCAGGCTTCGCATCCGCGGGCTTCGCATCCGCGGGCGGTTCTGCGGCCTGAACGTCGCAAGGGCTACCCTCGGCCGCAGGCGCTGGTTCCCCAGCCTTTGATTCCGCTGGTTTGGCATCAGCAGGCGCCGCTGCTTTGGCGTCAGGCTGCTTCGCTTCGGGTGCTGCCACCGGCGGCTTCGTGGCGGCGTCCGATTGCGCGGCAGCAGCCGGTTTCGTCTCTGCGGGCTTGCCGCTGTCGCCCGACGCGGCCGGTTGGGCATCGGCAAATTTCCAGTCGCCCGCGGCGCTGTCGCGCACGAGCATCCACTGCATCCCGGGAGTCTCGCCGGCCACCGCGATGGACTTAGGATTCTCAACCTTGATGAAATCCTTGCGCAACCACCGTTCCGGCTTCGCCTCGACCTCGTCGAGCGTCTCTGAAACCAGAGAAACCTTCTTACCTCCAAGCGGCATGATATAACGCCCGGTCGCGAACCCACCCATGCCTCCCATGTCACCCATTGGACTTGGGCTGTCAGACTTCCGGGTATGCTTCTTCCCGAGCAGCACGCCGCCAACGCTCCTCCCGTCTTTGTCTTTGAATTCCACGAGCGTGCCAGCACCCTCTGCCGCTCCCGGCTCAGCCAGTTCCAAGCGCGGCATCTGGGATGGGCCAACCTTTACCTCTTGGACGGTCTTGAGTTCCCAAAGCTTCCGCACCAAGCCGCTGACTTGCTCGAAGTTCGCCGGGTAATCGGCCCGCTCCTGCACGACCCAATCGTCGTTCTTCTTCACGACGTTGAGTTCGCCCGCTGCAGACTTGATGTGCACCTGCGCAACGTCGTTGATCGGGAACTCGACGACTTTGCCGCCGCTGCCGCCGCCGGAATTGCTCCAAGCGGACTGGTTGCCCTTTTGCAGATAATACCCGGCACCGCCGAGCACGGCGAGCGCGAGAAGGAGAAGCAGGAGTTGTTTACCTTTCATGGGAGAGAGATGAGCTAACGCGCCGCGCGGCGCTTGCGACGAACCATCGCGAGGGCGACCCCCGCAATCGAGACGAGCACCGGCATCCCGGCAATATTCAGCCACTTCAGGCGCGTCTCGAGCGAGTCGATACTCGCCCGCAGGTTCTTCCGTTCCTGCTTCAGCTGCTGTTTTACTTCAGTCTCTTTCTTGCGGAAATTGGTGATCTCATTCTGCTGCTCAGGCGAGAGGATGAAGCGCTGCTGACCAGCTTCCGGCTTCTTGGTTTGCTGCAAGTCCGTTAGCTTGCGTTGCGCGTCGGCGAGGCTCGTCTCCAGATCTTTGATTTTGCTGCGGTAGTTCGCTTCCGCGTCCGCCTGCATCTGCTTCACCACGGTAAAGGGCCGCTCACGTGACGCGCGGCTGCGCACCGCAATGAGATTATTGTCTCCGGTAAGTTGCTCGAGCGCGCCTTGCGCAAAAGCAAGGTTGCCGTTCGCCGGCATCACCATGCGCTGGCCGCCGAAAGGATTCACCGCTTCCTGGACGGCGATCTGGTCCTGGATCATGTCGCAGTCACCCACGAGAATAACCACGTTTTCCCCTGCAGACTCCTTCAATCCTGCTTCTGCGGGGGCGTCCGGTTTTTTATCCTCAGGCTTCTCCTCGTCCGGCTTCGGAGCCTCGGCTGCTTTGGGCTTTCCTTCAGGGAATGCCGTCTTGAATTTCCCGGTCAGCCGGAGCGCAAGGGCGTATTCAGTTCCCGATCGCGCAAAATCCTTAATGATCTGCTCACCCCCAAATTGCGCACTCATCGGATCAACAAGTTGCGAGTTGGGAGAGGAGTGAATGAGCACGGTTTGCTTCAGGCCCTCGACCGGCGTGCCGGTGAACGCGCCGCCGAACACATAGAACAAACTGTCAGTATTCGCGGTGAGCACGTCGTCTTTGTTCATCGCCTTTTCTGTCAAAGCCAACGCGGTCGGAGCGCGGCCTTGCCTGGTGCGGGCGACGTAGTCGAGATCGGCAACGACCTTCGTAGCGTCAAAACTGAGCCCCCATCCCTTCAGCAGCTTTTCGAGATTCGAACTGCTCTGACCCGGCATGCCCATGCCCATCTGAGCAGACTGTCGATCGAGGACGGAGAGCGGATCAAGGAACGCAATCAACTTGCCGCCGCGGAGCACAAACTGATCGATCGCATACTGCGCCGCATCGGTGATCGCTTTCGGGTGGATGAGGACGAGCGCTTTGACATCGTCGGGGATCTTATCCGCGGTCATCTCCACCGTCTTTACGGTGAAATCGCGTTGCAGCTCGGACACGAAAACCCATGGCTGCTGACCCTGCTGTCCCATCCGCGCCATCATCGGGTTCATCGGCATGCCTTGCACCGGCATCGAACTCATCACTCCGACGACCGGTTTGGAAGGGGTCATCACCCGTGAGATCGCGCGTGAGATGTCATATTCGAGTAACCGCTCACGATCCGGAGCGAGGAAGGGAATAGCTTCCTTCTGATCGAGCATGCTCACGCTTAAGCCGAGATAGATCGGCTCGGATCCGAGTTGGAGGGACTGACCTTCCACCCCATCGAGCTTCGCCGAATCTTCGGCATCGGAATCAGGGATGGGATCGAGCTTTTGAATCTCGATTTGGCCCTTCGATGCCTGTCGATACTCACCCAGAAGATCTTCTACCCGCTGCGCGTAAGTCTTGAGAAAGACAGGCATCTCATTCTCACCACGTGTTGCGTAGAAGCGAATCTGCACCGGCGTATCGAGCTTCTTGAGGATCTCGCGAGTCCCGGGTGAAAGGGTATAGGCGCGCTCCGCGGTAAGGTCGACACGCTGCTTGACCTGAGCCGCGATGATATTCACCGCGATCAGGATGAGGAGCATCGCGATGATGCCCACGACGGAGTAGAGGTAAACTTCGAGTCCTTTTTTCTTCATGGGATGGGAAGGGAAAGTTGCCTCAGCCGGCGCGATGCGCGCGGATGATCACGCCGGTTGTGAACAATGAGAAAACAATTAGCGAGACGAAGTAGAGGACGTCGCGCGAGTCAATCACTCCCTTTTGGATGCTCTCGAAGTGGGTCATCACGCTGATCGCAGAGATCGCGTCGACAAACCACGGTGCGGCCCACTGGGTAAGCAGATTGGTCACGGGAGGGTATCCCGCGAGGATGAGGAAGAGGGAGATCACCACCGCGACAATGAAGCTCACCACCTGGTTGCGCGTCATCGCGGAAGTCATCGCGCTGATCGCGAGATAGGCCCCGGCCATAAGCAAGCTGCCGAGATAACCTGCGAAGATCACGCCGTTGTCCGGCTGTCCCAAATAATTAACGGTCAGGATCACGGGGAACGTCAGCAGCAAGGCGAGCGCGCAGACGGCCCATGAAGCGAGAAACTTCCCTACGATCGCCTGCCATGGGGTGACTGGCATCGTGAGCAGCAACTCGATCGTTCCCAGCCGCCGCTCTTCCGACCACATCCGCATGCCGACCGCTGGGACGAGGAAGAGATAGAGCCATGGGTGCCACGCAAAGAAGGCGCTGAGGTTCGCCTCAGCCCGCTCGAAAAACCCCGCCACCATAAAGGTGAAAAATCCCGCAAGGAGCAGGAAGATGACGATGAAGACGAAGGCGACCGGCGAGGAAAAATAGCCGCTCAGCTCCCGCTTCGCGATGGTCCGGATGGGATGGGAAGTGGTGGCAGTCATTACTTGGCAGGGGCAGTGCGGCCAGTTTCGGTATCGGGAAGCGTGATGCCGCGGAAGACTTCATCGAGCCGGCCTTCCTCGGTGTGCAGCTCTTGAAGCGGCCATTTTTCTTTGACCGCGACTTCGCCAAGCATCCGCGCAAGGTCGTCGCTCGATGCGCTCTTGCGCGGATATGCGCGCACCGTCAGGGGCGATTCGCTGATCACCACCGAGCGCTCCACCGCCGAACAGCGGTCGATGCTGCTCTGCACTGCTGCCGGGCTGCCGGCGTTGAGGCGGACCGTCACGGCGCCCGCATGCTCGGAGCGCTGCTTCAGATCGCGCGGAGTGCCGTTGGCGACCACGCGCCCGCGATCGATAATAATCGCTCGCGAGCAGACCGCTTCCACCTCCTCGAGAATGTGCGTCGAGAAGATGATGGCCTTGGTCTCACCCATCCGGCGAATCAGAGTGCGCACCTCGTGTTTCTGGTTCGGGTCGAGCCCGTCCGTCGGCTCATCGAGCACGAGAACTTCGGGATCGTGAATGATCGATTGCGCAAAACACGTGCGATGCCGGAACCCTTTCGAGAGCGTCTCCACGCTTTGATGCAGCACCGGTTCGAGAAAACACATCTCAACCACGCGCCCGACGGCGCTTTTCCTCGCAGAGCCGTCTAATCCGCGGAGTTCCGCCGCGAAGTTCAGGAAGCCATGCACGGTCATGTCCGCATACGAGGGCGCGTTTTCGGGTAGATAGCCAATCAAGCGCTTCGCCTGGATCGGCTTCTCGACGATGTCGAATCCGCCGACGGTAATTGTCCCGGAATTTGGCGGGATGAAGCCCGTGATCATCCGCATGCTCGTCGATTTACCTGCGCCGTTCGGCCCGAGAAAGCCGAGCACTTCGCCTTTCTCGACCGTGAAGGAGACGCCATTGACGGCGACCTTTGGGCCAAACGTTTTCGTGATGTTTCGGACGTTGATCATGCCGCTCGTTATGGGGTGAGGATTGAATTACAAGTGTAACGGGACTGCGCAATACCTCCCGCGCGCGGTTCTCTTTGGGCAATTTCAGTGTTGTTCGTGCCGCGCAGCTCCGCTGTCCCATCGAGCGCGCCGCCAGGTCGGCACTCCATGGCGGCTTCTTCGGTCGGATCGGCGTGATCAGAGGATCAGCATGCAATCGCCGTAGCTGTAGAAACGGTAACGTTCGCGGATTGCTTCAGCGTAGGCTTGGAGGGTGAGCTCCCGCCCGGCGAAGGCGCTGACGAGCATGAGCAGGGTTGATTTCGGAAGGTGGAAGTTCGTGAGCAGCGCGTCGATGGCGCGGAGTCCGTAGGGCGGGTGGATGAAGATGTCGGTCTCGCCTTCGCCGGCACTCAACGGTTTCCCACGGGCCTCAAGGACGCGCGCCGTCGTGGTGCCAACCGCGACGACTCGTTGGGCGGCGTTGATCCGGGCGGCACTTTCCGCGGAGATGGCAAAGCGCTCGGCGTGCATTCGGTGCTCGCGCAAGTCATCGGTTTGAACCGGACGGAAGGTGCCGACGCCGACGTGCAATGTCAGGAAGGTATGCGGGATGGCGGCGAGCATTTCGGGCGTGAAATGCAATCCGGCGGTGGGCGCTGCCACGGCGCCGGGAGCCCGGGCGAAAACGGTCTGGTAGCGTTCGGTGTCGGTGGGGCCAACGGCGCGGCCGAGATACGGCGGCAGGGGAATCTCACCTGCGGTGGCGGGGTCCACGGGGGCGCGGAATTCGATCACGCGCTCGCCATCGGGTAGCACGGCTCCGACGGTCCCAACAGTGCCGAGCACCTGCAACTGCGCCCCGACGCGCATCTTTCGCCCGGGCTTCACGAGGCACTTCCAAGTGGTCGCGCCGAGCGCCTCGAGGAAGAGCAGCTCAATTCGTCGATCATCAGAAAACACGCGTGCAGGAATGACGCGCGTGTCGTTCAACACGACCAGATCGTCCGCGCGCAGATACTGCGGAAACTCACGGAAGCTCCGATGCTCGATCCGCTGCGTGGCGCGATGCAGCACCAACATCCGCGAGCCGTCGCGCGCCGGCAGGGGAAAGCGGGCAATCAGCTCGTCGGGGAGCGCGTAATCGTAGCACTCGGTGCGCAGGCTCACGTCGCCGCGCGCGGCTTCGCCCGCGCTCCGCTGACGCGCGTCAGCCCACACTTTTCACCCGCCGCAACGACCAGCTCCGCGACGCGCTGCTTCAGTCGAAAGGCCCGATACCAAAGAACCAACAGCACAACGGCATACGCGCCAGCGAACGGGGCGAGGCGGTAAGAGGTGAAAAAGTGCACCCACGCGAGCGCGGAGAGCAAAAAGGCATTCACCAGAAACGTGGTCACGACCAGGCGATAGCCAAGCCGCACGCGGGTCAGGCATTTCGGCCCGCCGTGATATTCGGTCACGGTCGCGAGATTCACGCTCCACCAGAAGTTTCCGTAGATCTGCACGTCCCAATCTTTCCAGCCGGTATCCGTGGAGTAGCGCCAACCTTCCGTCTCCAGGAGCGCGAAGATCTCCGTGAGCAACTGCTCCCTTCCGGTGCCGGCTTCGTTCCAGAAATCAAGCCGTGTGATGCTCCCGCGCCGCGCTGCGGGGCTGACGTTTTCTTCCCGCGTCGCGATCACTGCCGCCGGGGTGCGCTTTGCCTGCAACCAGGTGAAATAGCGCGCCCAGCCGCGTCCGAGGGGCTGCATCAGGGCGAGAAACCCGACTAGGATCCGCGCCGGGATCGTATCGAATTTCGGTTCGATGCGTGCATTCGCCATGTGACTCAGCGCCACGACGACGGTCCCGAGGAACATCAGATAAGGCACGATGCGCAGCTCCTCAAAGGGGACGCAAAGCAGCGCGATGAAGCCCGTCAACGCGACCCATTCAATCGAGCTCAAATAGCCCGCGATGGCACTCTGCGGCGCGGGATACACCGACTGAAATAGCCCGTGCCCAAAGACCCCGTGATAGATGACCGGCGTATTGAAGAGCCACGTGAAGCGCGGCGCGCCGTAGATCTGGCCCTTCCATTTCGCCTGCCCGGTTGGACCGAAAAAGATGAGGTGCTTGAAGCGCAACATCGCTTCCGCTTCGCCGTAGCCTTCCTGCTGCAGACGAAAGGCCTTCAACGTAAATCGGCGATAGTGCCAGACGATCGCGCTCGGGCTGAAGGCGACGACGCCACCTGCGGTTTGCAGCCGCCAGCAGAAATCCACGTCATCGCCCGCCTTGCGATACTCGGGATCGAAGCCGCCCACGCTTTCAAAGGCCCAGCGGTGATATGCCATGTTACAACCGGGCACGTGCTCTGCGATGACGTCGGTGAGTAAGACGTGGCTTGGACCGCCGGGCGCGGCGGCGACCGCGGCTTGGATCCAGTTCGCCGCCGGGGGCGGAATATTCGGGCCGCCAACACCGGCATAACCGCCGCTCAGCAATGTCCCGATCAGGTAGTAGAGCCAGTCGCTCTCCGGCATACAGTCGGAGTCCGTGTAAGCGAAAATCTCACCCGTCGCCGCGCGCGCGCCGGAATTGCGAGCGGCGCTCAGACCCATGTTCTCCTGATTCACGAGGATAAAGCCCGGGGCCTCCGGCTCCCTCGCGCTGAGCCATCGCTCGATGACCTCGGGCGTTTTGTCCCGTGAGCCATCATCGACCAGCACGATCTCGAAATCCGGATACTCGATGTCGTCGAGCGCCTCGAGACAGTCGCGCAACGTCTGCGCTCCATTGTAGGAACAGACGATCACCGAAACTTTCGGGTAATGTTCAAGGCGAATGCGCGAAGTGATGGGCGCATCGCCCGCGAGCTTCTCCTGCAGAACATGGTAAGCCTTCTTCGGCACCCGGTCGCGAGTGACGAGGCCGAACTCCCAATCGGTGATTTCGCAGCCGCCGGTGAACCATTCATCGGTCCACGCAAAGAAGATCGTTCCGGCCGCGCCGCTCTTCACCACCACTTCCAGGTGCCAGCCGAGGATCTCCGCCTGGCGATCCTGCCCTTGCCGCTGTGTATCGAGCCCGAACTCGCCCATGATGAGCGGCTTATCACCCGCGAGATTCTGCAAACGCGCGACATAGCGCTCGAAGTCAGGCCGGCGCTCGAGATAGACGTTGAAGCTGTAGAAATCGACGTTCGTCGGGAGCAAATACTCCGTTGGGGGATAACTCGCGTAGCTGTAGAGCGGTCGTGGATCCACTGCGCGCGCCGCCTCGATCAAGCCCTCGAGGAATTCGATTACCCGCCGAGCGCCGAGCCAACGCACCATCGTCGTCGGCACCTCATTCCCGACGAAATACCCGAAGATCGCGGGATGCCCCGCGTGTTTCGCCACCGCCGCACGCACCGTCCCGACGATCTGCCGCCGCAACGAGCGCGAATTCAGAAACTCGACGTGCTGCGTCCACGGGATCGAAATCAGCACGCGCAAGCCATGCTCCGCCGCGAGGTCGAGCATCCAGCGCGGGGGCGCATGATACACCCGAATAAGATTCGCCCCGAGCTCCCGGATGAGGTGGAAATCATCCCGCGCCTGCTGCGGCGTAGCCGTCAGATCGCCCTCCGCATTCGGCTTGAAGGGCCCGTAAGTGACGCCCTTCAGAAACCACTTTCGGTCTCCCTCGTAGAAGAACTTCGCCCGCACCCGGATCGGCTCCAACACGCGACTCGGCGTCGTCGTCGAAGGAGCAGAAGGTGCGAGCGCCGCGGGCATGAGAGCGCGCCCTTGTAGTCGCGAACGCCCGCCTCCGCAACGCCGCTGCCCGGCAGGGCGGGATGGTGATCTGCGATCAGTGATCGGTGATCAGTAGATGGCGCGCGTCCGCCCCACCGATCACCGATCACCACTTCCGCCGCCTGCCCAGCGCGAGCGTCCGGATGAATACAGTTGACCCGGTGCTTCGGGGATCGTGAGCATCCGGCTCTCCCGCATGGTCCAGAGTTCCCCTCATACGGCTCCACTCGGAGCGGCACACGGCGTTCGCGAGCGAGCGTCGGTGCGTCCGACTGGAGCGAGCGCCATTCGCCTGCTGCTCATTGAGGATAGTTTCGAATTGGTCGAGCAGTTGACCAAACTGCTCTCCGCAAACCGGAGCGCGAAGTTCTCCGTCCGCGCGACCAATTGCCTGAAACAGGGCCTGCGCGCCGCCACGCGTGGGGGACTTGATGCGGTGCTGCTCGACCTCAATCTGCCGGACAGCGTGGGAGGCGAAACCTTCCGCAAACTCCGCGCCGCCGTTCCCACGCTGCCGATCATCATCCTTAGCGGCACCGACGATGAGGAACTCGCGGTGAAGCTCGTGCAGGAAGGCGCGCAGGATTACTTCATCAAGGGCGAAGGGGATGCGCACCTGCTGCCACGGGCGATTCGCTATGCGATCGAGCGCTGGCGCATCGAGCAGGCGTTGGAAGCAGAGCGAAATCTTCTGCGCGATGTTCTCAATGCCCTTCCCGACATTGTCTACGTCCGCGCCCTCGACGGCTCATACGTCATCGCCAACACCGCGCATGTCCGCTTTCTCGGGGTGCAACATCCCGAGGACGTAGTCGGCCGCACGCCCGCGGATTTCCTCCGCGCGAAGCACGCGGCTGCAGCCGCTGTCGATGACGACAGCATCATCAGCACAGGCGTGCCAGTGATCGGTCGAATCGATACTTGTCAAGGAAATGCCGGTGACCCGCCGAGAAGGTTCTCAACGTCGAAGGTCCCTCTGTCGGACAGCTGTGGCGAGGTCATCGGCGTCGTCGGTTGTCTGCACGACGTCACCGACGAGAAGGAAGCCGAGGAAGCTTTGCATGCCTCAAAGCGGCAGCTCCATGCGCTCGCCGCCAAGCTCGAAGCGGTCCGCGAAGGAGACCGAACGCGGATTGCCCGCGAGCTGCACGATTGCATCGGCCAGCACCTGGCGGTGTTGCGGATGAGCATGGGGGGATTATGCGCCACCTGGCCGTCCCTGCCGGCAGCGGTCCGGCAAAAACTTACGGGCATGCAGGAGCTGGTGGACGCGGCGATCGCCAGCGTCCGAACGATCTGTGCGGACCTCCGTCCTCCGATTCTGGACGAGTTGGGGATCGCCGCGGCGATCGAATGGCAGGCGGGGCAATTTGGGCAACGTTCGGGATTGAACTGCCGGTTTGTCGCCCACGGGGAACTTCAGACCGATCCCGCGCGCAGCACCGCGCTGTATCGGATCGCGCAAGAGAGCCTTACGAACGTCCTTCGGCACGCAGAGGCGAAGAATATCCAGATTGAGCTGCGGGGAGCGGGCGGGCACCTCGAGTTGACGATCTGCGATGACGGGCGGGGTATCCGCGAGGACGAAATTGCTCAGAAACGATCCCTCGGTCTGCTCGGCATGCGCGAGCGCGTTGAGGAGTTCGGCGGCCAATTCGCGATCAGTGGCGCTCCTCGGAAAGGCACCGTCGTTTCCGTAAGGATGCCTTCTGGTGAGCGCGAAAAGTGATGTGAAGCGTCCATCTCGGAAATTGCGGGGCAGCACTCCCCCCAATGAGGAGCGCAGCGTGGTGCGGCTCCTCATCGTGGACGATCATATGGTTGTGCGCCGTGGCCTCATCGATATTCTGCGTGCCGGCTTTCCCACCGCGGTCTTCACCGAAGCGCGCGACGCCACGGAGATGCTCGAGAAGGTGCGGCAGCGCAATTGGTCCGCGGTCATTACCGACGTCACCATGCCCGGTCGGAGCGGAATCGATGCCCTCCGCGAGCTGAAGCAAACACAGCCCGCGGTGCCCGTGCTCGTCATGAGCATGCACGGTGAGGATCAATACGCCGTGCGCGCGCTCAAAGCCGGCGCCTCCGGTTACGTCACCAAAGACAAAGCCGCTGAGGAGCTCGTGATGGCGCTCACGCGAGTTCTCGAAGGCCGCAAATACGTGTCCACGCAGCTCGCGGAGCGGCTCGCCGGCGAGCTTACCGCTCCCGCCGGGCATTTGCCGCACGAGCAGCTCTCGGAGCGCGAGTTTCAGGTGCTCTGCTCCCTTGCGAAAGCGCGGACGATCAAGGAGATCGCCGCCGAGCTCTCGCTCAGCGTAAAGACGGTGAGCACCTATCACGTTCGCCTGCTGACCAAGTTGGGGATGACGCGCGACGCCGAGTTGGTCCGCTACGCGATCGATCATCGGCTCGTCGAGTAGATGCCTGGGTTGGGATATCGCGGAGCAATCTCACCCAGTTACGGTGAGCGGTCTTTTGGCCGCGATGTAGGACTGAGGCTGACAGGAACGTGAGCCGGACGCCTACAGGCCATGTGCGTCGCGGCTGACACGCATTTCAGCCGCACGGCTATAGGCAGCATCCGGCCACGGTGCAAACCTGTGGATGGCTCGGGCGAGAAACACTAGTGACTCCCCCAAAAGCTAAAACAAAACCAGTATCACCCAACAAACCAAACCAGACCCAACAAAGACCGTGAGTATCAAACCCAATCCCGTAACAAAAGCCTTGCGCGCCTGCCTGGCCATGCTCGCTGCCGCGATCGTGCTTTCAGG
>Ga0136611_10002494_pt1 | contig 12828 bp, 12 predicted proteins | sample AntDrymUQ2232306_2_FD_106645 | JGI IMG/M metagenome (GOLD analysis project Ga0136611, IMG submission 106645) | Polar desert sand microbial communities from Dry Valleys, Antarctica - metaG UQ223 (23.06) | ecosystem: Environmental > Terrestrial > Soil > Desert | place: Antarctica: Dry Valley... | reverse complement strand
GACTACATCGTGCTCGTGGGGGGCGCCCCGCTGAACGAGGAATTCGGGATGGCCGTCGGTGCGGATGCGTACTGCCGCGATGCCGGCGTTGCGGCCGAGACCGCCCGGCGCATGATCGACGAGCGTCGTGCCCGCGTCCCGGCCTGAGGTCGCCGCGAGCGCCGTCGTCGCCCCTCGCGTCCTGGTCGTCGGCTGCGGGGCCCTCGCGCGGGAGCTCGTGGCCCTGACCCGCGACCTGCCCAACGTCGACATCACCTGCCTGCCAGCCACGCTCCATAACCGGCCGGGCGGCATCCCCAAAGCGGTCCGCGACCGGATCCGCAGGCGCCGTGCCGGTTACGACCGCGTCTTCGTCGCCTACGCCGACTGCGGCACGGGCGGCCTGCTCGACCGGGTCATCGCCGAGGAGGGCGTGGAGCGACTGGCCGGGGCGCACTGCTACCAGTTCTACGCGGGCACGGAAGTTTTCGACCGCCTGACCGACGAGGAGCCGGCGACCTTCTTCCTGACCGACTTCCTCGCCCGCAACTTCGATCGGCTCGTCACCGAGGGCCTCGGTCTGGACCTTCATCCCGAGCTGCGAGACGCCTATTTCGGCAACTACCGCCGACTCGTGTATCTCGCCCAGACCGACGATCCGCTCCTGGTGACGGCCGCTCGGCGCGCCGCCCGGCGACTGGGCCTTGCTTTCGAGCTCCGTCAGACCGGCTACGGCGAACTGGCCAGCACCATCGAGGCGGTCGCGGCCGGCCGGCCTGCCCCCGAGGTGATCTCCCCGCTCAGCATCGGAGGCGCCTGACCATGGCCAGCATGACCGTCATCTGGTGGCGCGACATCCCGGCCCAGGTGATCGCCCGCGACGGCCGTCGGCAGAGCAAGATCGTGCTCCATCCGCGCTTCCAGGTCGCCATCGACAAGGCCGCCAGCCGGGCCGGCAAGCGCGCCTACAACGACTACATCGAAGAGTGGCGCCGGACCCAGCGCACCTGCGCGGACGACGTGGATGCCGAAGTCGCAGCGGAAGTGGAACGCCTCGAAGGCGAATACGACAAGCATCGCCTCGCCCAGCTCATCCAGTCCGGTGGCGTGGAGGGCGGCCCGGTCTTCCCGCCCGCCCAGGACGAGACCCAGGGCAAAGGCGCGCGCCAGGAGATGGACCCCGCATGACCCATACCGTCATCAGTTCGGCAACGCGCGAGGTCGTCATCGGCGACGACAAGCCGTTCGTCATCATCGGCGAGCGGATCAACCCGACCGGTCGCAAGCTGCTCGCCGAGGAGATGAAGGTCGGCGACTTCTCCCGGGTGGAGCGGGACACGCTCGCCCAGGTGGAGGCCGGCGCCCAGATGCTGGACGTCAACGCGGGCATCCCGCTGGCCGATGAGCCCGCGATCCTTGCGAAGACCATCCAGCTCGTCCAATCCCTCACGGATCTCCCCCTCTCGATCGATTCATCGATCGTGGAGGCGCTCGAGGCGGGCCTCGCGGTCTACCAGGGCAAGGCCTTGCTCAACAGCGTGACCGGCGAGGAAGAGCGCCTGGAGCGGGTCCTGCCGCTGGTCAAGAAGTACGGCTGCGCAGTCGTCGCGATCAGCAATGACGAGACCGGCATCTCCATGGATCCGGATGTCAGGTACGCGGTCGCGAAGCGGATCGTGGAAAGGGCGATGGACCACGGCATCCCGCGCGAGGACATCCTCGTGGACCCCCTGCTCATGCCCATCGGTGCGCTGAGTGGCGCGGGTCGCCAGGTCTTCCGGATCCTCGGGCGCCTGCGCGATGAGTTGAAGGTCAACTCCACCTGCGGGGCGTCCAACGTCAGCTTCGGCCTGCCCAACCGGGACGGGATCAACGGCGCGTTCCTGTCCATGGCCATCGCCAGCGGCCTGACCTCGGCCATCACGAACCCGATCGCACCGGGCGTCCGCCATTCGGTCATGGCCAGCGACGTCCTGATGGGCAACGACCAGGATGCGTCCCGCTGGATCAAGGCATTCCGGGTCGTGCCGCCCGAAGGCGAAGCCGGCGGCCGCCGGGTGAACCGCCGACGCGATGGTGGCGCCGCCTCGGAACCACGTCTCAGCGCGGATGTCCCGGGCGTGGACGTGCCCGGACTCGACGTTCCGGCGCTCGGCTGAGCCCTCGCCCGTGAGCGGTCCGGTCGACGCGCAGGTCATCTTCACCCCGTCCGGTCGCCGGGGCCAGGTCGCCCAGGGCACGACCGTGCTCGACGCCGCTCGGCGTCTCGGCGTCGATATCGACTCCGTGTGCGGCGGGCGCGGGATCTGCGGTCGATGCGCCGTGACGCCGGCCTTCGGCAGCTTCGCCAAGCACGGCATCACCTCTGCGCCGGAGCACCTCTCCGAGGCCGGCGAGGTGGAGGCGGACTACCGGGCCGAGCATCGTCTGGCGGCGGACCGGCGCCTGTCGTGCACGGCCATGCTCCTGGGCGACGCCGTCATCGACGTCCCGCCCGAGAGCCAGGTCCATCGCCAGGTCGTGCGCAAGGACCTCGACGCCCGGCCGTTCGTGCTGGACCCGGTCATCCGCCTGCACACCGTGGACGTCACGGAGCCCGACCTCGCCACCCCGACCGGCGATCTCGGGCGCCTGTTCGACGCTCTGGCAAGCGAATGGCAGCTGACCGGCCTGCGGGCGGACCTCGCCGTCATCCGGGCGCTCCAGCCGGCCCTCACCGCGGGCGACTACCGGGTGACCGTCGCGATCCATGGTGGCCGGGACGTCGTCGCGGTCTGGCCGGGCTTCCACGATCGCGCGTTCGGCGTGGCCATCGATGTCGGTTCGACGACGATCGCCGGGCACCTCGCCAACCTGACCGACGGCACGATCCTCGCCAGCGCCGGGGTGATGAACCCGCAGATCCGCTTCGGCGAGGACCTGATGAGCCGGGTCTCGTACGTGATGATGCACGAAGGGGGCGACGTCGAACTGACGACGGCAGTCCGAAAGGCGCTCGACGGCCTGCTCGCGACCCTCGCCAACAAGGCGGGCATCAAGCGCGCCGAGATCCTCGAGCTCGCGATCGTCGGCAACCCGATCATGCATCACCTGCTGCTGGGCATCGACCCGACGCCGCTCGGTTCGGCGCCCTTTGCCCTCGCCACTGATACGGCAGTCGAGCTGACCGCCGCGGAACTCGGGGTGCGTGCTCATCCGGGCGCCCGGGTCTACGTCCTGCCGTGCATCGCGGGACACGTGGGCGCGGACACGGCCGGCGTCATCCTGGCCGAGGAACCACACAAGGCGGAGGCGATGACCCTCGTCGTGGACGTGGGCACGAACGCGGAGATCGTGCTGGGCGACCGCCATCGACTGCTGGCCGCCAGCTCACCGACCGGCCCAGCTTTCGAGGGCGCCCAGATCAGTGCCGGCCAGCGCGCCGCGCCCGGCGCGATCGAGCGCGTGCGCGTCGACCGCGACACCCTGGAGCCCCGGTTCCGCGTGATCGGCGTGGATACGTGGTCGGACGACCCTGGCTTCGTGGCGGCGCTGGCCACGGCCGGGACCGGCGTCACCGGCATCTGCGGCTCGGGCATCATCGAGGTCGTGGCCGAGCTCTATCTTGCCTCGGTCGTGACCGCCGACGGCGTCATCGATGGGGGCCTGGCGGGTCGCACCGCGCGCATCGTGGCCGACGGCCGGACCTTCAGCTATGTCCTGCACGAGCCGGCCGACGGCGGGCCGCGTCTCCTGATCACCCAGAACGACATCCGGGCGATCCAGCTGGCCAAGGCCGCGTTGTATGCCGGAGTCCGGCTGCTGATGGATCAGCTCGGCATCGAGGCCGTGGACGAGGTGCGCCTGGCGGGCGCGTTCGGCAGTCAGATCGATCCGGTCCACGCGATGGTCCTTGGACTTGTACCGGACTGCGACCTCTCGCGGGTCCGGGGTGCCGGCAATGCCGCCGGGACCGGCGCACTCATCGCGTTGCTGTCGGGTGCCGCGCGGCGCGAGATCGAGGCGATCGTGAGACGGGTCGAGAAGATCGAGACGGCGGTCGAGCCGCGCTTCCAGGAGCATTTCGTGGAGGCCATGGCGATCCCCCATCGGACTGCCGCCAATCCCCACCTTGAGCGGGCTGTCACGCTGCCGGCGCGCCCCCAGGCCGCCGAGCGCGGCACGGACCCGCGAGCGGCACGACGGCGACGAGCGGCCATGGCGACCGCGACAGCAACGGGAGACGACCGATGACCGAGGTGATGTCCAATCGCCGGACCGGTGGACGCGAGGGCCGACGCGCGGCCCGACTCAACGCCCAGGTGGAGCGCCTCCCGTTCCTGACCCGGACGCTCGCCCCGTTCGAGGTGCTCGGCGAGGAAGGCCTGTCCATCATCGAGCACAACGCGGACACGATCCTCGAGGAAGTCGGCGTCGAGTTCCGGGGCGACCCCGATGCGCTCCGCCTCTTGCGAGAGGCCGGCGCCGACGTGGACGGGGAGCGCGTTCGGTTCCCGCGCGGGATGTGCCGCCAGATCGTCCAGGCCACGGCCCCGCGCCAGTTCACCCAGTACGCCCGGAATACGGACAACAACGTCGAGATCGGCGGGCCGCACACGGTCTTCGCACCGAACTACGGCTCGCCCTTCGTGCGCGACCTGGACAACGGCCGTCGCTACGGCACGATCGAGGACTTCCGCAACTTCGTGAAGCTGGCCTATCTCTCGCCCCACCTCCATCACAGCGGCGGCACGGTCTGCGAGCCGGTCGACCTGCCCGTCAATAAGCGCCACCTGGACATGGTCTACTCGCACATCCGCTACAGCGACAAGCCGTTCATGGGCTCCGTGACCGCGCCGGAGCGGGCCCAGGACACGGTCGAGATGGCGCGCATCGCGTTCGGCCCGGAGTACCTCGAGGACCACTGCGTCATCCTCAGCCTGATCAACGCCAACTCCCCGCTGGTCTGGGACTCGACGATGCTGGGCGCCGCCCGTGCCTATGCCCTGGCCAACCAGGCGACGCTTCTCACCCCGTTCATCCTGGCCGGGGCGATGGCGCCCGTGACCGCGGCCGGGGTGGCCGCCCAGACCCTGGCCGAGTCGCTCGCCGGGATGACCTTCGTGCAACTCGTCCGGCCGGGGGCGCCGGTCGTGCTCGGCTCGTTCGCCAGCAGCATGTCGATGCAGTCGGGCGCGCCGACGTTCGGGACCCCGGAGCCCGCGCTCGTCCTCTACACGATGGCCTCGCTCGCCCGCCGATTGGGCGTGCCGTTCCGCTCCGGCGGCTCGCTGTGCGCCTCCAAGGTCGCCGATGCGCAGGCGGCCTACGAGAGTGCCGCGACGCTCCAACCGACGGTCCTCGCGGGCGTCAATTTCGTGCTCCACGCGGCGGGCTGGCTGGAAGGCGGCCTCGCTGTCGGCTACGAGAAGTTCATCCTGGATGCCGACCAGTGCGGGATGATGGCCGTGTTCGTCAAGGGCGTGGACATGTCGGAGAACGGCCAGGCGGTCGACGCGATCATCGCCAACGGGCCCGGGCAGCACTTCCTGGGCACGGCTCACACGCTGGCCAATTTCGAGACCGCCTTTTATCGCAGCGAGATCGCGGACAACAACAGCTTCGAGCAGTGGCAGGAGGACGGCTCGCTCGACGCGGCCCAGCGCGCGAACGCCGTCTGGAAGCGGATGCTGCGCGAGTACGAGGCTCCGCCGATCGACGCCGCGGTCGACGAGGCACTGCTCGAATTCATCATCCGGCGCAAGGCGTCGATGCCGGATTTGGAGGTCTGATGGCCGTCCTCGCGCGACGCCGCGGGCTGGATGACGCGTCGCGCACGGCGCTTGCCGGCGCACTCGCGGATCCGATCTTCGAGTTGCTGCCGCTGAAGAACATCGCGGAGCAGATCCCGCATCTGCCGGCGGGTGCGCTGGTGTCCGTGACCGCATCACCGGCCAAGGGCATCGACGCCACGCTCGACTGGGCGGCCCGCCTCCAGGCCGACGGCTTCCGGGCGATCCCGCACCTGTCCGCCCGGATGATCGTGGACCGCGCGACGCTGGCCGGGCTCTTGGAGCGGGCGCGGGAAGCCGGCCTCGCGCGGGCGTTCGTCGTGGGCGGCGATGCCGACGAACCCGGGGAGTACCTCGATGGGCTGTCGTTGATCACGGCCATGCGCGAGCTCGGCCACCCGTTCCAGGTGCTGGGGTGCCCCGGCTACCCCAACGGCCATGCCGACATCCCCGACGCGGCCCTCGAGCAGGCGCTCCGCGACAAGGCGCCGTTCGTCGAGCACGTCACGTCGCAGATGGATTTCGACACGGAGGTCATCGCGGCCTGGGTGCGGCGGCTGCGCAGCGAAGGGTTCGTTCCGGACATCGTCATCGGCGTGCCCGGCGTCGCCGATCCGCAGAAGCTGCTCAACGTCGCGGCGCGCATCGGCGTCAAGGACGCCAAGCGGTTCTTCACCAAGAACCTTCGCTTCGTGGCCGGCATGGCCAGGTCCGGCGGGTTCTACAAGCCGACCGGCTTCGTCCAGGACCTGGCTCCGCTGCTCGCCGATCCGGCTGCGCGAGTGACCGGGTTCCACCTGTACACGTTCAATGCGGTCGAGGCGACCGAGAGCTGGCGCCACACGATGCTGGCCCATCTGGCGTCCGCCGCCTGACCGCCGAATCCTGCCATCCGGGCCGCATGCACGACAGGGAAGCGGCGGCATGGCCGGCCTCGAGCACGGTCGACATGATCCAGTGCAGCTCCGGCGCCTGACACGCAACCTCTTCGACAACGAGTGCCCGGCGCGCGCCACTGACCAGGGCGGCCCGACGTAGGCGGCGCGGCTGATCTCGGGCATCCGAGTCGGCGTTTCTGTACCCCCGACGCAAGCCCAACGCGCGATCTCTCTACGTTGTTGACATATCCGACCCGGCTACGCTCCACCGGCCACGACAGTTGCATAGCTGGAGCGAATGGGCGATGGATCGGTCTACGACCGCGAACGAATTTACTGAGCCGAGGTCCGACCTGACGCTCGAAACGGTCGGCGCGATCCTGGTCCGTGTCAGTCTGGCCGTGACCGTGATCTGGGTTGGCGCGCTGAAATTCAGCGCCTACGAGGCGGAGGCCATCCAGCCCCTGGTCGCAAACAGCCCGCTGCTCGCCTGGGCCTATGGCATCCTCAGCGTCCCGACGTTCGCGGCGATCCTGGGCGCCGGCGAGATCATCCTCGGGATCATGATCTTGAGCCGGCCGGTCGCACCGCTCATCTCGGCCATCGGCAGCATCGGCGCGGCGATCCTGTTCCTCGTGACGGTGACATTCCTGTTCACGACACCGGGTGTCTTTCAGCCGGACCTCGGCTTGCCTTTCCTGTCGCCGATGCCGGGTCAGTTCCTGGCCAAGGACATCGCGCTCTTCTCGATCTCGGTCTGGACGGCGGGAGAGGCACTGCGCGCAGCCCGCGAGCGCCCGGGTCGAGTGTTCTCCGGACGTTCGTAGCGACAAGCGTTCCTCCGTCGAGGTGCGAGGATTCGCTGACGATCTGCCCCCGGATTGCGATGGATCTGTCACCTCCATCCGGTAACAAGAAGCCGTCTCCCGGGACTGAAAGAGGAAACCCCTCGCGTGTCAGGTCCGACCCCTGTCGGGCGCGCGGGTCAGGAGGAATCCTCGATGTCTATTCGCCAAGGCCGCCGTGCCACCCGCTTGTTGGCGGGGGTCACGCTCGCGGCACTCATCGCCGGTCCAAACCTCGTATCGGTGATCGCCGCCGATCCCCTGCCGCCGGATTCGAACATCGGAACCGGCATCCCCCTGACCTACCAGGGCCCGCCGCCATCAGAGGTCAACAAGAACCTCGTCGGACCGGTCAAGCTTCTGCGGGCCGGCACGGTCGACCAGGCCAAGATGACCGTCACGCTTCCCCTGTACCGGGGCGAGCTCACGAACGGGCGGCCCGTCTGGTACATCCTGACCGACACGAACGACGAGAAGAACGCCGAGGCCCTTGGCTTGAACTTCTCGGCCAAGCTCGCCTATTCCGAGGTCGGCAGCGCCTTCCGGAAGGCGAACCTGAACACGGACGCCGAGCTCATCTTCGACAAGGGCGCAGTCGACTTCTCACCGGTTCGCAAGGTGACCCCCGGTGCGGCCCCCAAGTTCTTCCCGCCCAAGGTCGCCGAGCCGGGCTCCATCGGCGACAAGGACTACACCCCGCTCGTCAAGATCGAGAACGCCGGCGGGTTCATCTACAACGCGCCCGTCGTGGCCTTCGGGGTGGAGGCCGACAAGCTTGCGTTCTGCAATGGCATGGTCGACTACAGCCGGGTCCATGACCGGGTCCTCAAGATCTGCCCGGAGGGACGCGCCGGCGGCACCGTGACCCTGCAGATGACCCCGATCTTCAGCTTCGGTCGCGCATCCGCGTACATCAGCACGGAGGCCTCCGATCCGGTCGTCGCCGCGCTTGACAACGGGACGTTCACGCCAGCGCTCAAGGACATCCCGGTCGGGAGCGACGACGGCGCATTCAGCGCCACCGAGCGCCTCTTCCCGATCGCCAATGGGCCGACCGGCGCCGACAATCCCCAGCGCCAGGGTCTCGACAGTGCGCTCTCCGACGTCGGCAAAGACGGCAAGCCGTTGCCCCCGGTCCACGTCATCGGCGGGATCCCCACCCTGGCCCTCGACTACAGCCCGCTGTGGGACCTCAACCTCGGGGTCTGGACCAAGGAAGCCATCGACAAGGGCTACCGGTCAAGGTTGATCGACGAGTTCCAGCTCCTGGAATTCGTCCGACGTGGCTTCATCACAGGTCCAGATGGCAAGCCATTCGGCTCCACCGGGATTCTGGTGAACTGCCCGATCATCATGCGCTTCCTGTAGGCAACGTGGTTCGGTGCCGCCGCCTGCGCGGCGGCACCGGATCGACCGACGCATTCGTCCAACAACCACTGCCGACCATCGGCGCCTGGGGCGTCGGCGCACCGGAAATGTCATAGGCGATGAATTCCGCAAGTTCCGTACCGATCCTGTCATCGAGAGGTCACGCGCGCGCGGGATGGTTGCACCCATGTCCCTCGACCCGCGGCCTCCGAAGATCGACCGATCGACTGATGTTCCGCCTCGCGATTTGGGCCCACTGCATTGGCTCCCGGTCGGTGCTACCGCCGACCGGGCGACCGATCCTCGATTTGACCGCTACGTACCCACCTCCGCGGACACGCAGCTCGTCGCCGAACTTCGCGACGGCGATGAGGCAGCGTTCGTCACCGTCATCGATCGCTTTGGCGCGACCATGCTCCGCGTAGCCCGTCTGTACGTGTCCAGTCCAGGTGGAGCGGAGGACGTGGTCCAGGAGACCTGGCTCGCCGTACTGGTGGGCCTGGACCGCTTCGAGGCGCGCTGCTCCTTGCGAACCTGGGTCTTCCGGATCCTTACCAACATCGCGCGGAAGCGCGGCCCGTCGGAAAGATCGACAGTGCCCTTCTCGCGTTTCGTGAGGGATGAGATCGCGTCCTTCCCTGCGCCAGGGGACGCTGGGCGATTCGAACGCGAAGACGACCCCGAATGGGCCGGCCACTGGACCTCGGCGGTCTCGAACTGGGACGAGCGTGCGGAGTCGCATATCCTGTCCGTCGAGACACTCGACTGCGTCGCTCGGGCGATGGACGAGCTGCCCCCGCTGCAGGGGGCGGTGATGCGGCTCCGTGATGTCGAGGGCTGGAGATCGAGAGACGTTAGCGCGGTGTTGCGCATCAGTCGGACCAATGAGCGGGTTCTCCTGCATCGGGCAAGGACTCGAGTTCGCCTGGCTCTGGAGGGATACCTCGGTGGATGACGGCGATCGACATCACCTCCGCGAGATCGTCTGTCGCGATGTGGTGGACCTGGTGACCGACTACCTGGAATGCGCCGTCCGCGGCGTCCTCAGGCGCGACTTCGAAAGCCATCTCGCCGATTGCGAGGACTGCCGAGCGTATCTCGGGCAGCTGCTCGTCGTGATCCGTGCCGCGAGCCATCTTCCCCAGTCCCGGCCTACTCAAGATGATCGAGCGCGGTCCCTCGAAGTATTCCGCAGCTGGCGAAACGAACGCGCCGCATCGTCCGTGGCGACGTAGCGACCTGGTTCAGTCCGCCGCCCGCATCGGGAGGCGATTTAAGGCGTCAACGCGCCGTGTGAACATCGACTGCAGGGCGCGGACGTACTCGGCCGTGACGGTCACCGGGCGGAGCGGCTGCATTCGAAAGGGAGTGACTGATGGACGAGTCCCGGGCAGATCTGCTCGAACGTTTCGCGGCGTTCCCCGCGGCGTTGGAGGCCGCGGCCCCGTTCGCCGCGCCGCCGCCCGCGGGAGAGTGGGGCGCCGCTGAGATCACCCGGCACCTGATCGCCGTCGAGGACGAGGTCTGGCGCGCACGCTTCGCCTCCATCGCGCAACAGGATGAGCCGCGTTGGGCAGGGACGGAACCCGGTCAGGCCCCGGGCTTCGACGACGCTCCGCTGTCCGAGCTCCTGGCCGCCTTCGCCGACGCACGTGCCGGGACGGTGGAGATCGTCAGGGATCTGGACGAGTCCGGCTGGGCCCGGGCCGGGATCCACGCCACCTACGGCCGGCTGGACGTCGCCGGCCTCCTCCGCCTCGCGATCGATCACGACCAGGAGCACCTGATGGGGATTCCCGCGCCCGATCGACCGCAATCCGGCGGCGACTGACCCTGGCTACGAGTCGAAACCATCGAGCGCGGCCGCCGCGTAAAGCGCCACGCCCAGGGCCATCGGCGGCTCATCGAAGACGACCAGGTTCGAGTGGTTCTCCGGCGCGGTCGCGACGTCCTGGGACGCCGGCCGCGCGCCGATGAAGGCCATCAGTCCGGGCACGCGCTGAAGCACGTACGAGAAGTCCTCGGCGCCCATCACCGGCGCCGCCAGGTCATCGACGATGGCTTCGCCACCGACCGCGACCGCCAGGCCCCGGAACCAGGCCGTGGTCGCCGGGTCGTTCATCGTGACCGGATAGCCGGCCACGATCTCGAGGTCGATCGTCGCGCCGTGGGCGGCCGCGATCCCGGCCGCGACCTGGCGGACGAGGTCCGCCGCCGCCGCGCGGGTCGAGTCCGACACGCTTCGGATCGTGCCCTCGATCTCCACCGAGTCCGGGATGATGTTGTTGGTCGTGCCGCCGCTGATGCGGGCGATCGTCACGACCGCCGGGTCGAACACGTCGATCCGCCGCGTGACGGCGGTCTGGATCGAGAGCACGAATTCCGCCGCGACGGTGATCGGGTCCAGCGCCAGGTGCGGCGTGGAGGCATGACCGCCGCGACCCCGGACCGTCGCCACGATCCGGTCCGCTGACGCGAGCATGGCGCCCGGCCGCAGCGCGACCACGCCGGTGGGATAGCGGGTGCTGATGTGGAGGGCCACCGCGCGCCGCACATCCGACCCGTCCAGCAACCCCTCGTCCAGCATGAACCGGGCCCCGTGGAAGCCTTCCTCGCCGGGCTGGAACATGAGCAGGACCGGGCCCGGTAGCTCCGTCCGGCGCTCGACCAGCAGGCGCGCCGCCCCGAGCAGCATCGCGACGTGCGTGTCGTGGCCGCAGGCGTGCATCGTCCCCGGGATCTCCGACGCGAAGTCGAGGCCCGTGTCCTCTCGCAGGGGGAGGGCGTCCATGTCCGCGCGCAGGAGGGTGGTCGGCCCGCCGGACGAGCCTTCGATCAGGGCCGTGACGGACGTTGTCATCGTCCCGAGGCGCGGCTCCAGCCCGAGCGCTCGCAGTCCCTCGACGACGAGGCGCTGGGTCTCGGGTAGCTGCAGTCCGATCTCGGGACGGCGGTGGATCCGACGGCGGGTCTCGATGACCTCGGGCAGGATCGCCTGGGCGGCAGTGAAGAGCGGCGTGGTGTCGATCATCCGCCGAGGTGCCATCAGCCGGCGCGCCGCAGCGCGTGCAGCGGCCAGACCGCCAGGCCGTACCCGACGAGCGCCGCGGCGGCGACGCCGGCAGAGAACAGGATCGCCTTCGACGAGCCGGCCGTGGCGGCGCCATCGCCCAGCCCATGCCAGCCCGTTCCGGCCAGACCGGCCAGCCCGGCCACGATGAGGCCGGTCACCAGGCGATGCCGCCGAGGGCTCCACGCGGCACGATCCAGGGTGGTCGCCAGCGCCGCCAGCGGTCGACGTTGCAGGCCGCCCAGGACGAGCAGGTCGTCGATCGTGTCCGGTTCCGTGTCCATCGCCTCCGACGCACCCGACATCCAGCGTCGGTCAACGCCGCGACCCGGCCCTGAGCGGCGCCTGGGCCAAGCCCGGGCCAGGGCCAGCCAGGCGAAGACCGTGGCGATCGCAGCCAGTCCCACGAGGAGGCCGACCAGGACCAGCGGCCCACGTGCCGACGATCCACCCAGCGCCAGGACGGTCGCGAGGAGGCTCCCCGGGTCGTGGCCCCGAAGCTCCACGAGGCTCCAGATGCCAAGGGCGTTGACCGCCAGCGGACCCGACACGAGCAGCAGGGTCAGCAACAGGCCGAGCCGGATGCGGGTCTCGATCGCCGACGTGACCTCCCAACCGGACGCCGCCGGACGTCGCCAACGGCGCAGGGCACGGATGCCGGTCGTCAGGAGGACCGCCGCGAGGACCAGGACGGACACGGAGGCCACCGTCTCATACGGACCGTCCGTGAACGGGATCGCGAGGCGGGTGCGCGGCATGCGCGCGGTCACCAGGAACAGGGCGATGAAGGCGACGGAGACGAGCGCACTGGACTTGATGGCCAGGTCCAGCCGGCGTCGACGAGGCGGCTCGATCGCGGACCCGCGCGACCACATGACCCGGGGTCAGTCCTCGCCCCGGCGGGCCCGGCGGATCTG
>Ga0136611_10002493_pt1 | contig 12828 bp, 12 predicted proteins | sample AntDrymUQ2232306_2_FD_106645 | JGI IMG/M metagenome (GOLD analysis project Ga0136611, IMG submission 106645) | Polar desert sand microbial communities from Dry Valleys, Antarctica - metaG UQ223 (23.06) | ecosystem: Environmental > Terrestrial > Soil > Desert | place: Antarctica: Dry Valley... | reverse complement strand
TAATCGTGCGCCCGCTGCGCACCAGCGCGACGGCGTTGTCCTTAAACTCGCGGTCGTATCGGCGACCGCTCCTGCTGTGGTTCATGGCTGTCATGGTGGTTCCTCACAGCCCAGCCCGCAAAAGCGAAGAAAGCTCAGCGTGGACGTGAACCCCATGTCCGTCGAGCTCTGCAAAGTCACCCTCTGGCTCGAAGCCACCGAGCCCGGCAAGCCTCTCTCTTTCCTCGACCACCACATCCAGTGCGGCAACAGCCTCCTCGGCGTCACCCCGCACCTGCTCGACGACGGCCTGCCCGACGACGCCTTCAAGCCCATCGCCGGCGACGACAAAGCCGTCTGCACCGAGGCCAAAAAGCGCAACAAAGACGAGCGCCGCCAGCTCGCCCTCTTCCACGGCACCCTTGCGGAAAGCGCCCCGTGGCAGCGCCTCGGCAATCTCCCCGCCGCCATGCTCGAGGTGGACCGCATCCGCGACGACACCGCCGCCGGCCTCCACGCCAAGGAAGAGCGCTACGCCGACCTCGTCCGCTCCAGCGGCTACCTCCACAGCCGCTTCCTCGCCGACGCCTGGTGCGCCGCCTTCGTTTGGAAAAAGACCAAAGACCACCCGTATCCCATCACCAACGACGTCCTGCGCAAAATCGAGTGCAACCCGCACGACTGCGCCCCGTGGATGCGCGACGAAATCCAGCGGCTCCGCGAGCAATACCAGTTCTTCCACTGGCAGCTCGCCTTCCCGGATGTCTTCCCCTTGCCGGGGAAAGCCGAGCCAGCGGAGAACCAGCGCGCTGGCTGGAAAGGCGGCTTCGACGTGATGCTCGGCAATCCGCCGTGGGAGAAGATCCATCTTAGGGATGAGGAATTCTTCGCGCAGAGGCACCCTGAGATTGCAGCGGCATCAACGAAGACTCAGCGGAAGCGCATGATCGGTGACTTACGCCTAACAGACCCAAGCCTCTTCCTTGAGTATGAACATGAACGCGACCAGCACGAACACGTCAGCGCGTTTTTTCGGTTAAGTGGCTACTTCCCCATGACGGGCGTCAGCCGAATCAATCTATATTCTGTCTTCTGTGAAACGGCGCTACGCCTCATAAGCCCGCAGGGACGCTTCGGTCTAGCTTTAGCTTCTGGACTGCTGACCGACGAGAACAACAAAGACATTTTTGACCACATCGTCTCCAATAGTCAGCTAGTTCTGGCTTGGGATTTTGAGAAAAAAAGGAATTTTTTCGGGAGTTCACCGCAGCTATAAGTTTGCTCTCGTTTGTTGTGCTGGGACCGGAACTCACATCCCGGAAGCGGACTTCGCCTTTTACCTTACGGGAATTGACGAACTTGTGGATAGCTCACGTCACTTCTCACCGAATACGTGCGCGCGAGCGTCTTAAAAAGGCCATCGCATCCAGCGTCGCTCCGACATTCGTGTTCAATCCTATCGCCGCACCGAACCTCACCAACTCCGCCGGCGATGGAGCCTGGGTGCAGCCACTCAGTCTCGCTCTACACGCCGCGCGGAACCTGCGTGAATCGTTTGCTGATCGATATTTCCCGCAACAGTTCAAGTCCTTGGCGTTCACGCAGGATGAGTTCGACGTGGTGATGGACGTCTTCGGCGACCATCTGTGCAAGGATCACAAGTATCGGAGCGCCAACGCAGAGTTGCCACCCTCGCGGAAATTGAGGCGTCAGACGTTACGTTGCTGGAGAAGTGCCGCAAAGTGATGGCGCTGATTACCGGCCCCGCGTCTCCGCCTGCTACATCTCGCTCCCCCGGATCGTGAACTTCAAAATGACACCTGACCTGCCGCAGGAGATTTTTGCAGGGGAAACGGAGTGAGATGCGTGGGCTTCTTGTTCGTGTAGGCATTGATTCGACCTGCGGTTCCTGGAATGCGCCAGTGGAACTATCCAGCGGGCGGTTTGTCTACGTGCCAATCCCTGAGTCGAAACAACGGCGTCCGGGAATGGTTCGCTGCTTCGATGAGCTGGACGACTCGCTCTCTGGAATAGGCGTATCGCTCCCGGGAAAATGGCGAGGCCATGCTGCGCATCTCGACCCCGACTTTGGATTTCTCAGCTACGGCGATCAAGGCGCCCGCGCCCGACGCATTGAGGATGTCCTTGGCAGCCCGGGTGGAGGCTTCATCGCGTTCTATGCAGCATTGCGAGATGTGCAAACCGGGCAACTCGTCGATGCTCTGATCGGGATTTTTGATGTCGCCGAACTGGTAGCAGCGGAGGACGTTCCGTCGTCGCGCTGGCATGAAAATGCTCACACTCGCCGATGCTCACACGGCGGTGACATCATCGTTCGTGGGGCGCCAGGGAAGTCGGGCAGGCTGACGCGATGTATCGTGATCGGCCGCTATCGCGACCGGGCACACCGCGTCGATACCTCGACCTTGAACGCATGGGGCGGCCTCACCGTTCGAGATGGCTACATCCAGCGCAGTGCCCGGCTGCCAGAGTTTCAGCAGCCACAACGATTTATCGCGTGGCTGCGCACACGGAAACCGAAACTGAGCGCCTCCAACAATCCGCCATGATTGCGAACGAGGCTAGGTTCCAATACTTCTATTGCACGCGCAGTCTCGCCGCACTGCCTTACCCGGACGTCCCGACACGAGATGTCACGAATACGCGGGGAGCCGGCTACAAGACCGAGCCCCATCTCGAAGTGAGGGCCGAAAACTGGTGCCGGTGTCGAGCCTTGTTCATCACCGCAGCAGCCAAACGCGGCCGGAAGCTGGCTGCTGAGGGCGGACAACACTACCTGCTTCTCACCACTCGGCGCCCGGAAGATGCTCACCCATTTATTGTCGCCCTAATGCCGTTTTCCGAGAACGCTTTTGTTCGGCTTTTGCAACGCAACCCGGGTCGATGGTCCGATGAAGACTACCTCCCATACACTTCCGACAGGCGCCTGAAGTTGGTCAGCTTTCGTGATGCATTTTCTCTCAAGGGATGGATGAAGAACGAGGGACTCACGACGCCTGGTGGACAGGGAGGCCGCGGCATTGTGCCGGATAACCTGCTACGTCGAGCCATTGCACATTTCTCCACGAAACAGGATCAAACCAAAGCATTCCTGGACAACGTATGTGCGCTCGAAACCCAGCTCAAGAAAACCGACGCGGCGCACTGGGCTGACTACAAAGGCCGGCTTCGCGATCGCGGTGGCTGCTCGCGCTCCGTCCGCAACAAATGTTGACCCGATAGAAATCGGCCTCCGCATGGCCGACGCTGCCGCACTAACACCTGGCATCCTCGCGGATGAAAACCGCCACGAACGCTCAGCAAGGCGCTATACCGTCGGGCCACGCTCCGCCAGGTGCTTCACGTCTTGCAGAGCTACACCGATGCCGGCCTCGAAGTGAGGCGGCGAAGCGTCGATTGGGCCTTGGTATTCCGACCGCACCACGATGGCTGCTCCGTCTCGATCAGCGGAACGGAGACGGCTTCCGCGTCGGGTGGAGGTGAGGCATGCCGGGACGTTTCACGGACGGCCGCTTGGCTCACGGACAAGTTCATCGACATCAAATCCGGAGGTAGACCGCGAAACTTTTCGGCGGATGGCGGAACCAAACCCATCCATCAACCGTGCGGTTCACGCTGCGCGGGCCGCTCAGAGCGACTGGCAGACCGAGGCAGCAACGGCGCTCCGCGAAGCATCAGGCATTTGCGGCAGTCAGTGTCAGGGTTTGTGGTGTAATAAGTTTTTTCACGCCGCAGCCGCCTCTTGCGCGACGTTCTCCATGCGCGCGATTGAGCCGAGGAACGCCACGGGCACGGCTATGTTGGCCTCGCCGTTGCGCTGATACTCGACCACGATGAGCCGCTTGCTGTTCTCCTCGTCCTCGTTCTTGGGCTTCGTGATTTTCCACATGGCCGTGCAGTCCTGCTCCAGCGCCCGGCTTTCGCGCGTCTCGCCTGTCGAGTTAAGCTGGCAGAGCAGCAACAGCGCACAGTTCAGCTCCATGGACAGCAAGCGCAGAGTGCGGCTGACGTTGGCGACCTCTTGCTCGCGGTTATCGGTCTTGCCGCGATTACCACGCACGAGCTGCGCGTAATCCACGACGATGAGGGCCAGTGCCGGGTGGCGAGTCTTGGCCTGTCGCGCCACAGCGGTGATGCCGGCGAGGTCGAACACGTCGTCTCGCAGCAGGAACGGCGCATTGGCCAGCTCATGCACGGCTGCCATGGAGCGCTGCACGTCTCCCTCGCTCATCAGGCTCGTGTGGTGCCGCATGGATGGGATGCGCGACACGCCAGCAAATATCCGGTCAACGACCTTGGCCTCGCGGTCCTCCAATGAGAAATAGAGCACGGGCAATCCTTGGCGCACCACGTTGGTAGCGATAGTCAGCGCGCAAATGCTCTTGCCTGACTTCTTCTCGCCCGACACCAGCGGCATATCCCCAGCGCGCAGCGGGCTGTGTTTGTCGAGCAAATGCAGCCCCGTGCAAATCACGTCAGCGTCAGGCTCGCCGCTACCGATCCGGTCGATCTTTTCGAACAATGCTTGCTTGAAGGTGCGCGGCTTTTTCTCTGCCGATTGCGTCGTGACCTGCGCCAATTCCGAGGCGAGCGACGACAGTAGCGCGTTGGCGTCCGCCGTGTCCTCATACGACCGCGCTGCGTATTCGGTGCAGATCCGGATAATTTCGCGCAGCGTGTGCTTTTCCTTCGTGATTTCCTCGTAATACGAAGCGTTGGCCGCAGTCGGCAGGAATGTGAAAAGCTCAGTAATGAACGCCGGTCCACCGACATAATCCAGCCGGCCAACCTCGCGCATGGCTTCCGTCAGAATGATGAAATCGATGGGCTTGTCATCCTGCCAAAGCTTCATCAGGACGCTGAAAATCTCGGCGTGCGCCGGCAGATGAAAGCGTTCAGGCATGATACCTTTCTCCGCGCAAAAACCGCCCATTTGTTTTGGCGACAGCAGGAACGACGACAATAGCCCCCGCTCACTGTCGACGCTTTGGGGAAGTAAGCGGTTCGTGTCGGGTAGATAGCTGGCGTTGCAATGAAGGTCCGCGCCAGATTCGGTAACGCTCATGTGACGATCCTAGGGCCGTTCCTAGCCGGCTGTGTCGCTGCCCGCGCCCGGTCCAGTTCCCCAGCAAAGTTGTTCAGGAACGTGCCGAGGTCCCGACGATGCACGCCGTCAGGCTTCTTGCGTTCAGCGGTGTAGTAAGACTCGACGAGAACAAGATCGGCAGTCTCGATCTCGCCAAGGTCCCGGTAGGCTCGGATCTCTTTGTCCAACCACTTGGTTTTCGGCTGCCTTCCGAATAGGGCCGCAATGCGTCGCGCTGTGTCGGTAGTCGGCAGATTGTCCCGCTTTGGTCGAACTGGTCTGGTTTCCGCTCTTTGTCCGTCAGGGTCGCCCCGTCCCCCTTGGGGGACTACAGGGGGTTTCTCTGTTTCTGTCACTGTTTCTGCCTCTGATTGTGTTACCAAATCGTTACCTACCGTTACATCAGCGTTACATGGCGTTACCGGAGCGTTACATGGCGTTACTGAATCAGACTTTGCTCTGTATTTCGCCACCCGACTCCGACTCTGCTCCCGCTCGATCATTCGCGTAAACACTTTACGGTATTTCACGGCGTTGAGGATCAAGTAGCCACCGGGCACGCGCTCTATGCGGCGCCCTTCGTTGTCTGGATCGCTTGAATTGGGATCCGGCGCGATGAACGAAGCAATGGCGAGCTCTGCTTCCTCGGGAGTTACACCAGCCCGGCGGGCAACGTTTGCGGGACATGCAAAACGCGCCATTCCGTCTTCGTCCATCGCCGCTAAGAACGTGATCCAGACAATGCGTGTCGCCTGCGGTTCCAGCCAAATCGACGAATCCAGAATCTTCGTAAAAAGTCGATTATACATGCCGCGCGTCTTTTCTCGTCGACTCCCGGTGCGGCCGCCTCGTCCCCTGAGCTAACTTGATGAGTTTTGGTAAGGACTGTCTTTTCACTTCGACCCGGTGCTGGTTCCCTCCTGGTAGACCCTTTTTCTCATCCTCGCCGCCGTCGTGATAGGACCGGACACCGGTGGTGGCGCGAGAGGAATCGGCATGAAGCTTAATAGTGTCGGTTGCGGCTCCAAGTTCATGAGGCTGTGCGCGTCGCGAGCACCTTTGGCGGGTGATGCGTCGTCGGCTCGGTGCCGGGTTGCCCGTCATCGCCGTCTCGCGTCGCGAATTAACCGTTCGACCGGTTGAGAGTCGTTCCCCCAGTTTTTCCGCGGGAGCGGGTTCTCGCTTTTTGAACGGACCGCCGGCGCGTTTCCGAGCACTCATTTCGCCTCCTCTACGGTGAACCTCGCGAGAGCACGCATCACCGCGTGAAGATCGAATCTCCGGCATCGAGCGGAAAGCAGGATGGACGGAATTCGTCGCTCCTTGATCCAATTGTTCACCGTCCGCGGACTGACCTTCGCGGCTTTCGCCACGCCGACGAGGTTGGTGAGTTGCGGTTGATGTTCCGCCGGAGCATTGCTACCCGGCCCGTCGCTGTGTGAAGTAGGTCGCATCCCCAGCGTGCGCTAGGATCAAGGGAAGGTTCGTCAAGACAAATCTGCGTCAATCCGCAGAAAGCTTCCTGCACAGAGAGAACTGATGCGTCCTGGCGCCGAAACACGCATAAATCCGAGCGCGTAGAAGCACCTTTTTCCCCGGGAAATGACTCGCCGATCGAAGCTTCGGCAAAGCGGGTTTCGCGATTTTACGCGTGATCGCGGGGATATTATCCGCCAGTGCGGGACGGATGTTCCAATAGGCCGCTGCCTCGCGGGGCTTCACGAGTTCACGGTAGTGCTTAAAAATCGTCGCGGGCGAGTTGCCCATTTGCAGCGCCACAGAACCAAGACTTCATGCAGCCGCTGGTGCAGTGGCTCTTGCAGGAAGTTCTCGAGCAGGAGATGACCGACTCGCTCGGGGCCGCCAAGGGCGAGCGCAGCGAGGGTCGGCAGGGCTACCGCAGCGGCTCCTATCCGCGCCGGCTGCTGACGCGCGTCGGGACGATGGAACTGCGCGTGCCACAGGATCGGCAGGGCCGTTTCTCCACCGAGCTCTTCGAGCGTTCCCAAAGGAGCGAGAAGGCGCTCGTGGAGAGGTATGTGCAGGGCGTTTCGACGCGGAAGATCAAGACGATCACCGAGGAGCTCTGCGGCCACGAGTTCAGCGCCTCGGCCATCAGTGAACTTAACGTGAAGCTGGACGGCGAACTGGAACGCTTTGCCCGGCGGGCCTTGGAAGTCGAGTTCCCTTACCTCATTCTCGACGCCCGCTACGAGAAGGTGCGCGAGGACGGCCTGATCCGCTCGCGAGCGGTGCTGGTGGCCATCGGCATCGACTGGGAGGGCCGCCGCCAGATCCTGGCCGTGGAGATCGCCGGCCGCGAAAGCACCACGAGCTGGCGCGAGATGCTGCTCAGCTTGAAGCAGCGCGGGCTTAGCGGCGTGCGCCTCCGCGATCAGCGACGATCATCCCGGCCTAAACGCGCCCTGGCCGAGGTGCTCCCCGAGGCCCTGTTGGCAGCGCTGCTACGTCCACTTCCTGCGCAACGCCCTCGATCATCTCCCACGCAAAACCGGCGACGACTGTTTAACCGAGCTGCGCTGGCTCTACGATCGGCGCGACGACACCGAAGCCCGCCAGCATCTCGCCGCCTGGCTCAGCGCTGGCAGGCCAAATATCCCAAGCTCACCACCTGGGGCGAAGCGCAGATCGAAGAAACCTTCACCTTCTATCGCCTCCCGCACACCCATCACAAACATCTCAAGAGCACCAACCTGCTCGAAACGCTTCCACCAGGAGATCAAGCGCCGCTCGCTGGTCGTGCGCAACTTCCCCAATGAAGCGAGCTGCCTGCGTCTGATCCGCGCCCTGGCAGCCGGACAGCATGAGGAATGGCTCGACGGCGCACGCTATCTCGACATGCAGCCGTTGGCCGACCTCCACAAAACTCAACTCCGACTCGCCGCCTGAGCGCTCTCCCATGTCCCCCCAAACGCCGAGGGTCTGGGGCCGGCGACGCCCCAGTCCACAAACTCCAAACCATCCTCCAAAACAACTTCCGCCTCCATTGACCCGCAACCTTTTGCTGAAATTGACGGACATAATCGGATTTGGCGCATCCGCTCGGCCTCAACCCGAGCCGCCCGCACGATAAATCCACGAGAACGGAGTTTGCCGCTCGGTGCAGCGTTTTCCTCGCGTGATCCGCAGCACCGCCGAGCGCCTATCCGCAATTCGCTCCCTGTCAGATCTTGTGCGTTCCATGTGGGAAAGAGCCCATGGCTCAAGCGAGAAACGGGGTGAATGGCCGAGCGAAATTCACCAATTACATGGGGCTTTTTTTCTACGAATGCGGGCGTCCCAACTCCGCGTTCGGGCCACCGGATTCGGCGCTGATGTTCGCCGGCCATTCGTTAAATCACCTGAACAGCGGGAATGCGTTCCCGCGGCAAACCTCCATCCCACTCGCGACCACCCTCCCCCCCTTGTGGCACAGGCTGAAGCTGTTGACACTTTGTTGACAGATAGAATGCGCTTTCCTGCCATTTACTGCATCTCGCTGCGCTTCCCCGTCAAAACCGCTATGCACGCTAAACCTCTGTATTCATAAGGTTTCCACGGAAACGCGCCCGAGCCAGTGAAGGGATTCGAACCCTTGACCTGCGGTTTACGAAACCGCTGCTCTACCCCTGAGCTACACTGGCGGATTGTGGCGCATCGCCGCGGAAATCGAGCCCGAACGTGGCACACCGCGCTTTCCCGGCAAGCACGGATTTCCAACGCCCGCCTGCGCTAGCTCCTCGCATACAGCGCCGTTCGTGGCTCGTCACGCTTCGCCCGTCACCGCAGGCGCGGCAGCCGCAGCGGCCGCGGATTCTGGGGGCGCAGGGTCGGCCGCCCGCGGTGCGGACTGGTTGCCAAGCCGATAGCGTGCGGGACCTAGCTTCTGAATGGACGGATGCTTCTTCCCCGTCGTGGAGAACCACACGGCCACGTTCTTGTAGTTTGTTCCGGCACTTTCGGCGATCTCCCTCACCGAGAGTCCGTTGTCACCCGCGTCAGTGAGCGCCCTCTCAATCTTGCCACTCAGCTCGCCGCGCCGCGAAGGATTGCCTTCGCCACCGCTCGCCTGCTCCCGCTTCTTCGCAGCGCGTGAACCGTCTCCGCGCGAGTCTGCCTTGCTCACTGCGGGAGGTCTGCCAACGCGGCTTCCGCGAACGCCGCTCCCGCCAAACACCTGGCTCTGAAGCGCCGAGATCCTTGCGTCGATCGTTTCGAGCTGACGCTGGACCTTCGCGCGATCTTCGAGCAAGGCGAGCATGGTCTTCAGTTGCTCGATCGTTGGGTTCTCGGGATTCATGCGGGCGGGACTTTTAGAGGGTGTCGGACGCCGTGCAAGGACATACCTGCCTCGCGGCTGATTCTACGCGGGAAGCGTCCGAGCGGAGCGGGCGGCCAGCCAGGCGCTGTAGAAACCTGCGAGAAACGATCCTTCGCCCAGCAGCATGAAGGCGCCGTCTCCCGCAGAGAACCACCCGTCGAGCCACTTCGCCGTCGTCGCGTCACCGCCTAGGGAAAGGAGCACGCCGCGATCGCCCGCGAGCGCGTCGCACGCGACGGAGAGCGCGAGAAAGATGAAGCCGATCACGAGAGCGGCCTGCATCTCGGGCCGAAAGCGCAGAACCTCGCGGCGGCAGATCCACAACACTGCCAGACCGATCAAGCCGTAGAACGCAATCAGCGCATCATCGATGTGGTCACCCAACGCCGTCGGCCGCATCTGGAAGAACGCCTGGATCTTGTGGTCCAGATCTTCATGAATCTGGAAAGCGTCATCACACGCGAGGAAGACGAACCCAACGCCTACGAGCAGCCAAACGAGCGTCGGGGCGATCAGCCGCGACCCAGGAATTGTTCGGCGTCGCGCCATGAAGATGCCGAAGGCGCAAGCCGCGACTGCGAGAAGCTGCAAGCACGAAGCGCCGGTCGTGAATCGGCCTTCACCGAAGTAACGGCTGGGATTCCCGCTCTTCCAGAGACCGAGGCAGACCGTGAAGCCCACGAGCACGAGATTGGCGATGATGATGCGTAGAAGGAGGCGATGGGGTGTGTGCATGCGGGTGCTGCGCGGCGCGGAGCCTAGCAGAATCGCACCACACGTCATTGGTGGAGCGGTGGTTCCGCCGGAAACTGCGGCAACTGCTTGCCTTGCGAGAACAGCCGGCGACAGTGCGGCGCGGCGGGCAGTTAGCTCAGTGGTAGAGCGGCTCGTTTACACCGAGTTGGTCGGGGGTTCGAATCCCTCACTGCCCACGCCGGCCCTACGGGATGCGGTGCTCGCGAACCCATGCGTCGAGTTCCGGCAGAATGCGCTCTTTCAGCCCGGCTTTGAAACGGATTTCGTCCGCGGCACGGGCGACAGGTTGCGCGGAATCGGGAGGGAGATGGAGTTTCGCAAACGTTTCGAGCTCATCCGCGCGCGGGGCGTCGGAGAACGCGCGGAAGATGCCGGGCACGTAGTCGTTGGCGCGCATGGACGACAGCTTCGCAGTGAGCACGTTGAGATTGGCTTTCGCAAACGCCCACGCCGCCTCCGGGTGCTCGCCGTCACTGGCGACCTGGTTCACGAGCCGCGTTGCACTTTGTGGCACAAGCTCGTCGGTGATCGAGAGCGCCAGCGTCTTCGCGGCGTGCTGCGGGTTGAGTGAGCCGGCGAGCGCGCCATACAAAAGACGCTTTTGTTCGGTCGAAGTTTCGCGTTTCGCGAGCTCATGGAGCTGCGCGTAAGTCGCGTCGTCCGCCGTGCGTCCGACGACCGCGAGCACCGCACCCCGCAAGTCGCCGCTCAGCGAATCCGGCGCGGTGAGGAATTTCTCGAACCGCCGACGGGAATCGCGTTGCACCGTTTCATCGCCGAAAACGGCAAGCGTCCGGATCAATCTTGCCCGCAGAGGTGCAGCCAGAGGTGATTCGCTCGGCTTCGCAGCCCATCCGAGTTCCATCAGCGCACGCCGAAGAAAGTCGTGCGCGCCTTCATGGAGGCGGTCGCGCTCGGGGCGTCCGCGAGCCAGGAAATCGAGTTCCCCGAGAACGGAGACGATCTGCTCGACGAGCGGCATGCTTGCTACTGTCGGGCCGCGCGCGAATTCGAAGTAGCCGGACAGCGGGAGGCGTCCTGCCGTCACCAACGCCCACGAATCGTGGAAAAGATTGAGCCGGTCGCCCTCGGCAATGGGGGAAAGGCCACGCACGAGAGCCGCACGGCTTTCAGGATCGTAGTGCGTGCGGAAATATCCCGCGCCGTCGTGATTCGCCTTCAGCGCGCGCTTAGCGTCGGGAGGAATCACAGGGCCAGCGATCTCGCGAGGTTCGGAGCCCAGCAGGAGCTCCGCTGGTGAGTTGCTCCGGCGTCTCCGCTCCAGCGTGATAAAATCAAGCTTCACCGGCACCAGCCAGGTCAGCGGTGCCGGATTTTTCTGATGCACGGTGAACCGCTCCTGCGAGAGCCGATACGCGCCCGTCTCGAGGCGCTCCACTTTCACCAGCGGAAAGCCGGGCTGCTCAGTCCATCCCGCGGCCATCGCGGCCACGTTCTTCTTCGACGACTTGCCGAGCGCGGCCCACAAATCGGCGGTCGTCGTGTTCGAATACGCGTGCCGTTTCATGTAAAGCCGGATGCCGTCACGGAACTCCTCCTCGCCAACCCAGCCTTCGAGCATGCGCAGGAAGGCCTGCCCTTTTTGATACGTGATCTCGTCGAACGCATCGCCCGCCTGCGCCTCGTTTTCGACCTTCTGCTGGATCGGATGCGTCGTCGCGCGGGCGTCGAGGCGCATCGCAGCCTCCTTCCCGCCGGCGGCGCGGAGCCACATCTTCCAATCGGGATTGAAGCGGTCCGTCGCCTTCGTGCCCATCCACGAGGCGAACCCTTCGTTCAGCCAGAGATTGTCCCACCAGGCCATCGTCACGAGGTCCCCGAACCATTGGTGCGCGAGCTCGTGGGCGACGACTTCGAAGACGCGCTCCCTGGTCGCCTGCGAGCTAGTCGCGGGATCGTAGAGGAAGGCGGTGTCGTTGTAAGTGATGCAGCCCCAGTTCTCCATCCCGCTGGCTGCGGTGCTCGCGAACGAGATCTGATCAAGCTTCGGCAGCGGGTATTTCACGCCGAAGTATTCGTTGAAAAAGGGGACGATCTGCTTCGTCGCTTCCAGCGCGTAGTGCGCCTGCTCGCGCTTCCCTTCCGTGGTGATGACGCGCAGCGGAATGCCGTCCACTTCGCCTTCGAGCATCTCGAATTCGCCCGCGCAGAACGCGAGGAGATAGCTCACCATCGACGGCGTCGGCGCGAAGACGACCTCCTTCCGCCCCGCCTCGAGCGCGCGCTCACTGGCGATCGGCATATTCGAAACCGCGACCTGTTTCTCCGGCACGATCGCCGTGAGCTGGAAGGTCGCGCGGAAAACCGGCTCATCCCAGCAGGGGAACATCCGGCGCGCATCGGTCGCCTCGAATTGCGTCATCAGCGCGCGCTTCTCGCCGCCCGGCACCGTGTAGCGAGTGAGAAAAAGTCCCTCCGGCTGCTCCGTGAGCTTTCCTTCGAACGCGAGTTCGAGGCGGTATCGCCCCGGTGCCAGCTCGGCGTCGAGGGCGAAGGTCAACGTCTGCTTCTTGTCGTCGAGCTGCGGCGTCAGTGGCGTCTCCCGGTCGGTGTGCAAAACGGCGCGCGAAATCTTCAAACCGAGCGAGTTCATGACGATCGCACGCACCGGCTTTCGCACTTCGATTTCGATCGTCTCGCTCCC
>Ga0136611_10002492_pt1 | contig 12834 bp, 8 predicted proteins | sample AntDrymUQ2232306_2_FD_106645 | JGI IMG/M metagenome (GOLD analysis project Ga0136611, IMG submission 106645) | Polar desert sand microbial communities from Dry Valleys, Antarctica - metaG UQ223 (23.06) | ecosystem: Environmental > Terrestrial > Soil > Desert | place: Antarctica: Dry Valley... | reverse complement strand
TCTACACCTGCGCCTACTTCGAAGCGCCCGGCGACACCCTCGAAGCGGCCCAGCGCCGCAAGCTCGATTACATCTGCCGCAAGCTGCGGCTGCGGCCGGGCGAACGCTTCTTGGACATCGGCTGCGGCTGGGGCGCGCTCGTGATGCACGCGGCCAAGCACTACGGCGTGGAAGCGGTCGGCGCGACGCTGAGCCAGAAGCAGGTCGAGTTCGCGAACGCCCGCATCCGCGCGGCGAGGCTGGAGGGGCGCTGCCGCGTCGAGTACCGCGACTACCGCGAGATCGACAAGTCGCAGCGCTTCGACAAGATCGCCTGCGTCGGGATGCTCGAGCACCTCGGCGAGTCGATGATGCCGACGTTTTTTGCGGGGGCCTACGAACTGCTGAAGCCGGGCGGGACGTTCCTCAACCACGGATTGACGCGGCTCGCGACCGTGCCCGCGCAGCGCTGGCGGCGGTTCGCGCGGTCGTACGTCTTCCCGGACGGCGAACTGCAGCCGATCAACATCACCATCCGGGAAGCGAAGGCGGCCGGCTTCGAGATCCGCGATGTCGAGAGCCTGCGCGACCACTACACGCTGACGCTGACGCACTGGCTGCGCCGGCTCGAAGATCGCCGCGAGGAGGCCGTGGCCCTCGTCGGCGAGACGACCTACCGCGTCTTCCGCATGTACTTGGCCGGCGCCCGCAACGGCATGCGCACGGGCGTTTACAACATCCACCAGACGCTGCTGGCGAAGCCCGACGGCGGGGAGGCGGGCCTCCCCCTCACGCGCGCGGATTGGTATGCGTGACCGGCGCTTCACGGGTCCGAGCCTTCTTCGCCCGCAGGGCGCACGACGGTAGCCTGGGACTTCAATCCCACGCATTCCTGCGACCGGGGTTGAAACCCCGGTCTAAGCCCGTCCGCCCTGCGGGCGAGGAGGTTTTCTCGTGTACTCCCTCCAGGGGCGCACTCCCCATCACTTCTGCTTGAAGTCGCCCGAGTAGGGCTTCGTCCCGATCTTCGCGCTGAGCGTCCCGGCCAGTTTGCCTCCTTTCGTGAAGACTTCGTGCTTGCCGGTGAACCTCGACGCCGTGCCGGCCGGGTCGCCCTGCGGGGCCGGGTCGAGTTTGAGCGTCGTCGATTTCTCCCCCTTGATCGTCATCGTCAGGATCTTCGCGTCGATGGGAACGCCCTTCCCCTTCGACAGCGACTTGTCGTCGCCGTAGATGTAGACGATCACCGTCCCCGCCTTCGCATCGACGACGATCTCGGCGTGATACTCCTCCTCGCCCCACTCGACGACGATCCCCTTGTGGGGGCCTTCGTGCTCCTCGGCCCGCGCCGCCGGACCCGCCGCCGCACCGAACAGCCCGATCAGGGCCAGCGTGAACATCGTCCGCATCGTCCTACCTCCCGAGAGTTGCGGGCCGGAGCGGCCCGCGCTTCCATCCTACGCCGCACCGTGCGGCGGATTCGGTTCGTCGAGCCCGTCGGCTTGCGAATGAGCGTGTGCGATCGCTTGGGCGGAGCGGCCGCTGAAGCGCCGGAAGAGGCCGGGGTGGATCAGGAATTCGCAGAAGGTCGAGGTGATGAGGCCGCCGAGGATCACCGTCGCCACGGGATAGAGGATCTCGCGGCCCGGCCGGTGCCCCGCCACAACGAGCGGGATCAAACCGATGCCGGCCGTGAGCGCGGTCATCAGCACCGGAGACAACCGCTCCAAGCTCCCGCGCAGGATCATCCGTTCGTCGAAGCGTTCGCCTTCGGATTTCATCAGGTGCAGGTAGTGCGTGACGAGCAGGATGCCGTTGCGCACGGCGATGCCGCCGAGCGAGATGAAACCGACCAGACTCGCGACGGTGAGCGTCTGCCCCGTGAGCACGAGCGCGAAGACCCCGCCGATGAACGCCGTCGGAATGGCGTTGAGGATCTGGAGGACGATCCGCCCCGAGGGAAAGAGCAGGTAGAGCACGAAGAACATGCCGACGACGGAGATCGCCGCGAGGATCGCGATGAGCCTCGTGGCCCGCTGCTGGCTCTCGAACTGCCCGCCGTATTCCACGGAGTACCCCTCGGGCAGCGGCACCTTCTCCGCGACCGCCTTGCGGATGTCGGCGACGACGCCGGCGAGGTCGCGATCCCGCGCGTTGCAGCGGATGACGATCCGCCGCCGCGCGTTTTCGCGCTTCACCTGGTTCGGCCCGGAATCGCCGCCCGTCGCCGGGGTCACGTCGGCCAGTTCGCCTAGGCGCACCGGCCCGCCGGGCAGATCGAGGATCAGATCCTCGATCTTGGCGACATCGCCCCGCCCGCGTTCGTCGGCGGCCTGATACCCGTCGAGCCGCACCAGCAGGTCGAAGCGGCGCTGGCCTTCGATCACTTGGGAGACCACTTCCCCCTTCAGCGCCGTCTGCACGAACTCCCCGACGGTCGCGCGATCGACGCTGTGGAACGCGAGGGCTTCGGGTTTGAGCCGGATGTGGATTTCGTCCGTCTGGCGGATCGGCTCGACGATGAGGGAGCTGACCCCGCGCACGCCGGCGATGGCGTCTTTGATGCGCTTCGCCAAGCGTTCGAGCGCGTCGAGGTCGTCGCCGGAGAGTTTGATCGCGATCTGGGCCGTGCTGCCGCTGATATTCTCGCTGATGAGGTGCGCCAGCGGTTGCTCGATCTCCGTTTCGATGCCGGGTACGGAATCGGTCACGCGGGTCTGGATGGTTTTGAGCGCTTCCGCACGCGGGACGCCGCTCTCCGGGTTCAAGCGGATGATGATGTCGCTGGCGCTCGGCGGGTCGGCGTGTTCGTCGAGTTCGGCCCGGCCGGTCTTGCGCACGAACGAGCGGATCAACCCCTGCGGGTTCGAGGGGGTCCGCCGGAGCGCATCGAGTTCGGCATCCACCATTCGATTCGCCCGGACGCTGGATTCGAGCGACGATCCCACGGGAAGATTCACGGTCAGCTGCGCCGTGCCCTCGTCGAAGGGCGGGAGGAAATCCGCCCCGATCGTCGTGATCCGCCAGCCGCAGTAGGCCACGAGCAGCCAGGTGAGGAGCAGGAGCAACGCCGCCCGCTTCATGCTGAAGCGGATGAGGTGCGCGGCAGACCATTTGAGCGCGCGGATCAGCAGCCCTTCGCGCTCCGCGCGCACGCCCTGCGAGTTCGCCAGCAGGTAGTACGACAGCACCGGCGTGACCGTGAGCGAAACGAGGAGCGAGGCGAGGATCGACACGATGTAGGCGAGGCCGAGCGGGGCGAAGAGCCGCCCCTCCATTCCGGAAAGTGCGAACAGCGGCAGGAAGACGAGGATGACCACGGCCGTGCCGAAGACGATGGAGGTGCGGACTTCCGCGCTCGCCCGGAAGACGACGCGGAGCGCCGGTTTCGGGTTCGGCGACCGGCTGTTCTCGCGCAGGCGGCGGAAGATATTCTCCACGTCCACGATGGCATCATCGACGAGTTCGCCCATCGCGACGGCGATGCCACCGAGCGTCATCACGTTGATCGAAAGTGCCGTGCCGGTGATGGCCCCGATCAGCTCGAACACGATCGCGGTCACGGCGAGCGACAGCGGGATCGCCGCGAGGGAAATGAACGTCGTGCGGACGTTGAGCAGGAAGAGGAAGAGCACGATCAGGACGAGGATCGCCCCGATGACGAGTGCCTCGCCGACGTTCGAGACGCCCCGGTCGATGAAATCGCGGAGTTCATAGAGGTCGGGGACGAGCTCGACATCGGGCGGGAGCGTCGATTCGATAGCCCCGAGTTCGGCCTTCACGCTCTCCGTCAGCGCCCGCGTGTCGGCGTGAGGCTGCTTCGTGATCGTCAGCGCGACCCCGGGCGCGCCGTTGATGCCGGCATCGCCGCGCTTCACCTGCGCCCCTTCGGTCACGGTGGCGACGTGTTCGAGCAGCACCGCGCGGCCCGGCGTCTTGCCCGCTTCCGGCTTCGGCGGCGGCTTGACGACGATGAGCCGGAGGTCGCCGACGACTTGGGCCGGTCGCGGCCCGAGGCGGCTGAGGACCCGGATCGGCTTCTCGGCCCCGTCGAGTTCTGCGAAGCCGCCCGTGAAGTTCGCGTTGTTGCGCCGCAGGGCTTCTTCGACCTCGGCGAGCGTGACCCCGTGTTCGCGGAGGGCCACCGGGTCGATCTTCACGTGATACTGCTTCCGGCCCCCGCCGAGGGTCGTGACCTGCGCGACGCCGGAAATCTTGAGCAGCCGCGGCCGCACGGTCCAATCCGCGAGGGTGCGAAGGTCGAGCGCCCGCTTCGCCTCCGATGGAAACGCGATGGCCCGCGGTTGCCCCGCGACGTTCGCCCGAACCGTCTGCGCGCGATCCGCCGCCGGCGCGTCCCACTCGGACCCGGAAACGGTGACCGCTTCCCAAGTGCTCGGCTTCGTCCGATCCGCCGGCTTCCATGCGAAGAGCCGGGCCGTGCCGTCCTTCGCGGCGACGCGTTCGGCGTAGAAGGGCGTCTCGGGAATCGCCGCGAGATCCCCGCCGTTCGGCCCATGGCGCGGTCGGAGTCCGGCGATCACGATTTGCCCGAGGATCGAACTCACCGGAGCCATCTGCGGGCGGACATCGGGCGGCAAATCGCCCGACACGGTGGCCAGTCGCTCCTGCACGGTCTGCCGGGCGGTTTTGATGTCGGTTCCCCAGGCGAACTCGACCGTGACGGCCGAGAGGCCATTGCCCGATTGCGTGCGGACGACCTGCACCCCCGTCGCCCCGAGCAGCGCCGATTCGAGCGGATAGGTCACGAGCGTTTCGATCTCTTCGGGGGCCAAGCCGGGGCATTCCGTCATCACGGTGACGCGCGGCCGGTCGAGATCGGGAAATACGTCGATGGGCATCCGCGTCGCGGCGTAACCGCCGTAGGCGAGCGCGACGAGGCACGCGACCGCCACGAGGGAGCGGTGCCGCAGGGAGAACTTGATGACGGAGTCGAGCATCGGTTCCGCTTTCGCTCAGTGGCTGTGATCGTGTCCGGCCGGTTCCTCGCCACCCGCCGCAGCCTTCAAAGCCCGATTGATCGCGGCGGCCTGATTCCGGCAGACGAAATCGGCCTCGCTGATGCTGCCGTCGTTGGCCACGACGACCTCGGCGCGATCCTCGAAGAGCACATGAACCGGCTTGCGGACGAAGATGTCACCCGTCTGCACGAAGACGTAGGCTTCGGATCCTTCGCGGATGACGGCCCCGACCGGAAAGACGAACGGCAGGACGCCGGGTTTGCCGAGACGTTCGACCGGCACCCGCAGGCGGACGCGCTGGCCGGGATGGTAGCGCCAGACGAACCGCGACTTGCCGCCCTGGACGTACGACCGGGGCTGGTTTTCGATGGGCAAATAGAAGCCGAAGGTCCGCGTCGCGGGATCGACCTGATTCGAGAGATGCTGGATAATCAGGGGTTCTTGCGCCTTCCAAATGCCCGCCGCTTCATCGGAGAACTCGGCCCGGATCGGCACCTTGTGCTCGGCGGCCCGCGCGAGGGCATCGGATTCCGTCTTGAACGCGCGGCCTTCGACGAAAAGCTTCCGGTGATCCGCGAGCGTGGCGAGCTTCTGCCCCGGCGCGACCTGCTCGCCGAGCGCCACGGCGAGTTCCTGCATCTCGTAGAGCGCCTCCCCCGCAGGCTCTTTCGCCGTCACCGGCGGCTTGGCCACGCCGGGAGCCACCACGGTGATCTCGGTGATCGGATCCCCCTTCTCGGCGCGGTTCACCTGCTCCGCATTCAGACCGAAAACCAAAAGTTGCCGGCGGAGCGCGGCGATCTGCGTCGCCAACCGCTTCACCTGATTCTCGTCTTCGATGAGGACGGCGACCGACCCCGCCCCCCCCTTGACCAAGTCGGCCGTGCGATCGCGCTTGGCGATGGCGAACTCCGATTCCCGCGCCGCCTTCGCCAAGTCGGCCTGCGCGACTTGAAGGAACTCGCTCGTCAGTTGCAGCGCGAACAGCGGGGCGCCGGCTTCGACGGTGTCGCCCGGTTTGGCGCGGATTTCGAGCACGACCCCGGCGACCTTCGCGGTGACGCTGCGGTCGCTCTCGCCGGGCCGATCGACGACCGAACCGGGGATGAGGATCGTCCGCCAGTATTCCTGCGGCGTCGGGTTGTCCACGTCGAGGCCGAGGTTTTTCTGGGCCTGCGGCGAAAGTTTGACCCGATCCGCGCCGCCCGGGTGTGCGGCAACCGGTTCGCCGGTTTTCTGCGCTTCGGCGATCGGGAACAGATACGGCAGCCAGCGCTCGTGCGTCGCGTACCCGGCGGTAAGGGCGAGCACTAGGACGCAGCCCGCGGCGGCGGGCAAATAGGGGCGGAGCCTCATGGCAGCCTCCGGTGAGGGATCGATTGATTGGTTCGGATCGGGGAAGATGTGGGAGTGTAGCCTAATTCCGCAGCGACACAAAGGTGATGTAAAGTGGAAGCTGGCGCGCAATGACGCTCGGCGCAGCGGGGACGAAGGGCGTGCCATCGAAGTGAAAGATCGTCGGGATCGGCGAGGATGCGGGCCAGACGGGATCGCTCGGGACGACAGGAGCAGACGTGGAGATCGCCTCGGGCGCGGCGGATTGCGCGTTCACGGCGGGACAATCGGGACTGTGGCCCGGCCCGTGCGAGTGGCCGCAATGGCCATCATCGTCGGGAAGATCGGCGCTCGCCGACTCCGACTGCTCGTGGGCTTCGACCGCGGCGCAGGTGCAGATGCGCCTGGGCAGCGGCCCGACCAGCATCAGCATCGCTACGAGCAACCGAATCGCCATCGCCGAACTCCTGATTCCGTCGCTTCATTATCCGGTGCCGCCGCGCCGAAGCAAGCCTCCCTGTGCGAATTCGACTTGAGCGAATCCGCTCCGATTCCGGACAATCCGCCCACCGACGCGAGCGCAAACGTCGCTCCCATCCAACTCTCCGCAGCCTCCGCGCGGCTTCGCGGAATCGCATCCCTTCGCATACCCCCGCAGCAGCGCAACCTTCGATACAACCGGCACCGGATTGGCCGCTTTGTCGGGGTTCCCCATGCGTCGCGTCGCCGTCGCACTCCTGATCGGTTGCTGGGCGACCGTCGGCTGCCGTTCGACGACCGTCTCCCGGTCGTCGCCGGAGCCGGTGGCGCGCGGGGCGACCCCGAAGGATGACGGCGACCACCTGCGAATCGCGGCCGAGCACCTCGACCGCGCCGACGAACTCGGAGCGGTGCCCCATTTGAAGGCCCACCTCCGCCAGCAGCCCGATGCGCTGATGGTGCGGGCCTACTTGGGCGAACTGCTGCTGAAGACCGGCAACCCCGCGGAATCGAAGCTCCACTTCGAGCAGTTCACCCGCGAGGCGGCCGGGGCGAGCGGGCCGGCGCAGAAGCACCTCGTCCACGTCCACACGAGGCTCATGGAACTCGCGGGGCGATCCGACGACGCCTTCGGCGAGCAGCTCCACCGCGGCATCGGCCTCGTGCTGCTCGTGCGGCAGTGGGCCGAGAGCGGCTCGGACGCCGATGCCGCGCTGACGGAGCGGACGCTCGTGCAGGCGATGCAGGCGCTGAAGCGGGCCGACGCCGAGACGCCCGGCGATGCCCGCGTCTGGCTCTACTTGGCCGAGGCCTACTCCGCCCTCGACCAGCCCTCGGCGGCGCGGGGGGCCTTGCGGAAAGCGCGGCGCGGCCAGCCGGGGTGGACGCTCAATTCCCACGAGCGGCAGCGGTTGCAGCGGCTCTGCGAAACGGCCGGCTTCGAAGGCTGACGCCGTGCTCCCCGTCCGCCGCCTTCGCATCGACCTCCTTCAAGTCCCACAGCAAGTGGGGGCGGCACTTCTGCCGGAACTTCGCCACCGCGTCTCAGACCTTCCGGCAGTCGGTGACGCCCGCGCGAAGCAGGAAGCCGACTTCGGCCGCTGCGGCCGAGGAGAGCTGTATGGGTATGAGTGCCACCGCAGCCCACCCTTCAGGGTCCTCCAACCCTCTTGACTTCATGGGTCACCCGATCGACCGCTCATCAAGCGGGATCGGCTGCGTCACTTGACGACTTTGATCGTGAACGTGTGGAACGCCTCCTGACCGGACTTGTCGCGGACGGTGATGATGACGTCCCGAGTGCCCGGCGCGAGGTCGGCCGGCACGGCCCACGTCACAACGCCCTCGTCCGAGACGGCCATCCCCTTCGGCCCGCTGTCGAGTTTGTACGTCACCCCGCCCCGCTTCGACTTCGCCTTGATGGCGTAGCGGAGCGCGCCGCCCGCTTTCTCGGCGGTCGGCGCTTTCGACGTGATGAGCAAGTAGTTCTCGCCCGACTTCTCCAGCGCGGCATCGGCGTCGATCTTGTGGAACACCACCCTGTCGTTGCTCGGCGGGAGGACGAGGATCGCCTTCGCATCCGGGACGAAGAAAATCTTGCGCCACAACTCACCGGCACCGCTATCGGGGTGTTCGAGATTGTCGAGTTTCACGAGCGGTTGCTTCAACCCGCGGAGATGGACGCTGAAAGCGCCACCCTTGCCGGGGATGCTGGGCGTGACCGCGAGAAAGTAGTCGTCGCCCTGAACGGCCGGCAAGCAATAGCCGTAGTCCGCATCGCCGGGTTCGGTGCGCTGGAGAGTTCGGGATACGATCCCCTTGGCCGTGTAGACAATTTTCGCATCGGGACTGGCTAGAACATGACCCAAATTGCCACCGTCGTAGCGCTTCACAACACCGCTCTCCACGACGAAGGCCGCTGAGCCATTGGGCCCCCACCGACTGAATATCGTACTGTCTGCCGAGGAAACAGTAACACCTCCGATATCGGCATCCCTCCCGTCCTTATCCGCGATCGGCGATCGCTTGAATGTGGCGAGATCGAAGAACTGCCCGTCGATGATCAAGGGGCCGTTCGATGCATGGCCAAGCGCAAGGGAGCCGATTTCCGAGACGATGGGCGACGGAGCCGTTTTTTCCAACTCGAAGGTGGTCAGGCTCCACCGCTCCAGTTTCCCGGCCTTTTTCAGGGCGATCACCACACAGTCCAGCCCGGCCGCAAAAGTGATGGATTCTTCGGTCAGCGGGATGTACTTCGTCACCTTAGCTTCGCTGATGTCGAAGATCGCCAGCTTCTTCAACTTCGGCATGTGGAAGATCAGGTACCGGCCACCGCCGCCGAGCACCACATCGGTGAATACGTCGGGCAGTTTCTTGATGACCTTGTCTTCGTCGAGCGCCGTCGGTGTGATCTTCACCGAAGCGGGATCGGTCGGAGTCGAAGTGATGGTATCGCGGACGACCATCCGCACTTCGCTCCGGGCGACTTCCTTGCCGTCCACCATCGCGACCACGGTCGCCATCACCGTCTGGATTTCCGGTGCCGCATCCACGGTCACCCGCGTCGCCTTGCTCAAGTCGATCTTCACTTTCTGCCCCGCCAAGTCGATCTCAACCGTGCCGAGGCCGACGAGTTCGCCTTCCACCGACGTGCGGCCGTCGGCCAGCAGCACGACCGGCTTCTCCTTGAACTCGATGCGCTTCACGCCGCTCAGCCGCATCGGTTTGCCGGCGAGCTTGAACACCGCGTCGTCGGTGGTGCCGGTCACGCTCGAAGAACCGAGAACGGCGGAGATTTCCACGCGGGCGGCGGCCTTCACCGCCGGTACGGCTGTGGCCACCCACGCCGATCCCTGCTTTTTCATGGCGAATTCGCGGGGCGCTTCGTCGCCCGCTTGCAGGATCAGCTTCAGCGTCGATTCCGGCGCCTTGGGGACGAACGAAACGACTCCCGCTTTGAATTCCGTCGGCTTGTCCTGCGTTTCGCGGGTCAATTCCGGCGCCGCGAAGGCGATGTCGGGCTTGTTCAGGAAGCCTTCGAGAAGGCTCACGGGGATCGCCTGACTGATCCCCTTCCCGACGCCGCTCAGACCTCGGACGACCACGCCGACGACTTGCCCGTTCTCATCGAGGACGGGACCGCCGGAGTTCCCGAAGGTGAGGGTGATGTCGATTTGCAGCGAATCGAGCACGCGATCCTTGTATCGGAGCGCCGTCACGGAGCCGGCGTTCACGCTGATGGCGGGGTACTCCTTTTTGTCGGTCGAAAGCGAAAATCCGAGGGGGAATCCGCAGGCCACGACTTCCGATAGCTCGGCGATCCCCTTGACCGACCCCAGTGAAAGGCTCTGCAAATCCTTCTCGCCCTCCACGCGGAGCAGGGCGAGGTCGAGAACTTTATCGGTTCGAACGACTTTGGCCTTCAGCACCCGTTGGCCTTCGACAGACGGGTTGAGGACGAGGATGACCTCGTCCGCGGCCCCGCGGACGACGTGCTCGTTCGTGATGAACAGCCCGCTCGGGTGGATGCAGAACGCGGTTCCGGTGCCGAACTTGGTCACTTCGACGAACGCCGTCGCCGCCTTTCCGCGCTTGCCGATTTCGACCTTCTTCAGCTTTTCCTGCGCCGCGGCGGGAAGGGCGATGGCCAACACGCCGACGGCGAGGAGCGAGCGCAACATGGTGGATCTCGCGAAGGAGGAAACGAAGTCGGGGAGGGGAAACAGAATACCACATTTGTCCGTTCGACGTGAGTCGCACGAGTTGCGGCGAAGGGGGATCACCCTGCTTGCGACGTATCGAGATGTGACAGCATCGACCGGATCGATTCTCCAGGCCCTCGTCCTCGACTCCTACGACGGCTTCTCCGGTGGCAACATGGAGCGACTGGCTGCGGTGTTGGGCGATGTCGGCGTCCGACTCCCCGGTGTCGGCCCGCTGCAGGACTTGGATCCGATTCCGCCGCTGCAGGGATGTAATCCCCCGGTGCCGCGTCGGCTAACAAACCGTCTCAATTCCACTGCGCCACATTCCGTCTCGCAGCACTCAGGAACTGCTTCACGACGGGGGCATCGGCCGAATCCGGAGAGGCCTTCAGGTAGTGCGTCAGCGGGTCGATGGCGCGGCCGTACTGGTCGGCGCGGACGAGCGCGACGCCGAGGTCGCGGTACTGCGTCGGATCGTTGCGGTTCAGCAGGATGAGCCACTCGATGACCTGCGCCGCCGGCTCGAATTGCGCCCCTTGGAGGTAGACCGCCTTCAGGTTGTTCAGCATCCGCATGGCGATGATGCCGGGCGGCGTCGCCTTCAGGTTCTGGGCCGTGATCGCGTAAGGCTCGCCGACGACGGCGCTGACGAGTTCGCTGCACCCCGAGGGCGTGAGCAGCGCGCCGCCGTGGAAGGGGTCGAAGAGGACTTCGTCGTCGCCGTCGCTCACCTTCGCGATGAAGTGCCCCGGCAGGCCGATGCCGGACATCGCCAGCCCGCAGCGCTCGCCGACGGCGATGGCCAGCACCGAGAGGGAAATCGGGATGCCGAGCCGGCGGTCGAGCACCTCGTGCAGGAAGCTGTTGCGGGCGTCGTAGTAGTGATCGGTGTTCCCGGCGAAGCCCTGCTCCTCGAAAAGGAAGTGCCCGAGTTCCATCGCGCAGTCTTCGAGCGACCCGGCCCGATGCAAGCGCGGAGCGAGTTCCTCGGCGAAATCGTCGAGCTTCGAGAGGTAGACGGGGAGATCGAGTTCGGGGTCGTCGATCTCCGCCGCGAAGCGGAAATTCAATTCGGCCAGATCGACCGGGTAGTCCGGGTCGGCGCCGAGTCGGGTGAGCAGCGCGGGGAGATCCATGACTGCATCGTAACAGGGAGGTCAACGGCCGCCAGAGTGGTTCCGATGGTGACCGTCACCGTCACCGCAAACTCAGCTCAGCCCCTTTTCTTCCCACCCCTTGCGGTAGGTCTTCTTCACGAACCGGTTCGCCTCCGGCAGGTTCGTCACTTCCATCTTCGCCGTGTCCCACTTGAGTTCCGTTTTCGGGAACCGCGTGGCGAGGCAGCCGAGCAGCACCATCTCCGTCAGCGGGCCGGCGTACTCGAACGGGGCGCTCGTCTTGCCGACGCCGCGGGCCGCATCGACGAACTGGAGGTAGTGATTATCCCCCTTCGCCCTTTCGAGTTTGGCATCGGCGAACTTGTCGGCGGGGAGCAGGATCGGCATCCCGCCGCCGTAGGGGGAGAAGAGCACGCCCTTCGTGCCGATGAGGATCGACCCTTGGCCGGGGAACTTGTGTGGCGCGATCTGCTTCAGGATGTCGGCGGGCGGCTGGCTCTTCCCGTTGTACCACGTCAGCGTCACGGTTTCGGTCGTGTGCTTCGTGCCGGGGAAGACGAACTCGACCTGGCAGTTCAGTCCCCAGTTCGTTTCGTTCGGCGCATCGCCGACGCTCGTGATGCTCTTGGGGTTGCCGACGCCGATGGCCCCGAAGACGGGATCGAGGATGTGGCAGCCCATGTCGCCGAAGGTGCCGGTGCCGAAGGCGAGTCGCTTGCGCCAGTTGCCGGGGTGGTAGTAGCCGCCGCCGATGAAGGGGATTTCGGCGGAGACGCCGAGCCACTTGTCCCAGTCGAGGTTCGCCGGGGGTTCGTCTTTGCGGTCGGGCTTCTTCGCGGCGTCGCCCCAGTCCTTGTTGCTCCACGAATGCACGGCGGAGACCGCGCCGATGACCCCGCTGTGGATCCACTGCACGAGCGTCTTGTGCTCCGCGGCCGAGTGGATTTGGATGCCCATCTGCGAGACGATCTTCGCCTCCTTCGCGGCGAGCGTGAGCTGCCGGGCTTCGTAGATCGTCTGCGTCAGCGGCTTCTGCGTATAGACGTGCTTGCCGCTCCGGATGGCCCGCATCGTCGGCGCGGCGTGCATGTGGTCGGGGCAAGAGATGTTCGCGGAATCGAACTTCTCCTTGTCGAACATCTCGCGCCAGTCGGTGTAGACGACGAGGTCGGGGAACTTCTTCTTCATCGCGCGGAGGTGTTACTGTCCACGTCGGCGACGGCGACGAGCTTGAGG
>Ga0136611_10002491_pt1 | contig 12835 bp, 7 predicted proteins | sample AntDrymUQ2232306_2_FD_106645 | JGI IMG/M metagenome (GOLD analysis project Ga0136611, IMG submission 106645) | Polar desert sand microbial communities from Dry Valleys, Antarctica - metaG UQ223 (23.06) | ecosystem: Environmental > Terrestrial > Soil > Desert | place: Antarctica: Dry Valley... | reverse complement strand
GGCGCCGCCGGAGCGGGCACCGGCTTGGCCCGGGCCGGAGCGGTGCCGCCAGCCGGGACCGGCGGGACCTGCGCAAAAGCGGGGGCGGCTGCCAGCGTCACGCTGAGCGCCATCACGACAACAAAGGCTTTCATTACCAACGTCCTTTCAAGATAACGGCTTGTCCCGCCGAAGCCCTAAGCGAAGGCGGAAAGTCTGCAATTGTAACACCGGCAAGATCCTGCCTAGACCGCGCCGCAGGGCGTCGCCGCGCTCAGGGATGGGTGACGGTGAACGTAAAGTTCACCGGCTCAGTCAACGCGCCGGTGTCGTAAACCCGAACACACAGGCTACCTGCGAGCGTGGAAACGGTGCCGGCGAGGGAGCTGTTCACTACGGCGTTGTCGTTCACGAGGACCGTGGTGCAAACGCCCGAGGAGCCGAGCGTGCCCATGCTGAAACCCACTCTGGCGGGAGGCTTGTCGCCAAGCGACGTGAGGGTCGCGCTGACCGCGCCGGTTGCGCCGGTGAACACATTCTGGGTGACGCCGCCGTTGATGTTCAGGGTGCCGGTGAAGGTCTCCGTTACGATCACCGGATCGGGCGTCGTCGGCAGGTTGTTGATATCTCCCGAGCAGCCGACGGCGAAGGCCGCAATCGGCACCAGGAACAAGCGAAGCATCAATGAGCGCATTAGAAAGTGGACCCCACCGCGAACTTGAACGTGAACCTCTTCGAGGCCTGAAGGTTGTTGTCGAGCACCCCGAAACGTGATGGGTTATGCGCGAAGATTAGGCGGAACGGAACGTTCAACACCGGCATGAAGAACCGGATCTCGGCGCCGGTGGAGGTCTTGAATGCGTTGGTCTGCCCAATCGTCTCCAAGTACGGCGCCGGCGCGTTCGGATCGGTTAATCGCGTCGTCTGGAAGGGATCCTGAATGAGCGGCAATGCCGGATTGACGACCCGGGTGATGTCTTCGTTCAAGACGAAGCTCTGACCGATGTTGCGGACCTGGCCGGTGTCGTAGAACAACACCAGGCGCACCGGCCCGGCGATATTGATCAGGAACTCGCCGTTAAAGAGCATCGTCTTGTTGCCGCCAAGCACGAGGCCGGTTTCGGCATCCTTCGGACCGATCGAGCGAATGTCGAAGCCGCGGATCGTGTACTCACCGCCCAGGTAGAGCGTTTCCGTGATTGGCAGATAGGTGGTGCTCGCGTACGGGCGGATGTATTCGATCTGCGATCGGAAGCCAATCGACATCCGCCGATTGAGCGGCTGGAAGCGCGCGTACTCAAACCGGGGCTTGATGAAGTTCGTGTTACCGCCCAAACCCGCGAAGTCGATCGAGCCGGTCAGGCGGGTGCCTGAATTCGGGAAAATCGGGTTGTCCACGGTGTTGTGGACGAAGCTCGGCGTCACCTTGCTGACTGTGCGCTTGCCGCCTTCGCCGAGGAGCAGCGAGTCGCGCAGGTAGGGATTGCGCTGCACCAGCTCGGGCGCGTAGTAGATCGGATTCAAATCCGACACCGTCGTCGCCTCGTAGCTATAGGTCATGAACATGCGGGAGAAGCCGGCCAGCGGGAAACCGCTGGTGACGTTGCCGCCGGTGGCGTCCTGCGTGAACTGGTCGATGTAGCGCAGCGTGCGCTTGTAAACGTCGACGCCGCCGGTGATGTTGCGGTCGAACAGGAACGGCTCGGTGAACGCGAGCTGGTAATTCTCCGAGCGCGAGCCCGCCTGCAGGGACAGGGTCAGCGACTCGCCGCGACCCAGGAAGTTCGAGGTCTGGAACGAGAGCTGGCCGAAGAAGCCTTCGAACTGCGAGACGCCCGCGCCGAACGTCAGCTGGTTGCGGTTCTGCTCTTCGAGCTTGAGCGTGACGTCGACCTGGTTCTTCTCACCAGGCGTCTTCTGGACGTCGATGCCCTGGCCTTCTTCAAGCGGCTTGAAGTAACCAAGCTGGTTGAGCCGCTTGACGCTGTATTTCAGCGCTTCGGTATTGAACGGCGCGCCTTCGAGCAGCCGCACTTCGCGGCGAATCACGTTGTCGCGCGTCGTGGTGTTGCCGGCGAACGTCAGGCGATTGACGAAGTACTGCTCGCCTTCCGTCATACGCATCGTGACGTTGACGGTCGGATCGGCGGGGCCGGCGATTGGCCCCTCGGCTGCGGCGACCGGTTCGAGGTCGGGGAAACCCGTGAACTCGAAATAGCCCAGGCTGCCGTACATCTCGCGCGCCTTGACCAGGCCGTTGCGAATCGGCTTGTCGGAATACCAATCCCCGGTCTTCAGCTTGAAAGTCGGCAGGATGAACTTGGCGTCGATGATCTTGTTGCCTTCGAACGTGAAGTTGCCGACCTTGTAGCGCGGCCCCTCATCGATCGGGATGTTGAGCTCGACCCAGCGGGTTTCCTTGTCTTCGCTGTCCTCGATGGTCTTGATCTCCGCCTGGCCGACGCGCGCGGCGATGTAGCCCTTGTTACGGTAGTACTCGATCACCTTTTCGGCGTCGTCGTCGAACTTGCTCTCGTTATACGTGCCCTTGCCCGTAATCCACGACAGCATGTTGTGCTTCTTGGTCGCCTTCATCTGGCGGGCGAGCGTGCCATCGCCCACCGCGACGTTGCCGTTGAAGTTCATCGTGCGGACCTTGACCTTCGGTCCTTCCTTGACGTCGAAGATCACCTTCACGAGCTTCGGCCCGGCGGGCAGCGGCTCCACCGTCGAGGTCACTTCCGCGAACTCGTAGCCCTTGTCCGCCATGAACGACTTGACGATGCCCTGGACGCGCTTGACGACGGCCTGATCGAGGAACGAGTCGAGGCGCAGCGCGATGCCGAGCTCCTTCATCTTCTCGTCGATCTTGGTGCGCTCGACTTTGGTGGAGCCCGTATAGTCCACGATCTTCACGCGCGGGCGCTCTTCCATGTGGTAGATCACGCGCTTGCCCTGGACGCCGTTTTCAAACGGCTCGTCGAGCGTTTCAATCCACAGGTTGTCGAGGAAGCTCGTGGCCCAGAGCCGCTTGAAGTCTTCGAGCAGCGACTGTTCGGTCTGTTCGTTGAACGGCACCCAGACGTTGTCCGACGGACGGCTTAACGGTGTCTGGATGTAATAGAGGTAGGTCTGGGCTTCGATGATCGATTCGTTGACCGGGTGAAAACGCAACTCGGTGGTTCGAATGACCGGGCCTGACCCCGCTGGAGGCTGCCGCACGGCTGCCGGTTGGGCCTGCGCCGTCGCAGTCGGGGCCGTCAAGGTTGCGGCGGTCGGGAAGGCGGCATCCTGACCAGCAAAGGCGGGCGCCGTCGACAGGGCAAAAGCCCCCCAAATGACAAGAATTCGTAAGTTCACAGAGTACAAGCAGGTTCGCCTAAACAGTTTTAGTTAATAAGCGGGCGCTGGCTAAACAACCCTTAATGCTACCGCAAGTTCAGACGTTCGAGGTCAAGCGGCGGCCTGCCACGACTGGCTGACCGGAGGGACGGTAGGCCAACTGCCCGCCTTCGATGTAGACCTCGATCTCCCCGCCTAGCAGGTGCCCACGAATGAGCTCTTCGGCGAGCGGGTCCTCGATATGGCGCTGTATGGCCCGGCGCAACGGGCGCGCGCCGTACGAACGGTCCTTACAGGTGATGTCGATGATCCAGTCGATCACTTCCGGCGCCGCGACCACCTTCATTCGCCGATCGATGAGGTTGAGGTTGAGCTGCTCGATCAGCAACCCGAGGATCTTGCGCAGGTCGTCGTCGTTCAGCGCTTCGAACACGATCAATTCATCAACGCGGTTGATGAACTCGGGATTGAAGGTCCGCTTCACTTCGCCGAGCACCATTTCCTGCACGCCTTTGGCGTCGCCCGCTTCCGATGTCTGAAAACCCAGCGACGCCTTCTTCTGGATGAAGCGCGCGCCGATGTTCGACGTCATGATCAGGATCGCGTTCTTGAAGTTGACGCGGTTGCCGAGACCGTCGGTGAGGTGGCCGTCTTCGAACACCTGCAGCAGGATGTTGAAGATATCGGGATGCGCCTTCTCGATTTCGTCGAGCAGCACCACCGAATACGGATTGCGCTTCACCTTCTCTGTGAGCTGGCCACCTTCTTCATGGCCGACGTATCCCGGCGGCGAGCCGATCAACTTCGACACCGAATGCTTCTCCATGTATTCCGACATGTCGAAGCGGATCAGCGCGTTCTCGCTGCCGAACAGGAACGAGGCGAGCGCGCGGGCGAGCTCGGTCTTGCCGACGCCGGTGGGCCCGAGGAACATGAAGCTGCCGACCGGGCGGTTCGGGTTCTTGAGTCCGGCACGCGATCGTCGAATCGCGCGCGACACCGCGGAAATGGCGCGCTCCTGGCTGACCACGCGCTTGTGGATGTCGGCCTCCATGCGGATCAACTTGTCGCTCTCGTCCTGGTTGATCGAGGCGAGCGGCACGCCGGTCCACTTCGACACGACCTCGTCGATTTCCGCACGCGACACCACCACCTTGCGGGCGCTCGAGCGCACGTCGAACTTCTCGCGGACGAACTGCAGGTTCTCGCGCGCGACCTGTTCCTGCTCGCGATAGAACTGCGCCTTGTCGAAATCCTTCGCCGAGACCGCGCTCTCCATCTGTTCGACGGCGACGCGGATGCTCTTGTTGATCTCGCCGAACTCTTCGCTGTAGCCCGCCTCGCGCAGCTTCGCGCGCGCGCCCGCTTCGTCGACCAGGTCGATCGCCTTGTCGGGCAGGAATCGATCCGTGATGTAGCGGCTCGACTGGTAGACCGCGGCTTCGACCGCCTCGCGCGTGTATTCGACGTGATGGAACTGTTCGTAGCGATCCTTGACGCCCATCAAAATCGAGATGGTCTCGCTCTCCGAGGGCGGATCGACCTTGATCGCCTGGAAGCGGCGCTCGAGGGAACGGTCCTTCTCGATGTACTTGCGATATTCAGCCGGGGTGGTCGCGCCGATGCAGCGAATCTCGCCTCGCGACAACGCCGGCTTCAGGATGTTGGCCGCATCGAGCGAACCCTCAGCCGAGCCTGCGCCGACCAGCGTGTGCAGCTCGTCGATGAACACGATGATGTTCGGATTGTCGACCAGCTCCTTCATGATCGCCTTGAGGCGCTCTTCGAACTGGCCGCGGTACTTGGTGCCGGCGACGATTAGCGAGATGTCGAGCGCGAGCAGGCGCTTGTCGGCAAGGAAATGCGGCACGTCGCCGTAGACGATCTTCTGCGCGAGGCCTTCGACGATCGCGGTCTTGCCCACGCCAGGCTCGCCGATCAGCACCGCGTTGTTCTTGGTGCGGCGGCACAGCACCTGCTGCACCCGTTCGAGCTCGTAGTCGCGGCCGACCAACGGATCGAGTTGATTCTTCATCGCCGCCTCGGTGAGGTCGCGGCTGAATTCAGCGAGGAGCGGCGTTTCCTTGACGCGGGTCAGCGACGTCTTCTCGTTCAGCAACTGGACGATGTCTTCGCGCACCTGGTGGAGGCGCATCCCCTTTTCCATGAGGATGGTCGCGGCAACAGATCGCTCTTCGCGCAGAATGCCCAGCAACAGGTGTTCGGTGCCGATGTAGTTATGCAGCAGCCGATCCGCTTCTTCAGCGGCATACTGCAGCACGCGCTTGGTTTCCGCGCTGAACGGGATCTCGACCGAGGTCGAAACTTTTTCGCGGAAGACCGTGCGGCCCTCGATGTCCTTGCGAATGTTTTCGAGGGAAAGATGTGATCGGGCAAAGATCCGGCTCGTGAGGCCTTTGCCTTCACGAATCAGACCCAATAACAAGTGCTCGGTCTCGATCGAAATGCTTCCGAGCTGGCTTGCTTCGTAGCGGGCGAAGAACAAGACCCGCCTGGCTCGTTCGGTGTAACGCTCGAACATCCGCCACTGCCCCCTTTCCTCACAGTATACGGCCAACGGCCCGTTTACAGGTTTGCAATCCCGCTAAGTCGCGGAAAAATAGTGACTTCGGAGTTTTGGATTGCGGGCGCGGTTAGTGTACGATGACCATGCTCCCAAGCACGAGGTGAGGCGGTGGAATTCGCGTCGCGATTGGAATCCTTTGTCTGGCCGCGCTGGCTGCCCGAGCGCGCGCGGCTTCCGGTCGTTGCCCAGATCACCGGCGCGGTCGCGCTTACGGCGCTGCTCGTCGGCCCCTGGTGGTCGCGCTTTCCCGAATCCCCGCTGCCCTCGACGCCGGTCGTGCCGCACGCGGTGGCGGTTCCGCTCGCATCGTCCGTTCCGAAATCACCGGGCGTCTCTAACTTAGACGCCGCTCGGCGCAACGCGATTGCCTCCTCACGCCCCGCGCATTTGAACCTCGACGTTCGGCACCGCTTGGGCAGTGTGGACCTCTCTGTCACGGTCGATGGAAAGCCGGCGTTCGAGGGCAAGCTCGACGGCAGCGGCAAACGCTTCAAGATGTTTGGCAAGCGATCGGAGCGCGGCTTTACGCATACGCTCGACCTTGCACCCGGGGTGCACGTCGTGCGCGTTCGCCTGCAATCGGCGAATGACAAGTTCGATCAAACTCGCGTGGAGCGGTTCGACCTCGGGTCCGCGTCCGTCGCCGCACTGCGGGTCACGGCGGATAAGTCGGGCATGTCGCTGGTCGCGACCCATCCACCTCCGCCGGCTGCCGAGTCGAAGCGAACGACGCCGATCACACCGGCGGCGAGCGAGGCGGCCGCGCGTGCGCCCTTTCCGATCACCGTTCCCGCCGTTGCGGCCACCGCGGGACCGAGCGCGCAGTCGGTTGAATCAAAACCCTCGCCCGTCGAGAGCGCGTTGGTGGAGCTGGTTCACTCGCTGCGGTCGATGTTAATCGCGATCGCGGGATTCGTTGCGTCCGCGGCGACGGGGTTCGTCGTGCAGGAATTTCTGCGGCGGCGACGGGGTCTGCTTTTCGAAGAGGCCGCGGGAGCCCCTCGGGGCGCCGCCGTATCAGCGGAGCGCCGGCGGCGACGACGCGCCGGGAAGACGACCGCGCCGCGCGATAACAACATGCCTGCGCCGGATCGGGAATCCGCGCTCTAGATTCATTCAGCTGCTCTCGCGGTCGCTGCCTCCAACTTTACGTGCCTCCGTGAGTGTGCAGCTGTTAGTATGCGCACGCTATCGAATCCAATTCCCCCAATACGTTCGGCCACTACCGCCTGGATGTACAAATTGGACGGGGCGGGATGGCCGAAGTGTTTCGCGCCTTCGACACGAGGCTCAATCGGCCTGTTGCGCTGAAAGTACTGCGCAGGACCGACGACGATCGCCTCGGTCCCGCGCTGCAGCGGTTTCTGCGTGAAGCCCGCTCCGTTTCAGCGCTCAACCATCCCAACATCGTGGTTATCCACGAGATCGGGGAAACCGCTGCCGGCGATCACTACATCGTGCAGGAGTACATCGACGGCCGGACGCTGCGATCGCTGCTCGGGGCCCTGGTGCCGGTCCAGACCATCGCCGAGATCGGCGGACAGATTGCGCGCGCGCTGAACGCGGCCCACGCCGCCGGCATCGCGCATCGTGATGTGAAGCCGGAAAACATCATGATCCGCGCCGACGGATTGGTGAAGGTGCTCGATTTCGGTCTCGCGCGGCAGGTTGACCCAGCGCCGTTGGATCGCGAGACGACGCTCACCATTTTTCAGACCGCGGCCGGCGTCGTGATTGGCACGCCGTCGTATATGGCGCCTGAGCAGGCGAGCGGCCTGGAGTCCGGTCCGCCCGCGGATGTCTTTGCCTTCGGGGTCGTGCTCTACGAGATGGCCGCCGGGCGCCGGCCGTTCGTGGCCGCCACGCGCGCGGGTGTGGTGGCGGCGGTGCTCGGCGAGCAGCCCGTCCCGCCAATGCGCCTCAATTCCGCTGTGCCGGCCGAGCTGAACGAACTGGTCCTGCGCATGCTCGAAAAGGATCCCGCGCGGCGGCCGACCGTGCGCGAAGTCGAAGGAGCGCTCGCGATGATGCGCGGCGGCGCGGTGGCCGTCGAACGGCCGCTGCCGATGGCCGCCACCCGCGCGACGACGGTCGGGCGAGAATCACAACGCGCGCAACTCGCCCGTGCATACGCCCGGGTTTCAGCCGGGCGAGGCCTGATGGTCGCGGTCACCGGTGAGCCGGGCATGGGCAAGACCAGTGTCATCGAAGATTTTTTCGCCGACCTCGAGAGCGGCGGTGAACGGCCGACCATCGCACGCGGCCGATGTTCCGAGAACCTCGCCGGTTCCGAAGCCTACCTGCCAATCCTCGAGATGCTCGATCACCTGCTGCACCGCCGGGTGGGCCTGTCGCTCGATACGCTGATCAAAACGGTCGCGCCCACATGGTATGTGCAGGTCGCCGCGCGGACGACGGAAGTCGCGTCGCTGCGCGACGTAGCTCCGGCGGCATCGCAGGAGCGCATGAAGCGCGAGCTTGGCGCGCTGCTGCAGGAATTGTCCCGCACCCAGCCGCTGGTGCTGTTCATCGACGACCTGCATTGGGCCGACGTCTCGACGATCGACATGCTCAACTATCTGGCAGGCCACTTCCGCGACCTCCGGGTACTGATCCTGACCAGTTACCGGCCGTCCGACATGGCGCTCGCCAAGCATCCCTTCCTCGGCATTCGCAGTGATTTGCAGTCGCGCGGCGTATTTGAAGAAATCGGCCTCCGCTTTCTCGAAGCCAGGGACGTCGACGAGTATCTGGCCGCGCAGTTCCCAAGCCACTAATTTCCGCCCGACTTGACGACCGTGATTCACGCGAAGACGGAAGGCAGCCCGCTATTCATGGCGGACCTGGTGCGCTACCTGCGCGATACCGGCGGCATTGCGCAACAGGACGGCACGTGGGTGCTGCTCCGCACGCTGTCCGACGTGCCGCGGGACCTCCCCGAATCGGTGCGCGGCATGATCGCGCGCAAGATTGAACAGATCGACGACCAAGATCGGCGGCTGTTGCTGGCGGCCAGCGTCCAGGGCCATGAATTCGATTCGGCGATTGTCGCTGAAGCGATCGCGATGGATCCCGCTGAAGTCGAGGAGCGGCTCGAATCGCTCGAGCGGGTCCAGGCCTTCGTGCGCCGCGGCGAGGAATTCGCATTTGCCGACAGCACGCTCACGCTCAGGTACCGGTTCGTGCACGTGCTCTACCAGAACGTGCTGTATGCGTCGCTGCAGCCGACGCGGCGCGCGGCACTGAGCGGCAGCATCGTCACCGCGGTGGCGGCGCATTACGGCAATGACGCGCAGGACATTGCCGGCAAGCTCGCCGTCCTCTACGAGACAGCGCGGGATTTCGCGAACAGCGCGAAGTTTTTTTACCTGGCCGCTCAGCGCGCCGCGACGCTGTTCGCGTTTCGCGAGGCGCTGGCGCTCGCCGAGCGCGGCCTCAAGGGCCTGCGCGGGCTGCCCGACGGGCCGCCGCGGCAGCAGCTCGAGCTCGGGTTGCAATTGATGCGCGGGTCGGCGTTTCGCGCGGTGAAGGGCTGGGCAGCGCCGGAAGTGGAATCGGCGTTCGCGCGCGCACGCGAGCTCTGTCAGCAGTTACAGGATCCGCCTCAACTGATGCCGGTGCTGTGGAACCTGAGTTTCTTCCACATGATCCGTGGCGATCTCGGCACCGTGCGCTCGCAAGTGAATACCTATCTGGCCCAGGCCGAAGCATCGGACACGACGCCTACATCATGGCGATGCATCACGTCGCCGGTGTGACCGCGGAGTTCATGGGGGACTTCGTGGAATCGAACCTGTTGCTGGAGCGCGCCCGCGAGCTCCATGACCCCTCGCAGCATCGCGCCTACACCGAGATGTTCGGCATGGACCCGGGCATGGTCGCGCGCGCGATGTCGGCCCGGCCGCTCTGGGTATTGGGCCGGCCGGACGCGGCGTTGGCCCGCAGCCGCGAGACGCTGGCGCTCTCGGACTCGCAGCGCCAGCCGGTCACGCGCGTCTTCTCGCTGATCGTGCAGCAGAGCGTGCACTTGTTCCGCGGCGAAACCACCGAGGCGATCCGGCTCGGCGACGAGATCATTGCGATCGGCACGGAATACGAATTCCCGCAAGAGGTCGAGTGGGGCCGGGCGTTTCAGGGCTCGGCGATCGCACTCGCCGGGGGCGCCGACGATGGCGTCGTGCAATTGCAACGCGCGCTCAGTGCGCTGCAAGACCTGAAATCGGGGCTGGTCCGCACGCTGTTCCTGTCGCACCTGGCCGATGCCCTGCATCGCGCCGGGCGCGTCGACGAAGGCCTCGCGGCGGTGGTCGAAGGCTTCGCTCACAGCGAGCGAACCCAGGAGCGCGGGTTCTCGGCTGAATTGCATCGCCTGCGTGGCGAGTTGTTGCGGCGGGGTGGCAACCGCGGCGCGGCGCAGGACAGCCTGCGAATCGCACTCGAGTATGCGCGCCGTCAGTCCGCCCGATCACTCGCCTTGCGCGCCGCGATTTCGCTCGCGCGGCTGGAACAGGGCACCCCCGGCGGCGCCGTCGCGGCGGCGGAGTTGGCGTCGATCCTCGACTCGTTCACCGAAGGTCACGAAACGATGGACCTGATGGCGGCGCGGACGCTGCTGTCCGAGATGGGATGACTGAGAGCATGGAATTCGAAAAGAAGCTTCCTTCCGAAGACGCTGACATCGCGCAGATCGTCGCCGGTATTCTCTCGATCCAAGCGAAGTACGCGGCGCAGCAGGCTCGCCCGCTGGCGCGCGGCACGCACGCCAAGGGAGTCTGCGTGCGAGCCACGTTCGAGGTGTTCGACGTGGCGGCCTCGATCTCGGACCCGGCGCTCGCCTTGCAGCTCGCGCGCGGTCTGTTCGCGAAGCCCGGCAATTATCCGGCCACGGTGCGTTTCGCCAACGCGGCATCCACGTTCAATCCGGATTCCGCGGCGGACGTCCGCGCGATGTCGTTGTCGATCGAAGTGCCGGCCGGCGTGTTCGGGCCTGCCCCGAAGCGGCTCGATTTCTCGATGAACGACGCCACCACGTTTCCGTTGAACGACGCGCACGTCTTTGCCAACTTCATGAGGATCGAGACCCGGCCCTCGTTGCTCGACAAGTTAAAAGCGTTGTTCGCGTTGCGCTTCAAGGAACGCCGCAGCATCTACGCCACCGCGATCCTCGGGAAGAAACAGCAGCGCGTGGCGACGACGCCCTACCAGGACACCCGTTATTGGAGCACGGTGCCGTTTCTGCACGGCGCCGACCAGGCGATCAAGTATTCGGCCACACCCCGCATTGCCGCCCCAACTCCGCGGCTGGTCGAGAGCGCGAACGTCCTCGGCGATCACCTCGTCGCGCACGTCAACGGCGGCGGTGAGATGCGCGCCTTCGACTTCGGCCTGCAACTACTCGATGCAGAACGTCTGACGCATGCCGGCCGCAAGCACGAGCCCAGCTATTGGGTCGAGAACGCATCCGTCGAGTGGAATGAAGCCGAAGCCCCGTTCCACACCGTCGGGCGGTTGACGCTCGAAGCGGCGTCGGTACTGCCCAGCGATGCCTGCAACGCGCTGCACATCGACGTCACCGACAATGCGCTGCCTGAGAATCGGCCAATCGGCAGCATCAACCGGGCGCGATGGGCGGCGGAAAAAGCCAGCCGCGATGCGCGCCGCGGACTCGCGCCGGCCGGTGTCGCCGCCGCCGAAGCGCGGCGCTCACGCAGCGCCTTCAGGCGCGGCTGGAGCGTCGCCGCCGGACTGGTCGGCCGAGCGGTCCTCTCGGTGCTGGTGCTGTTAGCCGGCGCAATCCTGCTGCTGTCGGCGTGGACCGCGTATTACATCCACACCGATCGTGGCGCGCTACCGGAAGAGAAGAACGTGACGGTGGTGTACCCGGACCAGGGCTGGGGCGCGGGCGCCGATGCGGCCGGCCGCCAGGCGTATTACTACACGCCCCAGGGTGCCAGCATCAAGGACCTCCGCTATCGATGGTTTATCAACCTGGAATTGCCGTTGAGCACGACGCGGCTCGCCTCGCCCGAAGTGATGCGGCGGTACGGTCTGCTGGTCGACGAAAAATCCGCGGCCAATCCCGATCAACTGCCGGTCGGCTTCGGCAAGACCTTCGACCAGGGGCTCAACGAAGACCTGGTCGACATCACCTGCGCGGCCTGTCACACCGGCCAGATCAATGTCACCCGCGCGGGCCACACGACGGCGCTGCGCATCGACGGCGGCTCAGCCCTGCACGCCTTCACCAATACCAGCGTGGGACACTTCGGCCCCACGCTGCTGTCGTCAATGTTGGCGACGGCCGCGAACCCGATGAAGTTCCGCCGGTTTGCCAACAACGTCCTCGGTGAAGGCAGCGGCGGCCGGCTGCAACTGCACAGCCAGTTGCGCGACGTGATTGGGAAGTTGCTTTCGGCGGCCTATACCGAGAAGCACCTCGGTCTCTCGCCCACCGAAGAAGGCTACGGGCGCACCGATGCGCTCGCCCGCATCGCCAACGTGGTGTTCGGCGAGAACCTCGATCCGAAGAATTACCGCATCGGCAACGCACCGGTGAATTACCCGCCAGTCTTTAACATCTGGAAGTTCGACTGGGTGCAATACAACGCGTCCGTCAGCCAGCCGATGGCCCGCAACATCGGCGAGACGATGGGGACCGGGGCCAAGTACACGCTGATCGATCGCTACGGCAATCCACTTCCCGTATCGGAACGGTTTCGATCTTCGGCAAACGTCGACAACCTGCACAGCATCGAGATGAATTTGCGAAAGCTGCAGCCGCCGGCCTGGCAGCAGGACGTGCTCGGTCCGATCGATCGGACCAAGGCCGCACGCGGCAAGGTCCTGTTCACGGAGCATTGCCAGTCGTGCCACGGGCCGCATATCGCTCCGCCCTCGATCAAGGCGCTGAACGCGCCGCTCAAGTCC
>Ga0136611_10002490_pt1 | contig 12838 bp, 9 predicted proteins | sample AntDrymUQ2232306_2_FD_106645 | JGI IMG/M metagenome (GOLD analysis project Ga0136611, IMG submission 106645) | Polar desert sand microbial communities from Dry Valleys, Antarctica - metaG UQ223 (23.06) | ecosystem: Environmental > Terrestrial > Soil > Desert | place: Antarctica: Dry Valley... | reverse complement strand
TCGATGTCGCTGGACCTCCACTTCCAGAGCACGATGTATGGGTGGTGGGTATTCATGGGCGGATGGGTGGCGGCCCTTGCGAGTTTCTCGATTCTCACGATGACGTGGCGGAAATACCTCGGTCGCTACGACCTTATCACCGAGAACCATTTCCACGACCTCGGCAAGCTCTGCTTTGCATTCACAGCCTTCTGGGGCTATCTGACGTTCGGTCAGTATCTCGTCATCTGGTATGGCAATCTGGGGGAGGAGACGCACTGGGCGCGGCTGCGTCTCATCCATCCGTGGGTGGGTCTGACCATCGCCACGGTCGTGCTGATGTTTGCGATGCCCTTCTTTGGTCTGCTATCCCGCGCCGCCAAGGTCTATCTGCCTACGTTTGCGCTTTTCGCGTCGTGCACTCTGGTGGGCTTGTGGTTCCATCGATATCTGGAAGTATATCCCTCGCTGTATTCCACGGCTAAGAATCTGCCCCTTGGATTCTGGGAGATCGGGGTGGGCCTCGGGTATCTCGGGATCTGGGGTTTGTGTTATATGGCGTTCATGGATGCATTTCCGCGGATGCGTGTGACGTTGATGACGTCGCCATTTCGTGACGAGGTGCAGGTACCGGTGAATGCAAAGACGATGGAGCCGTTGCCCGCGCACGAGTGAGTCGGCGGCGGCAACAGATAACTGCACTGCTTCTGGTCTGAAGCCGGTTGTTCGGAGTCTGAAAGTGGCTCCCGCTATATTTTGAATGCGGGGCGTTAGCTCAGCTGGGAGAGCGCCTGGTTTGCAACCAGGAGGTCGCAGGTTCGATCCCTGTACGCTCCATAGTCCACATTCTTACCCCGCAACGACACTGTTGCGGGGTTTGCTTTTTCAGGGCGTCCGAGCAGCCAGAGCGGAAATTCAACGATCCCCACTGCGCTACAGAGCGCAAACAAAAATTCCATCGTTCGCGGCTAATGCTGTAGATTGCAACAGACGATCAAGGGGGAAAGTGACGAAGGAATTCGAGTTCGTGGATGCGGGACGCACGTTCTTCTGTACAGTAGAGACGCCCCGGCACGCCGGAGCGCCGCCGTGGTGGTGGTTCCGTGTAAACGACGAGGGGAGTACACGCTATGCGCCGTTCGAAGCGCTGGCCAGCGATACCAAAAAGTCGGTACAGGCGCGGGTTGTTGCCTATTACACGGAAGTGCTGGCCATCAAGGCAAGGCCGGTGCATCAGCGGCCAACCTGGCAGAAGCCGGCACCTGCGCCCCGGGCCGAAGAGGCTGTTCCAGCAACCGCGACGTCGACTCCGGAAGCATAGCGAGTAATCGGCGTTGAACCAGGGGCCAGTGCGGGTCGGATCTCTCTGATAACGCTGGCGGACGGCGCTGGAAGTGATTGATGCACCGGATGGTCGGCCTCAAAGAATTCTGAGGCAACCGACCTGCCGCCAGCGCGCCGTCGTCGCTATCGCGCTTGCATTTGTAGCCGCTGGACTGTTGTTGCGATCGTACTTCATCCAGGCGGACTTCAAGGCGGATTTCAGCGTTGCCTGGTTCGGCGCATCGGCGCTGTTGCATGGCGCTAACCCGTACGCGCTAGTGGGCCCTGGCAAAATTTACGATTGGGAATGGCCTCTCCTTTATCCAGTCACAGCGCTCGTACCGGTGATTCCGTTTACGATATTCTCGGAGCAGACGGCCGCACTGGTCTTCATCTGGCTGTCTACATTCCTGCTGGCGTGGGGGGTTACCGCCAAAAGCTGGCATCTGCTGCCAATCTTCGCTTCCGAAGCCTTCGCATCTTCTGCAAGACTGGCGCAATGGTCGATCTTCATGACGGCCGCGCTGTACATACCTCTGCTGGCCTGCCTCGCAGTCGTCAAGCCCCCGGCAGCGCTCCCTGTTCTCGCGGCTACCCGCTCGCAGCTCGCACTACTCGCTGCCCTTGCGGGCACCGCGTTATTAACTGCCGCCAGCTTCGCGTTGTTTCCAGCCTGGCCCACTGCGTGGCTCTCCAACCTTGCAACGGCGCCGTACATGGTCGCGCCAATTACCCGTCTGGGGGGAATTTTCGTACTGTTGGTGTTATTGAGATGGCGTCGTCCCGAAGCATGGCTGGTGCTGGTTTTGGCCTGCATGCCGCAAACCTGGGGTTGGTACAACGTGCTTCTGCTCCTGACAGTCGCGGCAACATTCAGAGAAGCGTGCGCTCTGGTGGTGATCTCGAGTCTCGGGGCTTTTTTTTGCGATTTCTTTCTTGAAGGCGAGTCCGTAGCATCGGTAAGTGCGATAATGGTGGCGACGGCATATCTGCCTGCAGCATTGGTGGTGTTAAGGCGGCCCAACGAGGGCGCGGGTCCGGGTTGGATGATTTTTCTGCGTCGCCTGGCAAGCTCAAGCCTCGCCGTTGCGAATGGCGCCAGAAGATCACAGGCATGACAACTGAATCGCAGGATCATCGAGAATACGATACCAACATGGTGTAGGGTTGAGCACAGCTGCGCAGCGGACGCGAGAATTCATCAACAGCTGGCATGAGCGCAGATGGACTCCAATGCTTGCGCTGCTCGCAGCATTCCTGGCAGTCGCCTGGTCGGCCCCGCTTGATGACTTCTGGCTGACCCTCGCCTCTGGCCGTGAACTTCTGGCCGGCGCGGCCCCGGGTAAGGCGCTGCCGTTTACACATTCACCCATGGTTGAAGGAGCGATTAACGCACAATGGGGGGCTCAACTGCTGTTTGCCCTTCCAGATTCCGTTGAAGTAGCATTGGCGCTTCAGGTTGCTCTGGTGGCGAGCGGGTTACTGCTCACCTATTGGCGTGTCCTGACGTGTTCGACGCCCACCGCGGCAGGGCTGGCCATGTTGGTAGCGTTCGTCGTGCTAAGGCCGTTTCTGGTGCCGCGAGTCCAGGCTTTTTCCATTCTCCTGTTTCCCCTTGCGCTGATTCTGCTTGAACGAAACGTTCGAAGCAGGTGGCTGCCCATTGCCTACGGTGCAATCATGTTGTTCTGGTCAAACGTTCACGGCGCCTTCGTGCTTGGCCAGGCATTGCCTCTGCTCCTCTTGGCTGGGCCACTGCTTGCTGCCGTGCGAAGTGGCAGATTCGCGGATACGGCACGCGACAATTGGGTGCTGTTGAGCGTTGCAGTTGTCGCCCTCGCTGCTCCCCTGATGAATCCGGTGGGCGTCGCGCTTTATCCTCACGCGTACGGACTGGCGGGAAAGGAAATCGTGCAGAGGCTGGCGCCCGAATTCAATCCAGCCTTGCCGTGGTCGAGGCTTGGCGCGCCTTACTGGGCCTTGGCAATCGCGGTGTTCGCGGGACGGCCGTGGCGCCATGGCACTGGCGCGGGCGAGTTATTTGTGCTTGGAGCGACCTTCCTTCTTGGTGTCTCAGTCGTCCGCTCCATTCCGTGGTTTGTTCTTGCCGCGGTGCCTCTCTTCGCGCAGCAGATCGGGCGTTGGCTCGGACCGCCGGAACATATGCCGCGCGGGGCGGGCAATCCGACGCTGAGTTTTCGACGCGCACTCGCCATCCCAATCGGAATGGCCATCGCGGCCATCCTGCTCCAGACACTTCGCCCCCGACTTCCCGACTCGATCGCTCACCTGACGCCGATCATGCCCGTCTTGCTTGTAAATGAGCTCGAGCGCAGTCTTCCCGCGATGCCCTCCAGGGAACCGATCTTCAACTATCAGGGATGGGGCGGTTACCTGGCTTATCGCCTCGCGAATAGAATTTCAACCTACGTTGACGGACGGATCGAGACCCCTGTGCCCGAGACGTGGGATACATACCTGGGCCTGATGCACGGAGCGCCCTGGTCCACTGCATGGCTGGATAAAGCCGGCGTGCGATGGGTAATCGTCGGCCATCAGACGCCGCTGCAGCGCGTGTTGGAATCCGCGAACTGGCAGGTACAGAGCAGCACATCAGAGGGCGTCCTTCTCAAGCGCCGGGAAAGTCTGGGACTTTGATGAAGTGCTGGAGCGGGAGGGCGGGGAATGGCGACCAAGCCCGTACCCGCCTCGACGCTGCGCTGTACAATGAGCATGCACGGTTGTGCACATCAGATCGAGAGCCGCTTCCTTCATCTCTGGATAACAGGGCAGAAACACCAACCCCCGTATCATCGCTGCCACCCGCGATCCGCCAATAGCGACCACATTCGATGCCGCATGCGCATCGAATCCGGCTCGCGTCAGCTTGTCTCGAAGTTCGGCGGGGTCTGACACGCACACGGGCATAAGCCAGTGACTGTGCCGGTCCTGGTCATTTCCCAGCAAGATAAGCCCGGCCCCGCTGAGCCCCGCGAGGCTTGCCATCATTTTCTCGCCGGTCGCTTTGCGGCGAGTAACGCGTTGACCGTCCTCATTGGACAGCCGCCAAGCCAGCATCGCCAGCAATGGTGCGCATGGCCGCTGCCTCACCGCCTTGAGAAGCGAAACGACGTCGCCATTTCCAAATCCGCGCGTCCATTTTCTCAGCACCATGCCGCTGGACGAACCCGAAGCAACGCAAAGCCGGGAAAAAGCACTGTACGCCATCGGCCGTTGCAATAACAGAAACATGAATGCCTTCGCAACCTTCACGGCGTGGGCGAATCTCGCCTGCACTGGCCACCCGCCCTGCACATTTCGCATTGCCTCACGAAGCAGCGGGTCGGCGACCTCGGCGATGGCCCCGCCCAGGGCGGTACCCGTTTTCAGCAAGCCGAAGCTGAATAGTCGCACATCGCACTGACGTGGTTCACACGCCTGTCGCGTGATATACGCCTGGGCGCAATCCTCCAGTACGATAAGGTTGTGCCTGCGTGCGAGGTCGAGAAGAGGAACCATGTCGAGATGGCCGCCAAACAGGTGCGCGACCATCAGACCCCGGGTGGCAGGACCAATCATTGCCTCGACTTCGGCGGGGTCGGGCGTAAGGGTCGACGGCGCCAGGTCGATTGGCACCGCAACATGCCCGAACGAGCCAATGATGCGAGCCACGTCTGCGATGTTGATGCCGGTGATGAGGATCTCACTGCGTGCGGGCCAGTCAAGCGCCTCAAGCAGCGCCGTGAACGCAGACCGCACCGAGAGAAATGCAACGGCCTCGCCTCCACTCCAACTTCTTTCAACATCGGATCGCCAGCGCGCCGGATCATTCGCGACAAGGCGGACCGCGGCAGCTGCCACATGTACAACGTTCAGGTCCAGGCGAAGCGCAGGATAAACGGGGGCGAGCCCGTGCCTGCCGTGCCTCGCTTTTACGGAGTCCGCGCCAGATGTCGCTCCATCGGAGAGTATCCGATTTATAGTCACGCAGCACCCTCACGGCAAAGGGATTTCCGCACCCACTTCGCCAGGATATGCCGGTGTCCGCTCGTTGCCATACGTAGAATTACGTAGAGATTGCTTCGAACCCCGGCTTGCCAACGCTACCCAAGCCAGGAGCACGACGAGCGACAGGCCGGAGATCGCCCAGCTCAGGCGTTCGACCGGCAGCGCGACGCGTTGCAAGTGGAAGTCGCTGCGACCGGCCGGCGCCACGAACGACACCAGCCGCAGCGGTTTAGTGGGCATGATCGGAATCGTTTCGTTGACTCGCCAGGCCGGAAAGAAGAAGCGGCGCAGCATCACCGTCGTCGGCTGACTGGTTTCGACGTCGACATGCATGGTCCCGAAGCGTCCCTCGCTGGCGCGACAAACCTCGGCGATTGGCGTGCAGGTAATCGGCGGCACGTCTTTGAGCGGCTCCAACCCGAGATCGGCGTAGCTCTGGCCGTCGGACTGGGGGTAACCCCTTGGCTGGTATTCCTTGACGTCGCGCTGGGGCAGTGCCGCGCCAGCGAGAGTGACTTTCCCGCGGGTCAGGGCGTCGCGTGCGATCAACAGCACGCCCGGCACGAGCACGACGGCCGCCACCACAAAGACGCAGGCCGCACCGCGCCGCAGGTTCTTAAAGGGCACCAGGCAGAAGGCGGTTACGCTGGCAAACTCGATTACCACCATCAGCCGCCATGGGAACTGGACCTTGAACATCTCGGGCAGCCGCCAGAACCAGGGCAGCAAGCCTGTCATCAGCACGAGGCACCCGAGAGAAACTCCAATCCAGAAGCGAAGTTCTGCACGCCGCTCGTCGTCTTCCGCCATACTTAACAGCGCGACGCAGAGACCGAGGGCTGCGGTGGCGCAAGCGACGGCGAGCGGGGCGATTGCCCGCATGATGTTAGGCTCAGGCCAGCGCTCGGGGGTGAGTAAAAACCAGTTCTCGACGTGATAGAACGGCTTCCACAGCTGCTCGGCTGAGATCCAATCCTGCAGTGCGAGTGCCGGCGCGAGGTAGGCGGCCGCTATCCCGGTTCCTAGCAGAGTGGCAGCCGCGCAACGAAGCAACACAGCGGGCTGGCGAGCGCGGAACAGCACGAAGGCCGGGATGACCGTAACTGAGGCCAGCAGCGCCGTCGGCAGGTGGGACATGAGGAGGGCGGCGTACGAAAGTACTATGAGCACCGTCCCGCTGCGCCGGTGCTTGCTCGCCAGCCAGATTCCCAGCACGACCAGCGGCAGCAGTGCGTAAGCAGTGAACTCGGCGAATGCGCCACGCATGTAATGGTCGAGCAGGTGATACGGTGCGGCCATGTAGGCTGTGGCGCCGACCAGCGCCGCGGTCGGACGCGCCCTCGATTGCCGCAGCCAGGCGTGCATGGCAAGCCCCGACGCGATCAGGAGGACCAGCGACGTCAACGCCAGGCGATAACGCACCGGCAGCGCATTGAACGTGATGACGCTCACCAGCGCGTCGATCCAATAGGGGAGCGGCGGATAGAAATAGAACGCCGGTGACCCAAGACCATCGAACGAATCCGGCATCCAGCGCGGGTACAGGGTACCGGCACGGACCTGTTCGGCGAATTGCGCTGCCCATGTCAGGTTCTGCGGCGACGAATGTGTAGGAAGTGTCCCCAGTGCCAGCGATGGCGCAAGCAGCAGGACAGCTGCACTCGCAAGTACAAGTTGTTCGCGGCCGGGCCTCGGGCTTGCCCCGCGACTCCCTGATTGGTCAGGCACCGCAGTGGATGCAGGTTGCATGCGTCGGGATATCGACGCCGCGTCAGCTTGCGTCAAGCGTGGTCAATGCGTCCACATGAATCGTCCAACGGATGTGGCTGGAGCCGGCAGTCTTGAGTGTGCATTTTGTTTCCTGCTATAATGTTGCCCGCACCGGTACGTAATTCCAATCTCGACGAACCGGCGGATACCGATGCGCCGGTGATCGCTGCCATCATCTACCTACCTTCTGTGAGCATGATTCTTCGCCGGCCTGATGAAGACGACGTTGCTCTGACTGGGTTCGGAACGACGTTTCGCATTCGCATAGCTGCATCGCTGATGGTCGGACTCGTTGCGGGCTGGCTGTGCGCGATCAAGGCGACGACTGGCACGGACTTCGAGTTTTTTTGGCGTGCAACGCGGCTTTTCGCGACAGGCATCAATCCGTACGCAATGCGTCCCGGTTCATCCGGGTGGTCACTGCCAGACGCATTCTTCTATCCGGCTCCCGCGCTCATCGTCGTTTGGCCGCTGCACCCCCTCGTGTTGCCTGTGGCCGCTGGCATTTTCATGGGCGTCGGATCCGGCCTGCTTGCCTGGTTTCTCTCCAGGGATGGATTGTGGCGTCTCTGGATGCTGGGCACTCCCTCTTTTATCATGGCTGTCGCGATAGGACAATGGTCACCGCTGATCACACTGGGTGCGCTCACTTCGGGCGGAGCATTCCTGCTTGCCTGCAAGCCTACCCTTGGTCTTGCATGCTTCACCTACCGGCCAGGCTGGCGGGCGGCGATCGGCGTTGCCGCAGTGCTCGTGTTCTCCCTCGTGTTGCTGCCGGAGTGGCCGCGCGAATGGCTGGACAATCTGAAGCTGGTAGAACGGCATCCATTGCCGATCGCGACGCCGCTGGGGTGGCTGGTTCTTCTGGCTCTGATGAGGTGGAGGCAACCGGAAGCGCGCCTGCTAATCGGTATGGCGTGCGTGCCACAACTACTGTTCTTTGCCGACCAGCTTCCGCTTGGGCTCGTTGCCAGGACACGCGGTGAGGCCGTTGGACTTGCAATCTGCGGCGTCATTGCGTTCGCCACATGGTGGGCTTTTCTGAAAGCAGGAGACGCCTACGTGATGGAGGCCCAACCGTTCGTGATGGCAGGCATCTATCTTCCCGCGCTCGTAATGGTTCTGCACCGCCCCAACGTGGGAATAATGCCGCAGTTCGTCGAGAAGACGTTAATGAGCGTGCGGACAAATTTTCGAAGAGGGGCCTAGCGAATTGTCGAACGCTGTCGCTCCCGAAACGGTCGAGGTTGTGCCGCGGCGGTTGCGTGCACTTGCCGCAGTCGTGCTCGCCGTGGTGTCGGGGGGCGTGTGTGCGCTGAAGGCATACAGGGACGCCGTGCCAATGGATTTCGAGTACTTCTGGCGTGCTTCACAAGCATTCGCGAGAGGTGTGAATCCGTATGCATTCCGGGCTGGCGATCCCGGTTGGACCCTTCCAGATCCGCTGTTCTACCCGCTCCCCGCGCTAATCGTGGCGTGGCCGGTACAGCATTTTACATTCGCCATCGCAGCGGGAATCTTTCTTGGTGGTGGGAGCGGATGGCTGGCGTGGCGGCTTTCCGGAGACGGCATGTGGCGCCTATGGTTGATGGGCGGGCCGGCCATGATCATGGCTACCATTCTCGGGCAGTGGTCTCCCCTCATTACCGTCGGCGCTTTGATTCCCGCGGCGGGCTTTCTCCTGGCATGCAAGCCCACGCTCGGGCTGGCCTGTTTTGCGTATCGTCCAACGTGGCTGGGTGCGTTCAGCGTTGCCGCAATTTCGCTGCTGTCGCTCATCCTGTTTCCGGCATGGCCGTTCGAGTGGCTTGCGAACCTGCGGATGGTCACCAATCACCCCCTGGTGGAACACCCGTCGCCAATCATCAAGCCTCTTGGATGGATCCTGGCGCTGGCACTGCTGCGATGGCGCCAGCCTGAGGCAAGGCTTCTCTTCGCAATGGCCTGCGTGCCGCAATTGCTCTACTTCGCGGATCAATTGCCGCTCGGACTTGTGGCACGTACCCGCGGTGAGGCGGTGGCACTGGCAGGTTGCGGGCTCGCAGCCGGACTTACCTGGTTTTTGCTTCTCCGCGATGGACAACCACATGTGGCGCCAGCCGAACCCTACGTTTTGCTGGGACTTTATCTCCCGGCGCTGATCGTTGTGCTGAGGCGACCCAACGACGGTGCCGTCCCGGCGTGGCTCAATGCTGCGCTGGCGCGCATAAATGTCGGTATAAAGGCCCTCCCAGATGCGTTTCGCATGTGAGTCCGAGTCGACATTTGCCCATTTCCTGAGTATTTCCTGCTGCGACATCTCTTCGGCGGCAGGTCGCCTGCCGTCTCACGGGAATTGCTGCTCGAGCTTTCGCGAGTCCAGGGTCTTGCCTCCCTCCCTGAACAGGGAATCGCTTCTCATTCCCCACCGATGCAGCCGAAAACGAATAGCCGTTCCGAGCACGCCAATCCCGTACACGACTGAACGTCTGAAGTTGATCGACGATGCTTCGGGGAAGTACTTCGTGGGACAGGATATCTCCCCGATGTTGAATCCAAATGCCACGCACTGCGCGAGCATCTGATTGTCGAAAACGAAGTCGTCGGATCCCTCGAGCAACGGCAATGTCTCGAGTACCCGCCGGGAGAAAGCCCTGTATCCGGTGTGGTATTCCGAAAGCTTCACACCAAGCAGCAGGTTTTCCACGAGCGTGAGCGCCCGGTTCGAGATGTACTTGTAAAGCGGCATGCCACCCTTCAGTGCTCCCGTGCCCAGGATTCGGGACCCAAGCACAACGTCGAATTCGCCTGAGGCAACCAGCCATGCCATCGCCCCTATCAGTTTCGGCGAATATTGATAGTCCGGATGCAGCATGATCACGATGTCTGCGTCACGTTTTAACGCTTCCGCATAACAGGTCTTCTGGTTGCCTCCATAGCCGCGATTGATGGGATGCACGATGTAAGGCACGCGGAGTCGGTGCGCCTCGGCGACTGTTCCGTCGTTGGATGCATCATCCACGAGCAGGAATTCATCGACCACCCCGGGCGGGACATCGGCTATCGTCGCCTCGAGCGTTTTCTCGGCGTTGTATGCTGGCAGGACGACGATTACACGCGCCCCTCCAACCATCTAACCGGGCCCTTCGTTCACACCGTTGTCGGTTTTCATCGCCACGCAAAAATGCGCACTACGTTTGAAAAGTCATCAGTCCAGGAAGTGATGTCGTTACGCCTGCGGAGCAGCTCCCACCGCTTGTCGGCTGTAAGCCCGCCAAGGTCGTTTCTCGAGCGCGCCAGCGCTACCCAGACCGACTGGGCACGTCCGGTGGAGAACTGCACCTGCGGCGGGATCGGAAGATCGCGCCGAACAAGCGCTGCGACGCCAAGATCGCGCGCGATGGCGGCGACGACAGGCTCAAGGTCGAGGTGCCGGTTGCTGATGTGCAGAGCGATGGCACCGCCTGGCGCAAGCGCCTGGAAATAAAGAGCTACTGCCTCCCGCGTGAGAAGATGCACGGGAATCGCGTCAGAGCTGAACGCATCGAGAATCAAAATATCGTATCGTGCGGCGCCTCCAGCCGTGCCCAATGTCAGACGGGCATCGCCGAGAACGATCTTGACTGCGGGCGGGCAATCGCGCAGGAATGTAAAGAACCGCGCATCCCTCGCAATTTTCGCGACCACCGGATCGATCTCGTGATAAGTCCATTCTTCTCCGGCGCGTCCGTAGCACGCCAGCGTTCCCGTGCCGAGCCCGACGACAGCAACGCGACGGCGAGGGATCGCACTCGCTGTCGTGCTTCTGAAAAAGTCGCCGATCGGTCCGTCACGGTGATAGTAGGTGATAGGTTCCAGCCGGCGCCCTGCAATCAACGACTGTGCACCATGCACAGTCGTTCCGTGCTGAAGAGTCTGCACGCGCGATGTCGCTGGCCGCACCACCCGCGATACACCGAAAAAACTGCGCTCAGCGTGAAGTACGGTCGTTCGTCCCACTGCAACGGTCGCGCGTGCCTGGCCGGCGAAAACAACCGCCGCGAGGGCGAGCCCAAACCGAACTGGACGATTGCGGCAGCTGAACACAGCGATCGCGAGGCACGCTGTCACCAGTATTGGAAACGCGTCCGGCGGTGCGCCTATATCTGCGGTCACCAGAACGAGGCCAGCGCCTACGACGACCGGGAACACAAGATCGGCCAGTTCCAGGCGCCTGCCGGCTCGCGAACCGGGCATCAGCATTGCCGCCAGCACCAGGGCGATCGGGTACTCGCGTATACCATCGAACACGGCGGGAGCGACGAGCGCGTTGAACACGCCGCCCACAAGGCCGCCAACAGACAGCCATACGAAAAACGCGGTGAGTTGTGCGGCCGGTGGCTTATTGCGAGCCAGCTCGCCATGACAGACCATGGCGACGACGAAGAGGACTATCAAATGCAGGCCAATTCCAATCAGCCCCGGCAGCCTGAAATTCCAGAAAACCGGAATCGCAACCGCGAGCAGAACGTGCGGCTCGATGCGGACCATCCACGGATGCGGCAGCCACGGACGGGTTGCAAACGCGATGACGAACGTGAGAAGGTAAATCGCGAGCGGCACTACCCATAACAGCGGAACAGCCGCCACATCCGTTGATATGTAGGTGGTGACGCCTACCAGCAGACTCGACGGCACGGCAGAGTAAACGAGCCATCGGGCGCGGTCGCCAGTGCTGACGGCGGGCGTCGCTGGAACCGCTCGGGTCGCCGTCGGCAAGGTGACCCGGTCTGGCCCTTTCCTGTTACGCACCAGAAGCACCGCGCAGGCAGCCACCAGCAGCACGAGCAACACGTAGCCAAGCGACCACACACCGCGCTGTGTTGAAAGGTTCAGCCACGGCTCGATCAGCAACGGATAGCTCAACAATGCAATGAGACTTCCGAAGTTACTGGCGGCGTAGAGAAAATAGGGATTAGACGCGCGCGGATGGCCGCTGTCGGCAAACCAGCGTTGCGCGATTGGCGCCCCGCTTGCCAGCATTACAAAAGGAGCGCCAAGCGACACTACCAGAAGGATAAGCAGCCATGCGATGCCGCCTGCACCGGCCGGTGGTATTCCATCGGCACGAACCTGCAGTGGCAGCGCAAAGCACGACGCAGCAAGAACGGTGACGTGCAGGATTGCCTGCCTCCGCGAATCGAGAAACCGGGTGGCTAGGTGCGCGTACCCATAGCCGACCAGAAGTGCCGCCTGAAAAAACACGAGGCAGGTATTCCAGACGCTGGGTGTGCCTCCCAGAAATGGAAGCACCAGCTTGGAGAACATCGGCTCGACGCTGAACATGAGCGCAGCGTTGAAGAACACCGTGAACGTGAGAAAAATTACCACGCCCCGGGATCTGGCCCGCGACCACAATTGAGGGGGTGAAACAGTCGCGGCTGGAGCGATCATTGGCACCGGTCAGAGTACGGCGGAGTGCACAGCCGCGCAAGTTGAGTGAAATTCACTTTACCATGGAACCAGAAGCCGTGACAACGAAAGCAGTAATCCTCGCTCGCGGACTCGGTACGCGGATGCGCAAGGAAGACAACGCCGCAAAGCTCGATGCATCGCAGGATGCGGCCGCTGACGCCGGGATGAAGGGCATGATCCCCATCGGCCGCCCATTCATGGACTATCTTATCAGCGCTCTCGCCGACGCCGGGTTCGAGGAAGTGTGTCTGGTGATCGGACCCGAGCACGCGAGTGTTCAGAACTACTATGAAGACACACTCGCAGTGACTCGGGTGCGCATGGC
>Ga0136611_10002489_pt1 | contig 12839 bp, 12 predicted proteins | sample AntDrymUQ2232306_2_FD_106645 | JGI IMG/M metagenome (GOLD analysis project Ga0136611, IMG submission 106645) | Polar desert sand microbial communities from Dry Valleys, Antarctica - metaG UQ223 (23.06) | ecosystem: Environmental > Terrestrial > Soil > Desert | place: Antarctica: Dry Valley... | reverse complement strand
TCGGCGCTATGGGTTGGAGTGGGACCACGTCGATCCGGTGGCCAACGGCGGCGCTACTTCGGAAGACAATCTGCAGCCGTTGTGCTGGGACCACCATCAGGACAAGACCGAGCGCGATCGGACCGACGGGCGGCTGGGGCCGTTCCCGCCCAGGCCGACGCCGAGGGCTCGGTCGATGGCGGCGGCGCCATGGCCCGGGCGGCTGACTGTCGCGGGCTGCGGCTGCGGGGAGGTGACGCCGCGAGCGGCGTGAGTGGCTTGAACCAGGGTCAGACGGAGGGTGGTGGTTGGCGTGTGCTTGGCGTCATGGAGCATCCGCTGGACACCGGACGCAGGAGCGGTGGTTTGCTCCATAGTCACCGGGTGGATTCGCTCCTGCTGCCCAGTTCGTCCAGGACTGGCTCGTGAGTGAGCTCTCGATGCGGCGTGAGCAGTGAAGCGCCGCACCGGCTTGCGCCGGCTCGCAGGCGGCGCCTGCGCGAGCGCGAAGGCGCAGCTCAGGCGAGAGCGGTCAGAAGATCTCGCCGAGCCGAGACTTGAGGCCGTCCCACCATCCGTCAGGCGCGGGCGGGGGCGTCGGGAACCCCGGGCTCGTCGGGGGCTGCACGTCGTTGGGCCCAGGAAGGATGGCGTAGGCCACCTCCCCTGGCTTCACCAGGTTGTACTGCTCCCGGGCCAGGCGCTCGATCTCGGCATCGGTCTGCAGCTCGCCGACCCGCGCGGCCAAGTGGCGGTTCTCCCGGTCGAGGACGGCGATGCGCTCACGCTCGGTCTGGATCGCCTCGCGCTGCTCGAGCCACGTGCGGGTCGGAAAGACACCGAGGGGCAGCACCACCGCCAGGACGATGGTGGCGATGAGGGGCCACAGCGCTCGGCGCACCGACCCTCAGCTTCCTCGACGCCCGCGCGGCGCAAGGGCAGCCCGGCCCCAGAACGCGGCGGACTCGCCGAGGTCGTCCTCGATGCGCAGGAGCTGGTTGTACTTGGCCACCCGGTCCGACCGCGCCGGGGCGCCAGTCTTGATCTGCCCGCAGTTGGTGGCCACGGCCAAGTCGGCGATGGTGGTGTCCTCCGTCTCGCCGGAGCGGTGCGACATGACGCTGGCGTAGCCCGACCGGGTCGCCAGACCGACGGTGTCGAGGGTTTCCGTCAGGGTGCCGATCTGGTTGACCTTCACCAACACGGCGTTGGCCGCTCCCACCTCGATGCCACGCTCGAGGCGCTCGCTGTTGGTGACGAAGAGGTCGTCGCCGACCAGCTGTACCCGGTCGCCCAGTGCGTCGGTGAGCGCCACCCAGCCGTCCCAGTCCTCCTCGCTCATCCCGTCCTCCACGGACACGATTGGGTAGCGGTCGCAGAGGTCGACCCAGTAGGCCACCATCTCGTCGGAGCTGAGCGAGCGGCCTTCCCCGGCCAGCTCGTAACGCCCGTTCTCGAACAGCTCGGTCATGGCGGGGTCGAGGGCGATGGCGACGTCCTCGCCCGGTGCATAGCCGGCCGCCTCGATAGCCTCTACCAGCACCCGCACGGCGTCTTCGTTGTTGGCCAGGTTCGGGGCGAAGCCACCCTCGTCGCCGACACCCGTGGCCAGGCCGCGATCGTGCAGCAGCTTCTTGAGCACGTGGTAGATCTCCACGCCCCACCGGAGGCCCTCGCTGAACGAGGCTGCCCCCACCGGCATGACCATGAACTCCTGCATGTCGATGGTGTTGTCTGCGTGCATCCCGCCGTTGATGACGTTCATCATCGGCACCGGGAGGACGTGGGCGTTGGCGCCGCCGACGTACCGGTACAGGGGCAGGTCGAGCTCGTCGGCCGCCGCCTTGGCCACGGCCAGCGACGTGCCCAACAGCGCGTTGGCGCCCAGGCGAGCCTTGTTGTCGGTGCCGTCGAGCGCCAGCATCTCCTGGTCGATTCCCCGCTGGTCGAGGGCCTCGAGCCCGAGCAGCGCGTCGAGGATCTCGCCGTTCACGTTCTCCACCGCCTGCAGAACACCCTTGCCACTGAAGCGCTCGTCGTCGTCGCGCAGCTCAACCGCCTCGAACTGCCCGGTGGACGCGCCGGACGGAACGATGGCGCGCCCCTTGGCACCGGAGGCGAGGAAGACCTCGACCTCGATGGTGGGGTTCCCACGCGAGTCCAGAACCTCGCGGCCGGTGATGTGGTCGATAGCGCTCATGGCGTAGCCGTTGCTCCTGTGGCGGGGTGGGCGAAATCTACAAGACACGGGTCAGCGGCTCGGGGAGCCCAGAGCCGGCCACGACTGCGACTTCAGGCCAGCTGCGCCTTGGCGTCTTCCCAGAGCGCGTCGATCTGCGTCGGCGGTGCTGCCCGTAGGTCTAGGCCCTGGGTCGCCGCGGCCCGCTCCACGAGCGCGAAGCGCGCTTTGAACTTGGCCGTGGCCTGCCGCAGCGCACCCTCCGGATCGAGATCCAGGTGTCGGGCCACGTTCACCACGGCGAAGAGCAGGTCGCCCAGCTCGTCCGCCGATGGGTCGGCTCGAAGCTCGTCCAGCTCCTCGGTGACCTTGGCGTACACGGGCTCGACGTCGGTCCAGTCGAAGCCGACGGCGGCCGCACGCTTGCCTGCCTTCGCTGCATGCAGCAGCGCCGGCAACCCGTCGGGAATGCCGTCCGTGGCCCCCTCGCGCCCCTTCTCCTGGCGCTTTCGCTCCTCCCACGTCAGCTCCACGGCGGCGGCGCCTGCGTCCTCGGCGCCGGCGCCGGCGCCGGCGCCGAACACGTGCGGGTGGCGGGCAACCATCTTGTCGTGGATGCCGCGGGCGACGTCGGCGATGGTGAAGGCGCCGGCCTCGGCCGCCAGGTTGGCGTGGAAGTACACCTGCAACAGCAGGTCTCCCAGCTCCTCTTCCAGGTGGTCGTACCCCTCGGTCTCGAGCTGCTCGATGGCCTCGAGCACCTCGTACGTCTCCTCCACCAAGTGGCGGGTGAGGCTCTGGTGCGTCTGCTCCCGGTCCCACGGGCAGGCTTGGCGGAGCGTCCGCATCAGCTCCCAGAAGCCGATGAGCTCGGCACCGACCGGAGCCGCCACCTCCGGCAGGTACACGGAGGTGAGGTGATCCGGCACGACCGCTCGGTCGAGGTCTTCCCAGGCCACCTCGAAGACCGCCTCATCGGGCAACCCGAGGCGCTGCACGACGATCGGGTTGGCCGAAGGCGCGGAGTCGAGAGCCAGCTTGATGTCGGACAGCACAGTGCGCGAGTCGCACTGGGCGACAAGCATGGGTCCGCGCTCACCCGCGGCATCTCTGGCGAAGCGATGGCCGTCGACGACGCGCACGCCGGCGGACAAGGGGTCGATGCCCAAGCGGATCCACGCCAGGTCGAGGAACGACATGGCCGCCAGCACATCGGTCTGCACGCGGGGATCGGCTCGGAGCAGCTCGACCGTCCGCTCGGCCACCGCCGGTGAACCGGGCACGGCGTAGAGCACCTCACCGTGCTCGGAGGCACCGGCGACGAGGGCATCGACGATGCCGGCATAGACCTCGTCGATCCCCACCGCTTGTTCGTACAGGTGGTCGAACGTGGTGCATCCGGCGCGAGTCAGAACCTCAGCCGCGGGATGGCGCTCGGTGCGGAGGTACCGGTGCTGGATCCGGTCGATGGCGGCCGTCACCAGCGGGGGCAGGAGATCGGGCCCGGCCGGGCCGAGGCCGACGATCACGACCCGCCCGGTCACCGTGCGGGGGCAGGCTCTGTGCTGTTCGTCGACGGGGCGTTGGGCGGCACCACGCCGGGGCTGGCGCCGTCCTTCACGAACGAGCCGTACCTGGGGTTGACCTCGACCTTGGCGGATTCGATTGAGCTCTGGAGGAACTCGTCCAGAGCATCGGACGAGCCACTCTGGAGCTGTTGGCGGATCGAGTCGGAGGCGGCAGCCAGAGACTGCGTGCGCCGGTCGGTGACCTTGATCAGGTGGACACCGAAGTCGGTGGTCACCGCCGGACTGACCTGACCAGGCTGCAGCTTGTCCATCGCCATCTCGAACGGGGGCACGAAGGTGCCGGCCGCGCTGCAGTCGAGGCTGCCGCCCTTGTCCTTGGAGGGATCCTTGGAGAACTGGGCGGCGGCCGCCTCGAAGGTGAGGGCGCCGGACTCGATCTGGGCGCGGGTCTGCGTGGCCAGGGCGGTGAGAGCGGCGTTGTCCGCCTTGGTGGCGGCGGCATCCAGCTGGCCGTTGGCGCCGTTGACGGCAAAGAGGACGTGGCTGGCGCACGTCTCGGCGAACAGCTTCGCGTTCTCGTCGTAGAACTTCTTGACCGCCGCGTCGTCCACCGGCTGCGCGCCGCCCAACGCTTCTCCAAGCTTCTCGACTTCGAGCTCGCGGCGGGCCATGGTGCGCTGATACGCGCCGGGGAAGGCCTCGAAGACGGCGCGATCACCGAAGCTCTCGGCCAGCCCGTTCCGCGCCTCGTCGACCTCGGCCTTCGTCGGCTCGACCTTGCGCTTCACGACCTCGTTGTGCACCAGCTCCAGCAGCACCTGCCGGGTCAGCACGCGAGCCACGAAGGACTGGTCGAAGGCGCCTTCGGGCGTCAGCACGGTGCCCTGCGTCTGGAGCTGCTCGAGGTAGGCGGTGTTGCCCTTGATGGCCTCCAGCTCGTCCTCGAGGGCGGACCGGGGGATCTCCTTGCCGTTCACCGAAGCGGCGAACGGTTCGGTCGATCCGCAGGCCCCCCCGATCAGTGCAATCGCGGCGAGGCAAAGGGGCAACAAGTGCTTTCTCACGGAGTCGAGGATGCTACAGATGCCACGGTTTCGGGAATCGCCTCGGCCAGCAGATCGCGCAGGAAGGTCGCCGGTGCGGCTCCCCAAGGCAGTGGCACGACCAGCTGGCCGAGCTCCTCCTTGTACAACGCCTTCGGGTGACGGCGCTGCAGGCGCATCTGGGCGCTCATCTTGAGGACGACCGGGGAGATGCGGGCTGTATCCCGGGCCACCGCCACCTCTCGCACGCCGGAGCGGGCGCACTCCGCCCGCAGCAGAGCCACATCCAACAACGCGGCGGCCTCCACGGGCATCGGCCCGTACCGGTCGAGCCACTCGTCCCGGATGTCGTCTACCTCGGCCGACGTGGTCACGGCGGCCAGCCGGCGGTAGGCCTCCAGGCGCAGCTCCTCCTTCTCCACGTAGTCGGCGGGCAGGTGCGCCTTGACCGGGAGGTCGAGCTTGATCTCGGCCGGCTCCCGCGGCTCTTCGCCCTTCAGCTCGGCCACGGCCTCGCCCACCATCTGTACGTAGAGGTCGTAGCCCACGGCGGCGATGTGGCCGCTCTGATTCTCGGCCAAGAGGTTGCCGGCGCCGCGAATCTCGAGGTCGCGCATGGCGATCTTGAACCCGGACCCGAGCTCGGTGTGCTCACCGATCGTCTTGAGCCGCTCGTAGGCCTCTTCCGACAGCGAGCGCTCGGGCGGGAAGAAGAGGTAGGCGTAGGCCCGTTGCCCGGCCCGTCCGACACGGCCACGAAGCTGATGCAGCTGGCCCAGACCGAGCAGGTCGGCCCGGTCGACGACCAGTGTGTTGACGGTGGGCATGTCGATGCCCGACTCGATGATGGTCGTGCACACCAGCACGTCGAACTGGCCCTCCCAGAAGTCGAGCACGACCTTCTCGAGCGTGCCCTCGTCCATCTGGCCGTGGGCCACGGCGATGCGAGCCTCGGGCACCAGCTCCTTCAGGCGCTGTGCCGTCTGCTCGATGTCCATCACCCGGTTGTGCACGAAGAAGACCTGTCCCTCGCGCAGCAGCTCGCGGCGGATGGCCTCGCCCACGGCCCGCTCGTCGTACTCGCCGACGTAGGTGAGGATCGGCTGGCGTTCGGCCGGCGGCGTGTTGAGAAGGGTCAGGTCGCGTATGCCGGTGAGGCTCATCTCGAGCGTTCTGGGGATGGGCGTAGCCGTCAGCGTCAGCACGTCGACGTTGGTGCGCAGCTGCTTGATGGACTCCTTGTGGGTCACGCCGAAGCGCTGCTCCTCGTCGACGACCAGCAGCCCCAGATCCTTGAAGCGCACGTCCGCGGACAGCAGGCGATGGGTGCCGATGACCACGTCGACCGAGCCGTCGGTGACGCCCTTGACGACCTTGCGAGCCTGGGCCGGCGTGAGGAACCGTGAGATCACCTCGACCCGCACGGGATAGGCCGAGAATCGGTCGGAGAACGTCTGGAAGTGCTGCTGGGCCAGCAACGTGGTGGGCACCAGCACGGCCGCCTGCTTGCCGTCCTGCACCGCCTTGAACACGGCGCGGATCGCCACCTCCGTCTTCCCGAACCCGACGTCGCCGCACACAAGGCGGTCCATGGGCGACTCCGCCTCCATGTCCGCCTTCACGTCCTCGATGGCCTGGAGCTGGTCGGGAGTCTCGCGGTAGGGGAAGCCCTCCTCGAGCTCGTGCTGCCACGGTGTGTCCGAACCGAAGGCGTGGCCGGCGGTGGTGACCCGGCGCCGGTAGAGCACGACGAGCTCCTGGGCGATCTTGCGGACCTCGGCCCGCACGCGGGACTTCGTCTTCTGCCAGTCGGAGCCGCCCAGCTTGTGCAGGGACGGCGACTCGCCGCCGGTGTAGTGGCGCACGGCGTCGATCTGGTCGGAGGGGACGTACAGCTTGTCGCCCCCTCGGTACTCGAGCAGCAGGTAGTCGCGCTCGGCACCGCCGATGGCCCGGCTCACCATGCCGCCATAGCGGCCGACCCCGTGCTGGTGGTGCACCACGTAGTCGCCCGGCTTCAGGTCGTCGAAGAAGCCGGCGCTGTCGCGTGGCCGGGTGCGGGCGGCGCGGTGGGCCCGACGGCGGCCGGTCACATCGCCCTCGGCCAGCACCGCCAGCTTGATCGAGGGCAGCACGAAGCCACGGTCGAGAGGCTGCACGACGACGCGGATGCCGGGTCGGGTCAGGTCGCCGGTGCCAAGCTCGTCGATGGTGGCGTGCAGGCCCTCGTCGGTCAGCGAGGACAGCATGCGAGCGGCGGTGCCCTTGCCATCGGCACAGACCACGACCCGGTACCCGTCCCCCACCATCTCGGCCAGCTGCTTCGTGAGAAGGCCACCATCGTCGTGGATCGGGTTCCAGCCCCGCGCCGTCAGGGTCGGGGTGTCCGGGCCCTCGGGAACGCTGGTGACGGTCCACGCCGGAACGGATGTGTGGGTGAGCAGCCGGTCGAACGGGAGGTGCAGACGAGGCAGCTCCCGGTCCGCGTCGACGCCCCAGGTCTGGGCCAGCGTGGCCGCCAGCGACGCCTCCTCGTCGAGCAGCTCGGCGGCCCGGTCACGCATGCGACGGGGCTCGAGCAACAGCACCTGGGCATCGGGGCCGACCAGGTCGAGCAGCACGTGCTCGGAGTCGGTGAGCCATGGCAGCCACGACTCCATGCCCTCGAAGGTGGTGCCCTCGGCCAGCCGGTCCCACTGCTCGCGGCCCCACGGCTCGGTGGCCACGAGTCGGGCGGCTCGCTCGCGCACCTCGGCCGTGGGCAGCACCTCGCGGCACCCGAAGAGCTCGACGTGGTCGATGTCCTCGGTGGCCCGCTGGTCGGCGACGGTGAACTCGGTGAGCCGGTCGACCTCGTCGCCCCACAGGTCGATGCGCACCGGAACGTCCGCCGTCGAGGGGAAAACGTCGATGATCGACCCCCGAGCCGCCACCTCCCCCCGGTGCTCCACCTGGTACTCGCGCCGGTACCCGGCGGCGATGAGCCGCTCGAGCAGCTCGGTGGGGTCGAGCTGGTCGCCGGGCTCGATGGTGACGGGCTCGACGTCCTCGACGTGGGGCCCGAGGCGCTGCACCAGCGCCCGCACCGGCGCCACCAGCACTCGTGGCATGCGGTCGGGATCACGAAGCCGCCACATCACCCGCAGCCGGCGCCCCATGGTCTCGACGCTGGGGCTCACGCGCTCGAACGGCAGCGTCTCCCACGCCGGGAAGACGTCCACCGCGTCGTCGCCCAGGTAGGCCCGGAGGTCATGAGCCAGGCGCTCGCCGTCGGTGGACGTGGGCAGAGCGACGACGATGGGGTGCCGGGACGTGGCGTGGGCCAGCCCGGCGATGGTGAACGCGCGCGCCGCATCGGGCACCACCAGCGTGGCCGTGGTGCGGCCGGCCAGCCGGCCCAGCGTGGGGTCGTTGCGTAGAAGTGGGGGCAGCGGACGGAGCGGCACGGGGGTGCTCAGGCTACCGGCGGCGCCACCGGTACGAATGGGCTGAAATGCGACGGCCCATACAGCTCTGACCCGGGCTTCTGCGACCTGATTCCCCGCTGACGGGGGGACAAGGCCACAGAAGCCGTGAAGGTCAGATGGCGTTGAAGCGGTTCATGGCCACGGCGACGCCTTCGGAGAGGATCGTCTCGACCGCGTCAGCGGCCACCTCGACGGCGACGGCCAGCGCATCACGATCAGCCTTCGACGGCCGGGCCAGCACGTGGTCGGCTCCCTCCCTGCGACCTGGGGGCTTGCCGATGCCGATGCGCACCCGCAGGAAGGCGTCGTCATGCAGGTGGGCCTTTATGGACCGCAGGCCGTTGTTGCCGGCCAGGCCGCCACCTTCCTTCACACGGACCCGGCCGGGCGGCAGGTCGAGCTCGTCGTGCACCACCACCAGCCGAGCCAGGTCGTCGACGTCATAGCGGCGCACGAGCGGCGCCACGGATTGGCCCGACTCGTTCATGTACGTCTGCGGGAAGGCCAAGGCGAGCCGTCGGCCACCGACCGCGACCACATCGACGAGCGCGCGCTCGCGACGAGCAGCCTTGAGCAGGCCGCCGTGACGCTGGGCCAGGAGGGCCACAACATCGGCGCCCACGTTGTGCCGGGTGCCGGCGTAGGTGGCACCCGGGTTGCCGAGACCTACGGCGAGCAGGTCGACGAGGTCACTCGCCGGAGGTGTCCGCCGACCCCGCAGCACCGTCGTTCTCGCCGGCCTCACCAGACTCCTCGGTCGACGCCTCCGGGTCGGCGTCGGTTGCGCCCTCACCCAGCTCCACGGCTTCGGCCTCGGCCGCCTCGAGGTCCTCCACCGACATGGCGCCCTGGGCGACCACGATCGGGTCGTCGGCGTCGGTGTCGGTGGTGACGCCGGCCGGAAGCTTCAGGTCGCCCACGCGGATGGCGTCACCGATGGCCAGCGAGGTGATGTCGATCTCGATGTTCTGCGGAACCTTACCGGGGGTGGCGTTGACGGTGAGGGAGAACATCTGCTGGTCGACCACGCCGTCCTGGTTGGCCAGCTCCTTGGCCTCGCCGACGAGGTGGAAAGGCACCTCGGCGCTGATGATCTCGTCGCGGCGCACGATCTGGAAGTCGACGTGAGTGACGGTGTGGCGCACGGGATGGCGCTGCAGCATGCGAGCCATGGTGAGGTGATCGCCGTCGGCCAGCTTGAGGGTCAGCAGAGCGTTGACCCCGGCCTCGGTGTTGAGCGCGTTGCGCAGCTCACGGGCATCGACGGAGACGGCGATGGGGTCGGTGCCGTGGCCGTACACGACGGCCGGGATCTTGCCGGCAGCCCGGAGGCGCCGGGAGGCCGACGAGCCGCTGACGCGGCCGGTGTCGGCGACAAGGGTGATCTCAGCCATGGTGACGCGCTCCTACAGGATGGTGTGGGGAAGGTTCCCCGGAAGGACGGTCCATGGTAGTCCCGGACCGTCGACCCCAGCCAGGTGCGCTACGACTGGTTCTCGCCGCCGAAGATGTCACTGACCGACGAGTCGGAGAAGACGGCCCGGATCGAGTCGGCGACGATCGGAGCCACCGACAGCACCTCGAGCATGTCGAGCTGCTTCTCACTCGGTATGGGCAGCGTGTTCGTAACGACCACCCGTGAGATGCGCGAGTTCTTCAGCCGGTCGATGGCCGGGCCGGACAGCACCCCGTGCGTGGCCATGGCCCAGACGCCGGTGGCACCGTGGTCCATCAGGATGTCGCTGGCGGCCACGATCGTGCCGGCGGTGTCGATCATGTCGTCGATGAGCACGCACTGGCGCCCAGCCACCTCGCCCATGACGCCTCTCGCCTCCACCTGGCCCCGGGCTCGCTTCTTGTAGACCGAGGCCAGGTCGGCATCGAGGTGCTGGGCCAGGCGCTCGGCCACCTTCACCCGGCCGGCATCGGGGGCGACGACCACGACATCGCCGCCGACCTGGTCACGCAGGTAGGACTCAAGCAACGGCATGGCCATGAGGTGGTCGACCGGGCCGTCGAAGAAGCCCTGGATCTGGCCCGAGTGCAGGTCGATGCTGACGATGCGATCGGCGCCGGCCGCGCTCAGCATGTCGATGACCAGCTTGGCGGTGATCGGCTCGCGACCTTCCGCCTTGCGGTCCTGCCGCGAGTACCCGAAGTACGGGCACACCGCGGTGATCCGCTTGGCCGAGGCCCGCTTGGCTGCGTCGATCATGATGCAGAGCTCCATGATCGAGTCGTTCACGTGGCCGCCGTGGGTCTGGATGAGGAAGACGTCCGCGCCGCGGATGGACTCGCCGTACCGGCAGTGGATCTCGCCGTTGTTGAACTCGCGGAGGTTCGGCTCGCGGAGCTCCATGCCGAGGTGGTCGGCGATCTCCTGCGCCAGGGACGGGTGACACCGCCCCGTGTAGAGCTCGAGCCGCTTCTTGGTGGTCAGCTCCATGGCCTCAGGTCCCGTCTTCGTCGTCGTCACCGGTGCCTCTGAAGAATGGACCGGTCACTGCGCCGTCCGCCACCCGGTGTCCGGGTTCCAGCACGGCAAACGGGCCGACCTGTGCGTTGACCCCGATCTCGGCCGAGTGGGCCACCGTCTGGCGCACGTTCGCGCCCTCGCCGACCCGTGTGTCCGCCAGGTGTGAGCTGGGGCCGACCACCGCCCCCCGGGCGATGACGGTCCGGCCTTGCAGCACGGTGCCGGGGAAGACGGTGACGTCGGCGGCGACCTCGACCGAAGCGTCCACATAGGTGGTGTCGGGGTCCACCATGTTGACGCCCAGCAGCATGAGGCGGTCGTTGATGCGGTCGCGAAGCTCGGCCTCGGCCGCCGCCAGCTGGGCCCGGTCGTTCACGCCGGCCGTCTCCATGGGGTCGGCGGCCACGAGCGACACGACGTTGTAGCCGGCATCGTGCAGCACCGAGACCACGTCGGTCAGGTAGTACTCGCCCGCCGCGTTCTCCGGGCTGAGCCGGCGGAGCGCCGGCGCTAGCACGCTCTGGCGGAAGCAGAAGATGGAGGTGTTGATCTCGTCGATGACCCGCTCGTCGGCGGTGGCATCGCGGTGCTCGACGATTCGGGCCACCCGACCGTCCTTGCCCCGCACCACCCGGCCGTAGCCGGTGGGATCGGCCACGACGGCGGTGAGCACGGTGGCGGCCGCCTCCGACCGGCGGTGCGCTTCGACCAGGGCGGCGAGGGTGGCCGCCCGCAGCAAGGGTGTGTCGCCCGGAAGGACCAGGAGGTCCGCATCGTCGGCGTCGTCGTCGAACGCAGTCAGCGCTGCGGATACGGCGTCCCCGGTGCCCCGCTGGACGTGCTGGTCCACGAACTCCAGGGCCAGACCGACCGGTGCCGCCTCGGACAGGGTCTTGGTCACCCGCTCGGCGCCATGGCCGACCACCACGACGGCACGCGCCGGACGAAGCTGGGCGACGGCATCGAGGATGTGCAGCACCATCGGCCGGCCGCAGAGGAGGTGCAGGGGCTTCGGCCGGGACGAGCGCATCCGAGTGCCCTCCCCGGCCGCCAGGATCACAGCCGACAGGGGGCGCTCGCTCATGCCCTTGTTCTAACCGCGGTCGAGCCACTGCTCGTGGCTCCTGCACGCGGATCGAGGCTCCGGGACGAGGGTTCGAACCCCGGCTCACTGGACCAAAACCAGTTGTGCTACCGCTACACCATCCCGGAACGCGGAACCCATCGTATCTTCGCGCCTCAGCGGGGCTCGGCTGGCCGGCGGGCGGCGCGCACCACTAGGGTGACCGCCCGTCATGGGATCCCTGATCAAGAAGCGGCGCAAGCGCATGCGCAAGAAGAAGCACAAGAAGATGCTGAAGGCCACGCGCTGGCAGCGCAGGGCCGGCAAGTAAGGCACCGAGGCACTCCATCGACCGCCCTCAGGGGCGGTCGATTCGCGTCACCACCCCGCCGTCGACGTCCTCGTAGCTGCCCCGCACGAACCACGTGCTCCCGCTTCCGGCCAGCACCGGCTGCTGCCCGGTGGCCCGGCCCAGCCGGTCGCGCCACTCCCGCAGCCGCGGCTCGACGACCAGTGCGGCGGGCTCGAGGTCGTTCGGCCCCTCGGCCGTCGGCCCGCCGAGGTCGTCCCACGCCCGATACACGGCCGGCGTGGAGACGCCAAACGGTGGGGTCAACAGCGTGAACGCCTGCCCCCGCACCTCGTCGTAGTCGAGCGGCGCCAGCACCTCGCCCACGCCGGTGACCTGCGCTCGGCCGCCGACCAGGCAGAAGGGCACGTCCGAACCGAGGGTCGCAGCCAGGCCGAGATCGGTGCATCCGGCCCAACGGAGGACAGCGGCCGCATCGGCGGAGCCACCGCCCAGCCCACCGCCGATCGGGATGCGCTTGACGAGCGACACGTGGGCATCACGCCCCACAGCCACCAAGGCCCGTGACACCAGGTTGTCGGGCGGAAGCTCGTTGGTGCCGTTGACGGTGAAGGTCAGGTCATCGGCCAGGTCGAGCGTCACCATCTCGCTGTCGAGCAGGTGGAACCCGTCGTTGCGGACGCCCGTGACCCGCAGGGTGAGGGTCAGCTTGGCGAGGGCTCGGAGGCGCATGCGGCCAGCCTGCCCCAAGCGGCGACATCCAGCTCCTCGGCTCGTGCCGTGGGCGGTACCC
>Ga0136611_10002488_pt1 | contig 12839 bp, 16 predicted proteins | sample AntDrymUQ2232306_2_FD_106645 | JGI IMG/M metagenome (GOLD analysis project Ga0136611, IMG submission 106645) | Polar desert sand microbial communities from Dry Valleys, Antarctica - metaG UQ223 (23.06) | ecosystem: Environmental > Terrestrial > Soil > Desert | place: Antarctica: Dry Valley... | reverse complement strand
TGCGGATGCCGAGCGCACGCCCCTACTGTAGCCGGGACGCGGAGCCGCGTGTCGCGGCTCCCTATAATGGTGCCGAATCCACGCGAAGGCGGTGCTCATGGCCGAGCCAGACGAGCGGAGCCGGGCGATCATCGAGGGCATCGAGTCGATCGACCCGCGCTACGTGCTCCACCTGCCCAGCAGCACGCTGGTCGAGATCATCAACCACATGCTCGACCGACCCAACACGATCACCTTCCCGATCCCGCGCGAAGAGGAGGGCGTCGGCATCCTGGCGGGCCTGGAGCTGGCCGGCGCGAAGGCGGTCGCGATCATCCAGGACAACGGCATCGGGAACTTGCTGACGGCCCTGACGACGTTCCCGATGGCGTACCACATCCCGCAGTTCTACGTGGTGTCCCGGCGGGGCGGGCTGAACGAGTACAACTCGATGATCCACATCATCTGCGAAAAGGTCGAGGACATCCTCGACGCCGCCGACGTGCGCTACTTCTCGCTGGACGGCCGCACGCCGATCGACCAGTGGGCGCCGACCGTGCAGAAGGCGTACGACTACAGCCGAGTGACCCACCGCCCGGTGATGCTGCTCGTCAACCTGATGGGAGGCTGAGCGTGGCCGAAGAATTCACCCGCATGGAAGCGCTCACGGTCATCGACTCGGTGTTCCCGAACGACCCGGTGATAGTCAACGTGGGCGCGGCGATCCGCGAGATGGCGGCGGCGGTCGGCGTGAAGCCGAACCACCTGCACATTCTGGACTCGATGGGGCTGCCGCCGGCGATCGGGCTCGGGCTGGCCATGGGGCTGGCCGAGTCGCGCTTCGAGAAGATCGTCACGGTCGAGGGCGACGGCGGCATGCTGATGGGGTTCTCGATCCTCTCGACGATCGGCATGCTGCGCCCGGAGAAGCTGGTGCTGGTCATCATCGACAACGGCACCTACGGCTCGACCGGCAACCAGCCGACCGCATCGGAGCACACCGATTTCGCGGCGGTCGCGCGGGCATGCGGCATGGAAGCCCGCGACGTCGCCGGCGCCGACGAGCTGCGCGTGGCGCTCACGGAGGCGAAGTCGCTGCGCGCGCCGATCATGATCCGCGCGCGGGTCAGCACGAAGACCGCGAAGACGCCATACTTCTTGAAGGATCCGGTGGTGCTCGCCGACACGTTCCGCCGCTACATCAGCGCGGGCTCGGCGTAGCGAACTGCCACAGCTTCGACGATCGATTCTGTTCGTAGCCCCGATAGCTCACCTGTCATCCCGAAGCGAAGCGAGGGATCTCACGCTACCTCTCACGGTCGTGAAAGTACTCACCGTCAACGTTGGGATCAGCAAGACAGCCGTCATGCTTGATGCGCACGTACTACGTCTACATCTTGAGTAGCAAGACTCGGCGCCTGTATGTTGGCATCACGAGCGATCTCGAGCGGCGTGTGCAGAAGCACAAGGAGAAGCTCGTCGACGGATTCACGAGTCGCTACAACATCGACCGTCTGGTCTCCTACGAGGAGATGGGCACCCTGCATGACGCGATTTTTGGGGAGCGCCAGATTAAAGCCTGGCGACGCGACAAGAAGGTATCGTCGATCGAATCGGAGAATCCCGCATGGTGCGATCTTACCAGCGACGGATTGGGAGCGTGAGATCCCTCGCTCCGCTCGGGATGACAGACCAGTTGTCGGGGCTCCCGGCGTCGTCGCCGGGGCTCCCGTCGTCGTCGCCGTGGCACAGTATAGGACGTAACCTACAGATGCAATTTGGTCGAGAGACATCGAAAGCGGGCTGATGGACGCGTGCGAGCAGTTCGCCGTGCTGATGGACCGGGATGATGCGGACATCGATCTCGGGCGCGCGGCGCTGCTCTTCGCCCGGGTCGAGTACCCGTCGCTCGACGTGGACGCGTACCTCTGCCACTTCGACGCGATGGCCGCCGACGTGGCGTCGCGGCTCGGTGGGGAACGGCGGGCGGGCGAGGTCGTCGGCACCGTCGCCGCGTACCTGCACGCGGAGCTTGGCTTTCGGGGCAACGCCGGCGAATATTACGACCCGCGCAACAGCTATCTCAACGAGGTGTTGGATCGGCGACTCGGCATCCCGATCTCGCTGGCGCTGATCTACCTCGAAGTGGGCAGGCGGCTCGGCGTGCCGTTCGAGGGGGTCGGCATGCCGGGCCATTTCCTCGTGCGCCATGCCGATCCCCAGTCGCCGCTGATGGTCGATCCGTTCGCGCACGGGGTCGTCGTCGGAGAGGAGGAGTGTCGCGCGCGGCTGCGTGTACTCTACGGCGATGGCGCCGCGCTCACGCCTCCGATGCTCGCGGCGGTCGGTGTCCGCTCGATCCTCTTCCGGATGCTGACCAATCTGAAGGGCGTGTACGTGCAGCGCGAGGATTTTGCCCGCGCCGCGCGCACCGTCGGCCTGCTGCTGGCCGTCGAGCCTGCCGCCGTCGCCGAGTACCGCGACCGGGGGCTGCTGCGATTCCGCGCGGGCGACCTGACCGCGGCCCGCGCGGACCTGGAGCACTATCTCGAATTATCACCGGACGCGGCGGATGCCGACACCATTCGCGGGCAGCTCACCCTGATCGACTGCCTGCGCGTGATGAGGAACTGAATGTACGGCCCACTGGTCTCGGACCATTTCCGGAACCCGCGCAATCTCGGGCGCCTGGTTGAACCGGATGGCGTCGGCCAGGTGGACGATGTCGGCACGGACACGTTCATGACGGTCCACGTGAAGCTGGCGCCCGCACCGGACGGCGCGGTGGTCTCGGAGGTCCGCTTCCGGGCGCTCGGGTGCAGCGCGTGCATCGCGACGGGCAGCATGGTCACCGAGCTAGCGCTGGGTCGGTCGGTCGGCGAGGCCGGGGCCATCGACGCGGACGCCATCCTCGCCGCGCTCGAACACGGCATCCCGGAGAGCCAGCATTACTGCGCGGCGCTCGCCGCGCGGGCACTTCGGCTTGCCCTATCAGCTATCGAGCGGTTCGATCTCTGACCTTGTGAACCAAGCGCAGTCGTAGCTAATATGATCATACATATTACCAACGAGATCATCAAGCTCAACCAGATATCGATGCATTATGGGTGTCATATCTTGCAGAACCTCAAAGGGAGCGAATTGACCCGAGTAAGATTCGGGAAAGATTTCCACGAGTGTGCCGCATCGTCCATTCTCTTCGCGTGGGTGTCCACTGATTGTTTCCTGGGTTACGTTGTCGGTTACCCTGCGAATTCCATCACAATAATTTGACAAATTGACAATCACTCTAACGCTAACTTGCGGTTCCCAATTCGGACGAGTGTGATCTTCGTTCGATGTGTCATTCATTACCCCCTCGCCGCTTCCTGTAGCGGCGATAATTTGAACATAAGGATGAATTCTCGAAAGTATTGCCTTGGCCTCTTCAGTAATTCTCACCTTCTCTAGAATATAGCCAATCATCTTCCGCAAGACTTCGGCTTCTTCTGGCTCCAGCCATAATGATGAAGCGTTAGCAGTCCTGTCTTGTTGCATCTTGATAAGTCTGCGCTCAGCGTCAAGGTTCACGTTCGGCACCTCATCGGTCACGCCCGCATCGGCAAAACCATCAGATATTCTCCGATCATTCTGGGTAAAACTCATAATGCGAGTTTCTGTCGCATATCTTTCAAGGATGGACGGAGCTACACAACCGGAGCGATACGCAACAAGAGGCTATCGCATGAATGCTAGTCGATGGCGAACTTGACCGGAGCGGTGACGCGGTCCTGCTCACGGTAGGCGGTGATCGCCATCTGCTGGCGCTCCACGGACACCCAGTTCACCTTGTAGAGGCGGTTTCCCAGGCGGAACGTCTCGCCCCGGTACAGGTGCTGGTCGCGGGGATCGCGCGACGAGCGGACCGTCATGCCGAGGATCTTGGTTTCTTCGGCGGTGCGCAGCTCCGTCTTGAGCGTCGCGTAGACCGCCGTGTCGGGGCTCTCGGCGCTATCGCGGCGCTGGACGCTCGCGAGCGCGACGGTGCGCGTGGCCGAGCCGGCGATCTCCTGGCCGACGCCCGGTCGGAACAGCTCGTCGATCTCGGTGTCCTGCGCGAGCGCGACGCGGGGCGGATGCGCGGGGTCGAAGGCGTCGCGGGCCTGCTGCACCGCGCCGCCGATCGTGTTGACACCCTGCTGGAACGCCGCGCCGACTCGGTCGCCCACGCTGGCGGTGGTGCGGCCCCCGACGCCGATGAGCCCGAGCAGGCCGACGAACAGCGCGAGCAGGATTGCCAGGAACGTGAGCTTGACGGCCAGCCCGACGATGCCCGACGCCGTGCCGAGCGCGTCGCGCCGGGGTTGGGCCACGATCTCGGCGGCGGGTACGGGACGGAGATCGCGCTCGGCGTGGCGAACGGGAGATATCGCCGGCTCGTGGCGGGCCGGCCGGCCATCCTCGGGGTCGCGTCGCACGAGCTGGGTATCCATCGCCATCGTAGTACCCCTAACGCCCTAACGGCAGAGAGCGTGCCCAGCGGCACTATAGCGCGCGCGCCAAGCGGCACTATGCGGGCGTTGGCGATCCGGCGGCAGGCCCGGCGCTTGCGGTCGGCGCCGGTGCCGGCGCCGACGTCCGACGCGGTCCGGTGCCGCGCAGGCGCCGGATCAGGAACCGACCGACGAACCAGACGGCCAGCAGGAATCCGCCCCAGATCGGCGAGAACACCAGCAGCCAGATGCCGAGGGTCGCGAGGCCGCGCACCGACTCGCCGAGCGCCCGCACGGCCGACGCGACCGTATCGCCGGGGTTCCAGCCGGGGCGGGAGAACGTGCCGATCTCGCGGATCGTGAGCGTGATGGTCGCCATGTCGGCGCGGCGCTCGAGCGCCTGCTTGCGGCCCTGGATCTGCTCGATCTGGCCGCGCACGTTGGTGAGCTCGCGCTGGATGTTGATGATGTCTTCGATCTTCGCGGCGCGCTGGAGCAGGGCGAGGAGGCTCTGCTCGCTCGCGCTGAGGTTGCGCAGCCGCGATTCGAGATCGACGTACTCCTCGGTGATGTCCTGGGCCTGGCCCTGCTCCTCGACGACCCGCTCGGCCACCGCCCGCAGCCGCGTGAGCGTCTCCTGGTAGGTTGCCGAGTCGGAGGGGACGCGGATCGTCATGGTCGCCGTCATGCGGTCGCCGTCCTGGCGGACCTGCGACGCCGCCAGCAAGCCGCCCTGCTCGACGGCGATCCGCTCGGCTTGTCGGAAGGTCTCCTGGACGTCCGTGACGGCGATGGTCATGCTGACGGTCCGGATGATCATGCGGTCGGCCGAGGGCAAGTCTGCCTGCTGCTGGTCGGTCGGCTTCGCGGCCGACCCAGCCGCGGCCTGGCGGGGAGCCGATTCGTTGGCCCGGCCTGCCGACGCGGGCGCTGCCTGGGGGGGCGCCGCACCGCCCGTGCTCGACGCCGGCCGCGAGCTCGACGAGGCTGCGCAGCCGCCGACGATCAGGAGCGGGATCAGCATCAGGGCGAAGAGTGAACGAAGGCGAGTCATGGCACGCTCCCCCGAGTAGTGTTACATGAACCTCGGTACACGGTGCAGACGGCGCCGTCGCGAGATTGGTTCCGTGTGCGTGCCGGCACGCCACCGACGACGCGCAAGGCTCACCGTGTACTGGCGTGTCATTCTGAGACAGGCGGAGCCGGTCGAAGGATCTCGTCCTCAGGGCGAGCGATATAGGGCCCGGCAAGCGGCTTCGCGCCTTGCGGCGACTCAAGTGCTCGGCTACGATCGACCGCCATGTCGTCCGAATCGTCGTCGCCCGAACCGTCGTCGCCGACAGACTCGTTGCTGGTCGAGGCGCGCGGCGCCGTCCGCACCATCGTGCTGAACCGCCCCGACCAGCGCAACGCCCTGCCGCCGGCCGACTGGCTGCGCCTCGCCGAGGTCCTGGGCCGGATTGAAGCCGACCGGGAGGCCCGCGCGATCGTGATTCGCGGCGCGGGGGGGCGGGCGTTCTCGTCGGGCTACGACATCAACGCGTTGCGGGAGCTTGACTACGAGGGCATCGTGCTCTCGACGCCGCGCGACCCGTTCGAGGTGGCCCTGGCCGCGCTCGCGGCGCACCCGCTGCCCACCATCGCGATGGTGAACGGCTTTGCCATCGGCGGGGGCTGCACGCTCGCGGCCGGCTGCGACATCCGCATCGCTTCCGCAAGCGCGCGCTTCGGGATGCCGCCGGCGAAGCTCGGGCTGGTCTACAGTCCCAACGAGCTGCGGCCATTCGTCCAGCTCCTGGGCGTCGGGCGGACCAAGCTGCTGTTCTACTCGGGTCAGATCATCTCGGCGCAGAAGGCGTATGAGCTGGGCCTCGCCGACGACGTGGTTGCCGACGACGCGCTCGAATCGGTGACGTACGCGCTGGCCGACGAGATCGCGGCCAACGCCCCGCTGTCGGTGCGCGGCACGAAGCGCATCCTCCGCGCCATGCAGGGCCCGGCCGCGCCGCCGGACACGGCCGGTGAGCTCGACGCACTGATCGGGGCGGTCAACACGAGCGCCGACCTCGCTGAAGGCAAGCGGGCGTTCCTGGAGAAGCGCCCGCCGTCCTTCCGAGGCGAGTGATCGCCTTCGTCGGATCGCGCTACAAGACTTCCGGCCGCGACATTCCCCGCTCGCGTTCTTGCGTGACGCGCGAGGATGACGGGTCGGCCTGGACCTCGCCGTAGCGAGCGGCGCCGTGGTCGGTCCCCCACCGGTGGCGGGGGTCGGGCGTGGCGAACGACGTCGGGCCGGTGGTGTGCGTGCGCCGCTCACGCGCGCTCCGCTCGGCGAGGAAGCCGCCGATCCAGGCGCCCAGGAAGAGCGCGACGTGCTCGATCGCGAGCCAGAGCAGCGCGATGCCCGCGATCAGCCCGCCGACAAGCGGCATCCCGGTGCCGAGACCGACCAGCAGCATGAGCACGACCACGACCGTTATCGGCAGCAGCGCGAGCTGTACCGCCCGGCCGGGGCGCCCGGCGAAGTACCCGCCGAGGAGGCCCGCCAGCAGACCGGGCAGCCCCGGAATGGGCAGGACCGGCATGAACACCGGCAGTGCAAACATGACCAGCAACGCGAAGAGTGTCTTCATGGTGTTGCGTCCCCCGAATCGGCCCGCGCTCGCGCGGGCCTTCGGAAGATAAGACGCCGGGTGGGCGCCGGAAGTTGCATCAATTGCCGTGACGGGAGCGCCAGCGACCGAAGGATCTACGGACTGTACTCGCCTGGTCTGTCCGTAGATCCTTCGCTTCGCTCAGGATGACAGACGTGATGACGGCGCTCCCGTCAGCGAAACGCTGGCGCGCTTACTTCATCAGCCCGTTCTCCTTGAGCCAGTCGCCCGCGACGCGCTTCGGATCCTGGCGGTCGATGTCGGCCTTGCGGTTCAGCTCGGTGAGCGTCGCGGTGGTCAGCTTCGGCGCGAGGCTGTTGATGAGCGTGCGGAAGTCCTCCGGCGCCTTCGCGAGCAGATCCTCGCGCACGACGGGCACGATGTTGTCGGCAAGCTGGAGGCGCTTGTCGTCCTCGAGCAACACGTAGCCGCGCGCGCCAATCTGTGCGTCGGTCGTGAAGAGCAACCCCACGTCGATCTGGCTGCCTTCGAGCGCCGTGATGGTCAGCGGGCCGCCCGCGTCGAGGGGCTTGAACTCCTTGAACTCTAGGCCGTAGGTGCTCTTGAGGCCGAGCAGGCAGAAGGGACGCTGCGGGCACTCAGGCGGGGCGCCGAGCACGAGCTGGTTGGCGACGGCCGCCAGGTCGCTCATCTTGGCGAGCTTGAACTTCTCGGCGGTCGCCTTGGTGACGACGAAGCCGTTGGTGTTGGCGCCGGGCGCGAAGTCGAGCGCGGCGATGCCCTTCGCCTTGAGCGCCTCTTGGAGGCTGCGATGGGTGGCGGCGGCGTCCGCCGACGCCTTGGTCTGGTCCTTCGTCAGGAACGAGAGCATCGTCGCCATGTATTCGGGGTACATGTCGATCTGGCTCGTTTCGAGCGCCGGCTCGACGATCTCGCGGTTGCCGAGGTTGAGCTTCCGCTCGATGGTGTAGCCATTCGCCTCCAGAATTTGCGCGTACGCCTCGGCGAGGATGACCTGCTCGCCGAAGTTGGTCGAGCCGATGCGGACGGTCGGCTTCGCGCCGCCGCTCGGCTTGCCGCCGCTGTCCGGCTTGCCCGACGTGCCGCCCACCTGCGAGCACGCGCCCGCCACGAGCGACGCCACGAGTGTTGCTACGAGTACGAGACCCCGAAGACGCATCCCGAATCCTCCGTGCGGCTGCTCGACACCAAATTGCGGAGCGCCGCGTCGCGCACGCCTGTGCAGGCTCCATGCCGCTCTGGATACGATAGCCTGCCGGCGCGAAATTCGGCGGCCAGCGAATACGAGGCGATTGCAGATGATGATGGGCACTTGGTCCTGTCATGTCATCCTGAGCCTGCGAAGGATCTACAGACTCGCTTGACACGAGACTTGCGGTGCTGGTCAGTCCGTAGATCCTTCGCTCCGCTCAGGATGACAGGGTTGTTGACGGCACTCCCGTCAACATGATGTTGGCGCCATACTGAAGCCCAACGGCGTCAGGGCGTGGCCGGGCGCGCGCGAGCCGTGGCGCCGCGAGCGTCCGGCATGGCGGTCGCGCGTTCGAGCGCGCCGAACGCTACCTCGGCCAGGATCGCCAGCAGCGCGACCAGCAGCGCGCCGACGCACAGCCGCTGATAGTCTTGCAAGGCGAGACCATCCACGATGTAGCGGCCGAGCCCGCCGCCCGCGACCAGCGCGCCGAGCGTGGCCGTCGCGATGATGGCGACGGTGGCGTTGCGGACGCCGGCCAGGATCAGCGGGAGGGCGATCGGCAGCTCAATGGCGCCGAGTACTTGCCACTCGCTCAGCCCCATCCCGCGCGCGGCCTCGACGACGTCGCGATCGACGCCCCGCACGGCAGTGTAGCTGTTGGTCAGGATCGGGGGGATGCCGAGCGGCACGACCGCGAAGAGCGTCGGCCAGAAGCCGAGGCCCAGCCCGAGGGCGATCGAGACGGGCAGCGCGAACGCGAGCAGCGCCATCGAGGGCAGCGCCCGCCCGAGGTTGGTGACGTTGATGGCGAGGAACTCGCCCCGGCCGCGATGGCCGAGCCAGACGCCCGGCAACGCGGCGAGGAGTGTCGCGAGCAACACGGACAGCCCGCTCAGCCAGAGGTGCTCGCCGACGCGGTTCGGGATGCCGTCGATGCCCTGCCAGTGGGTCGGGTCGGTCAGCCAGCCGACGACGCTCGCGACGAACTGCATCGGTCTGCCTTCAGCGTCCGGTGCGCAGCCAGGGCGTCAGGCGGCGCTGGAGCAGCACGAGCGCCGCGTCGGCGAGCACGGCCAGCGCCACCGAGAGCACGGCGCCGACGATCAGGGCAGTGCTGAAGAAGCGCTGGATGCCCTGGAGGATGAAGTATCCGAGGCCGCCCTGCCCGATGAGCGCGGTCACGGTGACGAGGCCGATGGTGGTCACGACGGCGATCCGTACGCCGGCGACAATGACCGGCAGCGCCAGCGGCAGCTCGATCTGCCAGAGCGATTGGCGCCCCGTGTAGCCAAGGCCCTCGGCCGCCTCGCGGACATCGGCCGGCACGCCGCGCACGCCGCCGACGATCGCGCGGATCAGGATCAGCAGCGTGTAGCTGACCAGCCCGATCTCGGCCGTCAGCACTGAGAGGCCGGTGATCGGGACCAGCAGCGCGAACAGTGCCAGGCTCGGGATGGTGTAGAGCACGCCGGCGATCCAGGTGACGGGAGCATAGGCACCCGGCCGGCGCAGGGTCCAGATGCTCAGCCCGAATGACAGCAGCGCGCCGATGCCGACCGCGAGCAGCGTCAGGAGGAGGTGCTGCGACAGTCGCTCGCCGATCTCGCCGAGGTGGTCGAGGATCCAATCCCAGCGCAGGAGCGGCTCGCCGGGGGTCATCCTGATGCTCCGAGGCCGAGGTGGCTCATCGCGATGGTGCTCCGCGACCGAGAGGGGTCACGGGAGGGTTGCCGAGGCAGGCGGGGGTCATCGCGGGGCCACGCTGCTGCCGGTATCAGAGGCGGCCGGGACGGGGTACGGGGACGGACGAGCATCACCGGCGCGGCCCGCGAGCTCCGGCGGGGCCAGGACGGCCGCGACGGTCTCGAGCGGCAGCACGCCGAGGTAGGCGCCTTGCGCATCGACCACGGCACCCATCCGCGCGCCGGTCGCGAGCAGGTCGGAGAGGGCGTTGCGGAGCGACTCGGTCGCCGCGACGACGCGGACGGGCTGGAGGTCGGTCGCGGCAGCGGCGTTGTTGAGCGCGGCGGCATGGTCGGGGGGTGCATCGAGCGAAGCCGTGTCGAGCGAAGCCGTGTCGAGCGAAGCCGTGTCGGGCGAAGCCGCGCCGGGCGAAGCCGCGCCGGGCGACGCCGCAACGCGTGACCCCGCGCCGTTGTCGGAGACCGCGGCGTTGTGGGAGGCGGCGCTGCGGTGAGCGGTACCGAGGTCGAGCCAACCGACCGGGCGGCGGTCACTGTCGAGCACGAGCGCGTAGCGGTCGCCGGCGGCGCGGCCCCGCGCGCGGATCTCGCGGACCGGCTCGTCCGCCGTGCCGTTCGTCACCTGCGCCAGCTCGACATCGCCAACGGTGAATAGCGCGAGGCGCTTGAGGCCGCGGTCCGCGCCGACGAACTGGGCGACGAAGTCGTCGGCGGGGCGCGCGAGCAGCTCGTCGGGCGCCGCGTACTGCACGAGCTGGCCGCCGGTGCGCAGGACCGCCACGCGGTCCCCGAGCTTGATCGCCTCGTCGATGTCGTGGGTCACCAGCATGACGGTGGTGCCGAGGTGGCGCTGGATGCGCAGGAACTCGTCTTGCAGCCGCTCGCGGACGATCGGGTCGACGGCGCCGAACGGCTCGTCCATCAGCAGCAGGGGCGGCTCGGCGGCGAGGGCGCGGGCGAACCCGACGCGCTGGCGCTCGCCGCCCGACAGTTGGGAAGGGTAGCGGTCGCGCATGCGGCTCGGGTCGAGCCCGACCAGGGCGAGCAGCTCGTCGATCCGGGCCGCGATGCGGGCGGCCGGCCAGCCGAGCAGGCGGGGAACGGTGGCGACGTTGCGGCCGATCGTCTGATGCGGGAACAAACCGACCTGCTGGATGACGTAGCCGATGCCGCGTCGCAGGGTGGTCGGGTCTTCGGCGAGCACGTTGCGGCCGTCCACGAGCACCTCGCCGCCGGTCGGCTCGACGAGGCGATTGACCACTTGAGGGTCGTGGTCTTGCCGCAACCGCTCGGGCCGACCAGCACGCAGATCTCGCCGGGCTCGACCGTGAGCGAGAGGTCGTTGACGGCCCCGAGCGCCTGGCCGGAGTCGTAGACCTTGCTGACGTTCCGCAGCTCGACGCGGGCGCCGGTCCTCGCGCGCGCCTGGTCCGCTCGGCGCGCCTTGCCGGCCGCGACCGCCCCCGACTCGACGCTCGGCACGCCTCCGGACCCGGCTCTCAGCTCGCCACCCGGCTCAAGGCCGGGCTCGCCTCCGAGCTCATGCTCGGGCTCGGCTCTCGGCTCGACGCTCACGCGGGCTCCGCCGACTTCGACCCTGCCAGGCGCTCGCCGAATCGGATCGCCACGTCCAGGCAATTCTCCGGCGGCGTCAGCGGGCAGGCCCAGCGCGGATCGTACGCGCAGGATGGGTGGTAGGCGTAGTTGAAGTCCAAAACGACCGTCGCGGTCGCAAGGTCCGAGCCAAGATCGGCGCTCTTGATCGTGTCGAGCAGGTAGCGCCCGCCGCCGTACGTCTCGGCGCCGCTCGTGACGTCGCGGAGCGGCACGAACAGCCCGCCGGCGTAGCCGTGGATCCAGAACGCGCCGAGCCGGCGGGCTGCCCCGGCCAGCTCGAAGTCGAGGCGGCCGATCCGGGAGAACGCCAGCTGCTCGTCGTCGCGGCTGATCGGGAGCACCGCGTCCTGGGCAGTGTCGGGCGTGAAGTGGGCGACAACGCGTCCGGCCGGGTCGTAGGGCCAGTAGGGCAGGCCGGCGAAGGCCGCGCGCTCCGCTTCGGGCAGCGGGCTGGCCGGATGCGCCCGGAAGAGCGCGTCCTTCTCGGCGCGGAACCACGCGGCGGTGGCGGCGGTGGCCGGACGGTGGCGCACGTCGCCGAAGAGGTCGGCCATCCGGCGGCGCCAGTCGAGCACATCGAGATACTCGTTCATGCCCATAGTGTCGCATCTTGCCACGACGGAACGGCGCTATCGCGGAAGCGTGTCCTGCCACGCAGTGGGACGGGACCTGGCCCGGCGGCACGGCACCTGCGCATAGTTGCCGAAGGCGGCGAGCGAAGGTTCGCCGCCTCGGTCGAGCGCAGGCTCGCCAATTGAGGGAGGACGGCGTACCGATGGCAACGTTCGAGACACTGGCCCAGGTGAATCCGAGCATCCGCGAGCAGTACGACGAGTGGCGCGACCAGCGCGCGGCGAGCGGCGAAGACCCGACCGACTGGGACGAGTTCCGCAACCACCTCGGATCGATCGGGGCGCCGGACCCCGGCCAGCGCCCGCCCGACGACTTCGTCGGCGAGGACTGGAAGGCCGAGAACCCCGAGTGGCTGGCGCGCTACTCCGACCGCCTGGACAACGCCTGACGCGAGGGCGGCTGCGTGGGGCGCGCGTCGCGGCGGCAGTAGTCGCGGCGCTCGCCCCACGCGAGCACGTTGAGGTAGTAAGAGCGCGCGGCGATAGGTAGACGGAACAAAGGGAGTAGCCAGCAGGCACGGACTCCGGCGACAGTAGAGGTGCTAGCCATTTCCCGTCGAGGAGGAGTCCGTGCCTATTCTACCAGTCTGCCTGCTGGAGCCATT
>Ga0136611_10002487_pt1 | contig 12841 bp, 9 predicted proteins | sample AntDrymUQ2232306_2_FD_106645 | JGI IMG/M metagenome (GOLD analysis project Ga0136611, IMG submission 106645) | Polar desert sand microbial communities from Dry Valleys, Antarctica - metaG UQ223 (23.06) | ecosystem: Environmental > Terrestrial > Soil > Desert | place: Antarctica: Dry Valley... | reverse complement strand
GAATAAAGGCGTACTTTTCGACATTTGCCTTTAATTCCCGTAGTATTTTCGTGGCCTGGAGGCCATTACATTATTGAACAACGCTTCATATTGCGCGGTGATGGCGGCGACATCGAAACGCTCGCGGCAGCTTCGCGTAACCGCGGCGTGGTCGATTTCGGGCACTTTGGCCAGCGCGTCGTACAAAACATCGGCGAGGCCGGCGGCGTTTTGATTGGGCGCCAGCCAGCCGGTCACGCCTTCTTCGACGATTTCGCGGTTGCCGCCGGGACAATCGGTGAGCACGCCGGGCGTGCCGCACGCCATGGCTTCGAGCGCGACGTTGCTGAACGCCTCGTCAATCGACGCCGAGACAAACAAATCGGCGTGCTTCATCCAGCGAAACGGATTGCGGTCGAAGCTGCGAAAATCCACGGCATCCGCGATTTTCAGGTCGAGCGCCAATTGTCGCAGCGCCGCCTCATCTTCGCCTTCGCCCAGAATCGTAAGATGCGCGGGAACCTCGCCGGCTTCGCACTGGCGCGCGTGCAATTGCGCCAGCGCCGGCAGCAAAAACGCGTAGCCTTTATAAGAACGCAACCGGCCAACCGCAAGAATCTGGCGCGCCGGGCCGCTGTAAGGCGACGGTTGGTTTTGCGTCAACGTTTCAATCGCGGGGAAATCGACCGGGTTATAAATGCGCGTCAGCAGCGCGGCGGGCAGGCGCAAAATGCTTTGGATTTCGGCGCGCGCGAAATCGCTCTGGCAAACGATGCGGTCGGCGCGCGGATAAAGACGGCGCAAAAACGTTTCGACAAGCAGGGCGCGGCTGCGGCTGCGGCTTGCGACATCTTCCAGGCGGGTCTTGATGCTGCTCGATTCGCGCACGACAACGCGCGTGCCGCGTGGAAAAAAGGCGCGCCCAAGCAACGCGGCGAAGTTTGAATACACCGTCGAAAACACGATGTCGGGTCGCCGGCGGCGCACAACACGCGCCAGGCTGGTCACAACTTTTGCCGATTGCAGCGCGCCCAGTTCGATCACTTCAATATCGTCGCGTAAATCGGCCAGATACGTCCCGCGCCGCAAGCCCAAAACCAGAGCGACTTCAAAGCGTTCGCGGTTGAGGTGATTGAGCAAATGTACGAAAACGCGCTCGGCGCCGCCGCCATCGAGCGTCGGCAACACGAATAAAACTTTGATGCGTGTCATAAATGCGCTTGCAAGTATGACGCAAAACAAAAAGTACGCCTTTATTCAGGCGTACTTTTCAGCCGGATATTTCCCGACAACCGCGCCTGCCTGAACGGGCACAAATCTAAAACCACGCAGCGAGCGCACGCCGGAGAATTGTAAAAACACACTTTCTGGCCGTGCAGCATCAAGATTTCATGATTATCATAAACCTGTTGCGCGCTCCAATTGGGCGGCAGTTGCGCTTCCAGAACAGCCAGAATCCGGGTTTTGACGATAGTGGATCACTTTAGCCGGGTCCGCCCTGCCATCGAGGTCGATACCTCTCTGTCGGGCCGGCGTGTGATCGAGGTCCCGGGGGCAGATCACAAGCCGAAAAACTCTAGTCCTGAATGGCATTACTTTGGGGAGCAGGTCAAGCGAACCGCGCTTATACCTACTAGCGGTCGATTTCGCCGCTGCTGCGAATTCCCATATCTGCGGATACGGCGGTGAGATGGTGAATGCCAGTCCGTTACATAACGGTTCCTCAAAAGTACGCCTGAATAACTGCTATAATCAGGATAATTTCCCACCTCAGCAGACAGGCCGCTAATTAAACAGCGATCATGGACACACGGCACCTCTTCGTATTTCGCATCGGCGAGCAACAACTGGCGCTGCCGCTGGGCGATGTCGAACGCGTGGCGCGCGCCGTCGAAGTGCAAGCGTTGCCGGGCGCGCCTGCCGGGATTCTCGGCGCAATCAATTTCCAGGGACGCATCGTGCCGGTGATGAGCTTGCGCAACTGGCTCGGCCTGGCGCCGCGCGCGATGGATTTACGAGACTGGCTCATCATCGCCCGTTTGCGCGAACGCCTGGTGGCTTTGCCGGCAGACGACGTGACGGGCGTGCGCCAAAGTGATGCGCGCGACGTGACCTCGGCACAAAGCGTGTCGCCCGGCCTGGACGCGATCGCAGGCGTGTTGCGGCGCGACGACGGCCTGACCGTGATTTGCAATCTGGCCGGATTGCTTTCGCCCGTCGAGCAGCAGTCGCTTGATGAAATCGTGCCGGAGTCCGGCGATGCGCGAGGCGAATTGTGAGCAACAGCGTTGACGCATTGCTGCTGGCGCGCCTGAGCGATTGCATCGCGGCGCAAATGGGACTTTATTTTCCGGTCGAGCGCCACGCCGATTTACAGCGCGGGTTGAGCGCGGCCGCGCGCCGTTTCGGTTTCGCCGACAGCGCCGAATGCGCGCGCGAACTGATAGCGACACCGCTTTCGCGCGCGCAAATCGAGATTCTGGCCGAACATCTCACGGTTGGCGAAACTTATTTTTTCCGCGAGCAGAAAACTTTCGAGGCGCTCGAGCAACACCTCCTGCCCGAACTTCTTCAAGCGCGCCGAAACAGCGGAGACAGGCATTTGCGCCTGTGGAGCGCCGGCTGCTGCACGGGCGAAGAACCGTATTCCCTTGCCATCACGCTGAGCCGGATGATGCCTGACCTAGACGACTGGCAAATCACAATTTTGGCGACCGACATCAACCCGCGCTTTTTGCAGCGCGCCGAGGACGGCATTTACGGCAAATGGTCATTGCGCGCCACGCCGCCCGCCGCGCGCGAGCGATATTTCGCGCGCACCGCCGACGAGTGCTTTCAGCTACTGCCGTCCATCCGGCAAATGGTGACGTTCGCACCCTGCAACCTGGTCGCGGAAGAAGATTTCACGGCTTTGCACGCAGGCGCAATGGACATTATTTTTTGCCGCAACGTGCTGATGTATCTCCAGCGAGAGCAGGCCGCGCGGGTCATCGGAAACTTTCATGGCGCGCTGCTCGAAGGCGGTTGGTACGTGACAAGCCCCAGCGAAACTTCGCCCCTGCTGGCGTCGCGGTTCCGAACGGTGAGTTTTCCGGGCGCGTTTCTTTATCGCAAGCAAGACATCGAAACGCCGCGCCCCGAAAAACCCCGTGTCCGTCCGGCCGTGGCGCCGGTTAAAGCGGCGCCGCTGTCGAAAACCACAGTGCGCGCGAAAACGCGAGTAGCCCCGGTGCAGCCAACGCCGGTGCAGCCAGTGCAAGCGGAGCTGCTAAAAGCGACGGCTTTCGCGGATGATTTGAAAGCAGCGCGGCGCGCTGCCGATCGCGGAGATTTGGCGGCGGCGTTGGAAGCGTGCGATAGTTTGATTGCCACCGATAAGCTGGATGCGGCAAGCCATTATTTGCGCGCGACGATTTTGCAGGAGCAGGGCGCGACAAACGAGGCTGCGGCGGGTTTGAAGCGGGCGCTTTATCTCGATCCGAATTTTGTGCTCGCGCATTTCGCCCTGGGCAACCTGGCGCGGCAGGAAAACCAGGGCGCCGCAGCCGAACGCCATTTCAGCCACGCGCTGGCATTGCTGCGCGACAAGGAACCCGCGTGGGTGCTGCCCGAATCCGAAGGCGTCACGGCGGGCGCGCTGGCAGAACTTATTGTGAGCCTGACGCAACGTGAAAAAGTTGAGTCCTGAAAAAGTACGCCCGAATAAAGGCGTACTTTGCGGTGAACGAGCATGAATGCGAATAGCGAACAAACCGGCGTACAGCAGGAACGTCGCGCAGCGGGGCGCGAGGAAGCGCAGAAAGCGATTCTCAAGGCGCGCGCGCAGGCGCTGTCGCGCGTGCCGCTACAGGAAAGCGATGAAGCGCAAATCGAAATCGTCGAGTTCACGCTGGCGCACGAGCGTTACGCGCTGGAAACAGTGCACGTCCGCGAAGTCCACGCGCTGCGCGAACTCACGCCTTTGCCCTGCACGCCGCCTTTCGTGCTGGGCATCATCAATGTGCGCGGGCATATCGTCGCGGTGCTCGATTTGAAAACATTTTTCGATTTGCCCGCCGCCGGCCTGACCGACAACAGCAAGGTGATTCTTATCGGCGACGCGCAGGCGCAACTGGGAATCACGGTGGATGCCGTTATCGGCGTGCGCCGCATGGCGGTTTCGGCGCTTCAGCCGCCGCTGCCGACGTTGACCGGCATCCGCGCCGATTATTTGCGCGGCGTCACCGGCGAGCGCGTCGCCATGCTGGATGCCGCCGCGATCTGGGCCGATCCGCGTATCATCGTGAATGAAGAAGTGGAATGAAGGCGAATATGCGTTTTGCATAAATCCAAAGTACGCCGTTTTTCAGGCGTACTTTTCAGACAGCGAGCCGGACATCTTTGTGGAGGCAGTGCCATGAACTGGTTGACCCATTTTTCGACGCGCGCCAAGTTGTTCCTGGGTTTTGGCGTGATGCTCGCGTTTTTGCTGATCGTGACGGCAACTGCTTTCACCGGCATGAAGGTGTTGCAAGACGCGCAGCAAACCGTCACGCGCGATGATGCGTTGTCGCTCGACATGATGTCGCTGCGCAGAAATATCAACGGGCAGCGCGCGGCGCTGCTCACCATGATGGCCGATCCCACGCAACGCTCGAAAACGGAGCAGGAACTCGCTGAGCGGTCGCAGGAAAAGGAACAGATCATGCAACGCCTGCTTTCGGAGCAAGACCACGCGAACTATCTGGATCGGCTGCGCGCGCTCGATAAACTCAGCCGCGAGTTCCGGAAAACGCGCGACACGGAAGTCATTCCCCTGATCCGCGCTGGCAAGATCGCGCAGGCGCAGCTCATTTCGTTCGGAATCCAGAACACGCGCTTTGAGGCGATGCGCGACACCGCCACCGACCTCAGCACGGAGGCGCAAGACAGCGCGCAAAAAGCCCTCGGCGCCGCGGCTGCCAAAGCGCGCCGCGCGCTGCAAACATTTCTGACTCTGGGCGCGGCTGCCGTTCTCGCCGGAATCTGGATGGCGCTGCTGCTCAATCGCCTCATCGCCGTGCCGCTGCGCGAAATCGCGGCGGCGGCGGACAACATCGCGCGCGGCGATTTGAACGCGGCCAACGATCTCGCGCTGGAAAATCGGCGCGACGAAGTTGGCGTGCTGGCGCAAGCGTTCAACCGCATGACGCGCTCGCTGCGCGACATGGCCGGCGTCGCGGGACAGATCGCCGCCGGCGACTTGCGCGCGCAGCCCAAGCCGCAATCCGATAAAGATGTGCTGGGCAACGCGTTCGCGGCGATGATCGAAAACCTGCGCCGCGTGCTCGCCGACCTTAGCGAAGCCGCCAATGTGCTGGGCGCGTCTTCGAGCGAAATCGTAGCGTCCACAACGCAGTTTGCCGCCAACGCAACCGAAACCGCGGTTGCCGTCACCGAAACGACGGCGACCGTCGAAGAAGTACGCCAGACGGCGCAGGTTTCCAGCGAAAAAGCGCGCAGCGTTTCGGACAGCGCACAAAAAGCGGCGGCGATTTCTCTTGAAGGCCGCGCTGCGACCGAAGCGACCGGAGGCGACATCGAGCGCATCCAGGAACAAATGGAATCCATCGCGGAAAGCATGGTGCGCCTGAGCGAGCAAAGCCGCGACATCGGTGCGATCATCGCCACTGTTGACGACCTGGCGCAGCAATCGAATCTTCTCGCAGTCAACGCTGCCATCGAAGCCGCCAAAGCCGGCGATCAGGGCAAAGGCTTCGCGGTCGTCGCGCAGGAAGTCAAGAACCTCGCCGAGCAATCGCGGCAGGCGACGAACCAGGTGCGCACGATTTTGAAGGACATCCAGAAAGCGACGAGCGCGGCGGTAATGGCGACCGAGCAAGGCAGCAAAGCCGTCGAAACCGGCGTGCGCCAATCGGCACGCGCCGGCGAAGCGATCCTCACTCTCAGCGACAGCGTGGACGAAGCGGCGCAGGCCGCCACGCAAATCGCGGCTTCGAGCCAGCAACAGCTCGTCGGCATGGATCAAGTCGTGATGGCGATGGAAAGCATCAAGCAGGCCAGCGGCCAAAATGTCGATGGCGCGCGCCAGCTCGAAGTCGCGGCGCACGATGTCAACGAATTGGGACAGCGTTTAAAACAACTGGTCGAACGCTATCAGGTATAAAAGTACGCCGGAATTACGGCGTACTTTGATGTAGGGGCACGCCGGCGGCGTGCCCGGGCGCGCCACCGGCGTGCCCCTACAATGGTTTTTCAGGTCCGGCACAAGCGAATCATGAGCGCAAGCGACGAGGAATTTCTCAAGCGGCTCCAGGCGGCGTTTCGCGCCGAGGCCGAGGAACATCTGCAAGTTCTGTCATCGGGCTTGCTCGAACTCGAGCGCGCGCCTGAAGCCGCGCCGCCCGCGCTTATCGAAAGCATCTACCGCGAAGCGCACAGCCTCAAGGGCGCGGCGCGCGCCGTCAACATGACGCAAATCGAAGCGATCTGCCAGCCGATGGAAAGCGTTTTCGCCGCCTGGAAACGCGGCACGCTCGCGCCTTCGCCGGCAGCTTTCGACATTTTGAACGCGGCGCTCGATGGCATCACCCAATTGCTTGCATCGCCCGACGCGCTGCCGGCGGCTCCGCTCGTGCAGCAATTGACCGCGCTGGCCGAAGGCAAAAAACCAGTTGCCAAAATGCGCGCCGATGTGCCTGACGCCGCGCCGAATAGCGCAGAGGACGCGCCGGCGCAAAGCAGCGCCACGCTTGAAATTGCGGTCGAGCCGCAGTCGTTGCCGGATACATCGCCGGAGCCGAAAAGTACGCCCGAATTTCCACCCGTTTCTGCGACGAACGGCGCGCCGGCGGAACCGCAGCCGGCGCCGCGAACGACTGCTGAAAAATCGGCGTTGCCGGAAACGGTGCGCATTGCTACGGCAAGGCTCGATGCCTTGCTGCTGCAGGCGGAAGAATTGCTGACGGCGAAGTTGACGACCGGCCAGCGTGCCGCCGATTTGCGCGAACTCGAAACCGTTGTCGCCCTGGGCAAAAAAGAAGAGCAGCGCGTGGCCGTCGAAATGCGGTTGCTGCGCCAGATGATCGCGCGCCAGGAGCGCACGCCTGCCCTCGCCGCCGCCATCAGCCTGCTCGATTATTTCGATTGGAGCCGCGATCACGCCAAAGAAGTGGACGCACGGCTGGCGACACTGAGTCGCACTGCGCAAAGCGATCATCGCGCGCTTGGCGGTCTGGTGGACGCGATGCTCGAAGACACCAAAAAATTGTTGATGCTGCCTTTCACGACGCTTTTGCAGGGTTTTCCCCGTCTGGTGCGCGACCTGGCGCGCGATGGTGGAAAAGACGTGCAGCTCGAAATGCGCGGCGGCAGCGTCGAGATAGACAAGCGCATTCTGGAAGAAATCAAAGATCCGCTGATTCACATTTTGCGCAACAGCCTGGATCACGGAATCGAAAAGCCCGACGAGCGCGCGCGGCGCGGCAAGCCCCCACGCGCGACAGTGACAATTGACATCGCGCAGCGCAGCGGCAATCAGGTGGAAATCGTCATCGAAGATGACGGCGGCGGCATTGATCTCGAAGCCGTCAAAGCGGCGGCGGTGAAGCGTGGCCTGATCGGGGCCGAAACAGGGCGTACTTTGAGCGACACGGAAATCCTGGCGTTCATTTTTCAGTCCGATGTTTCGACCAGCCCGCTGATTACCGAGATTTCCGGGCGCGGACTTGGGCTTGCCATCGTGCGCGAAAAAGTCGAGGCGCTGGGCGGGCAGCTTGCAGTTGAAAATCGCGCGCCGCGCGGCACGACCTTTCGCATCACGCTGCCGCTCACGCTGGCCACTTTCAAAGGCATCCTCGTGGGCGCGGCGGGACAGGTTTTCGTGCTGCCGACAGCCAACGTCGAGCGCGTAGTGCGCGTGTCGCCCGACGACATTCAAACCATCGAAAACCGCGAATCGCTGGCGCTTGATGCCGGCGCCGCCGAACCGCAAATCGTTTCCTTTGTGCGATTAAACGACGTTTTGGAACTGCCTGCAACGGGCGAAAAAAGCGCGGGGCTGTTGCCTGCCGTTGTTGTCGGCGCGGGCGACAGGCGCATCGCGTTCGGCGTGAACGAAGTGATGTACGAGCAGGAAGTTCTGGTCAAGCAGTTCGGCAAGCCGCTGGTGCGCGTGCGCAATATCGCGGGCGCGACGATTCTGGGTTCGGGACAGGTCGTGCCGATTCTGCATGTCGGCGATTTGTTGAAATCGGCAGCGAAGGGCGGCGCGACGGCGAAAAGCGCAACGGATAGCCCGGTGTCGGCGCGCAAGTCGGTGCTGCTGGCGGAAGATTCGATCACGTCGCGGATGCTATTGAAAAACATTCTGGAATCGGCGGGCTATCGCGTGCAAACGGCGGTGGACGGCGCGGCAGCATGGGCGGCGCTACGCTCGGAAGAATTCGATGCCGTCGTCTCGGACATAGACATGCCGCGCATGAGCGGCCTCGATTTAACGGAGAAAATTCGCGGCCAGGAAAAGTGGGCGAATCTTCCCATCGTTTTAGTGACGGCACGCGAAACGCGCGAAGACCGCGAGCGTGGCATTGATGTCGGCGCCAGCGCCTATATCGTGAAAAGCAGCTTCGACCAGAGCAATCTGCTCGATGTGTTGCATCGCCTCGCGTAAAGTTTCCTCATGATCAAAGTTCTGGTGGTCGAAGATTCGCCGACAGTGCGCGAACTGCTGATTCATATTCTGGGCGGCGACCCGGAGATTCAAATCATCGGCACCGCGTCCAGCGGTAGCGAGGCGGTGCGCTCTCTTGCCCGCGAAATGCCCGATGTCATCACGATGGATATTCAGATGCCGGACATGAACGGCCTTGAAGCGACACGGCTCATCATGGCGACGCAGCCGGTGCCGATTGTGATCGTCAGTGCGCAATGGAATCCGCAAGAAGTCGCAACGACCTTCCAGGCGATGGAAGCCGGAGCCGTCGCCGTGCTGGAGAAGCCGCGCGGAATCGGTCATGCCGACTACGAGAGCCAATCGCGCAAGTTGATACAAACCGTCAGGCTGATGTCGGAAGTCAAAGTCGTGCGGCGCTGGCGCTCTGCAAAAGCGCGCGCCGAGCCGGAAGCAAAACCGGCTGTCGCCCTTCGCAGGCCGGTCGCCAGGCGCGACATTCGCGTCGTTGCCATCGGCGCTTCGACCGGCGGGCCGCCCGTTTTGCAAACCGTTCTGGCTGGCCTGCCGCGCGATTTCACAGCGCCGGTTCTCATCGTGCAGCACATCGCTGCGGGATTCGTTCAGGGCCTGGCCGACTGGCTGGCGCAAACGACGGGTTTTCCGGTTCACCTCGCGGCGCATGGCGAATCGCTTTTGCCCGGCCACGTTTACCTCGCGCCCGACGACCGCCATCTGGGAATCAATGCGCAACTCCGCGCCGTGCTGAGCGATGATGCGCCCGAACACGGCCTGCGCCCGACGGTATCGCACTTGTTCCATTCGGTCACCAAAGTTTGCGGGGGTGATGCCGCCGGCGTGCTGCTGACCGGCATGGGAAAAGACGGCGCCGCCGAACTGAAAGCGATGAAAGAAGCCGGCGCGCTCACGCTGGCGCAAGACGAAGCCACTTCTGTGATATACGGAATGCCGGGCGAAGCCGCGCGCCTGGATGCGGCCAGCCTGATTTTGCCGCCCGCGCAAATCGCCGCGACGCTGGCCGGCTTGCTCGCGCCGCCGTAAAAACACGGTGTCCATGCGGGCGCGTTGATTCACGGAAATGAAAAAAGTACGCCTGAATTCAGGCGTACTTTCGATGACCGCGCGGCGTTAAAGGTGATTCATGAATGCAGATTCTCAGGCCGGCGAAGCGATTTTGATTGTCGAGGACAGCACGACGCAGGCGCTCAAGCTGCAATATGTTCTTCAAGGGCATGGCTATGAAGCGACCATCGCGCGCAACGGGCGTGAGGCGCTCGACAGCCTGCAAACGTGGGTGCCCAAACTCGTTATCAGCGACATCGAAATGCCCCAGATGGACGGCTACGAACTGTGCCGCCAGATCAAGGCCGATGAAAAATTGAAGTCGCTGCCGGTGATTTTGCTGACCTCGCTTTCCGAGCCGAAAGATGTGATTCGCGGCCTCGAATGCGGCGCCGACAGTTTTTTGATGAAGCCCTACGACGAGCAGCTTTTGCTGTCGCGCATCCGCTATATGATGACGCACGGAGCAGCGAGCGGCGATTCGACGGAAATCTTTTTCGCCGGCGAAACGCACATGCTGGCGGCGCAGCCCAGCGTTCAAACCACGGTCGGGCTGTTGCTTGGCACCTATGAAACGGCGATCCAGAAAAATCAGGAATTGACGCGCGCCAAGGAAATCGTCGAGCGGCAGGCCGAGGAGCTGCGCGAGAAAAACGCGCGCATGGAATCCGACCTGGGGCTGGCGCGCGAAATCCAGCAGTCGTTTTTGCCGCGCCAGTATCCGAGTTTTCCACACATTGCGCCGCCGCACGAAAGCGCGTTGCAGTTCTGCCATCGCTGGATTCCAACGACGACGCTGGGCGGCGATTTTTTCGATGTGCTCGCGCTTTCCGACACCAAAGCCGGCGTTTTCATCTGCGACGTGATGGGACATGGCGTGCGCAGCGCGCTCATCACCGCGATGATGCGCGCCCTGGTCGGCGAGCGCACTTCGGCGGCCACCGATCCCGGCCTGTTTCTCACCGAAATCAATCGCCATCTCATCAGCATTTTGCAGGCGACGCGCACGCCGATGTTCGCCAGCGGCTTTTATCTTATCGCCGACGTTTCAAGCGGCGAGATGACATTCAGCAACGCCGGACATCCCAGCCCGCTGTGGGTACGGCGTGATGCGCGTGCCGTCGAGACGCTTTCATCGGATGCCGGCCCCGCGCTCGGCGTCTTTCCCGACATGACTTACGGAACCGCGCGCTGCCAACTCGCGCCACGCGATCTCGTCATGCTTTTCACCGACGGCCTGTTTGAAGTCGAAGGCGCCGCTGCCAACAGCGCCGCTGCCAACAGCGACGCGGCCAGCGGCGACGACGAATATGGCGAAGAGCGCCTGCACCGCGCCGTGCAACATCGCTTGCATCTTCCTTCGGCCACCATATTTGATGAAGTTCTGGCCGAGCTTCAAGCCTTTTCCGGCCAGGCCGAATTTGAAGATGACGTGTGCGTCGTCGGTGTCGAAGTCACACACCTCACCTAAAAAGTACGCCTGAATTCAGGCGTACTTTTTGTGAAACGGAATCATTCCAAGTCTGCCTGCTGAAAGGCTTGATCTGCCCCCGGGAAGTAGCGCATTCAAAATGTTTTGGTTTTGAATGTGATCTGCCCCCGGCAAGTAGCGCATTCAGAAAGTCAGGCTGCGGCCTTTTTCAGGTGCTCTTGGCGCCGCCAGTGGCCCATAAATTCTGCGGGCGTCCGGTTGCTTAAGGAGCTGTGCGGACGCTGCAGCATTGAAGGTTTCGATCATCGCATTGTCCCGCGTTATGTCACTGATCTGGCTGCTCCGATGTTTTCAGCACTGACAGGGGAAAATCGTATTGTGATACGTGTTTCTTCCTAATGTCAAAACGGAAAAACGCTGGAAGGCAAAGCCGCTGGACGCTCAGAAGGGCCTTGGAGCGTCGCAGAGCTTGTTCGAACTCATGTTTCGCGATATAATGGAAATTATCCATTGAAAAAAGACCGCTTTGTTCGGTGGATTGTAAGGCAGACAGAAAGCAGAAATCCCTCGTAAATAGGGGCGATTAGCTCAGGGGTAGAGCGCTTCGTTCACACCGAAGAGGTCGCTGGTTCGATACCAGCATCGCCCATTCCAATCAGGCAAATTACCTGTCAGCCCTTGTCCTGATTGGGTTTCTCGCATCGTGGTCGCCCTTCATTTGAAAAAGAATGGAGGGCAAAATGACCTTCCCCCGGTTGAGTAGACATGCAGTTAAGCAGCGATGAGCAGTTGTTGCTGTTCTTGCTGCCGTTGTCTGTGCTGCCGTTCATATTCCGCCGGGCTTCGATAGCCTAAAGCCGAATGAAGCCGCTGCCGATTGTAGAACACCTCAATATACTCGAAGATCGAAGTTTGCGCTTCGGTTCGCGTCTGGTAGCTTTGGCGGTGAACCAGTTCCCTTTTCATGGTCGAGAAAAAGCTTTCGACCGGTGCATTATCCCAACAATCGCCTTTGCCACTCATGCTGCATATCATGTGTGCCTTGGCTAACTGAGCCTGATAATCCCCACTGGCATATTGGCTGCCGCGGTCGCTGTGATGGAGCAACCCAGGCTGGGGACGACGTTGGCCTACAGCCATTGCCAAAGCTCCGGCAATCAGCGGTGTCTCCAGCGAACCTGCCATCTGCCAACCCACCACCCGCCGCGAGTGCAAGTCCAAAATAGCGGCCAGATACAACCAGCCTTCCTTTGTGGGAATAAAGGTGATGTCACCGGCCCATACTCGATCCGCTTGCGCGATCTCTGCCGTTGCAAACTGCCGATTCAACAAGTTCTTTGCGACAGGCAGACTGTGCCTGGAATCCGTCGTAGCTTTGAAGAGACGCCGCTTGCCCACCTTCAATTCCGCTTTGCGCATTAGCCGCTCGACCCGCTTACGGCTCACGCGTGTGCCCTGTTTTTGAAGTTGGACATGGACACGCGGACTGCCATAAGTGCCACGACTGCTTTGATGCACCAGACGGATCTGCTCGGTGAGCCGGAGATCGGCTTCTGCTCGTTTGCTGGTTTTGCGCTAAGAAGCTGTTTTGGAAGTCGTTTAGAAGTGTCATTTCGACCGAAGCGCAGCGAAGAATGAGCGCAGCGTAGTGGAGAAATCTTGTCGTTGCCTCGCAAAAGACGCCTCGGCTTGGCTCG
>Ga0136611_10002486_pt1 | contig 12842 bp, 14 predicted proteins | sample AntDrymUQ2232306_2_FD_106645 | JGI IMG/M metagenome (GOLD analysis project Ga0136611, IMG submission 106645) | Polar desert sand microbial communities from Dry Valleys, Antarctica - metaG UQ223 (23.06) | ecosystem: Environmental > Terrestrial > Soil > Desert | place: Antarctica: Dry Valley... | reverse complement strand
TTCCTGCTGACCCGGTACAGCGGGTTCGGGTCCGGCGACGTGAGCCCGTCGGTCGTGGAGATGGTGGAGCAGATGGCGGCGCAGACGCAGGTCGACGTGATCGCCGAGTTCTACGACACCTTCACCAGCCACGACAGGCTCGAGGTGCTGGGGGCCCTGCGCGAGGTCGAGGCGCTGCTGCTCGTGGGGAGCAAGGACCTGGTCACGCCGGTCCAGCACAGCCGGGCGATGGCCGAGGTCCTGCCGGAGGCGCATCTGGTCGTCGTCGAGGGCGCCGGCCACATGGTCCCGCTCGAGCGCGCGCCCCTGGTGACCCTGCAGCTGCGGGCCCTCGTCCGCCGCGCCACCGGTCTCGCCGCCTGATGACCCCTGCCGGGCACGCCGGGCCGGCGGTCGCCAGCGCGCTGGAGGTGCGCGTCGCCGCCGCCGGGGCGGACGACCTCGCCGCGGTGGCCGTCCTGGCCCGGACCTGCACCGCCTGCCCCGAGCTCGCCGGCACCCGCACCCAGGTGGTCGTCGGGGAGGTGCCCGGCGGCGCCCGGCTGCTGGTGATGGGGGAGGCTCCGGGGGCCACCGAGGACCAGACCGGGCGGCCCTTCGTCGGTCGCAGCGGGCAGCTGCTGGACGAGCTGCTGGGCGAGGTGGGACTGGGCCGCGCGGCGGTGGCCGTGCTCAACACGGCCAAGTGCCGGCCGCCGGGCAACCGCCCGCCGACCCGGGCCGAGTCGGCCGCCTGCCGCCCGTGGGCCGAGCGGCAGCTCCAGCTCGCGCGGCCGGCCGTGGTCGTGGCGCTGGGGCTGTCGGCGACCCGGTGGTTCCTCGGACCGACCAGCCTGGGCGCCGTCCGCGGCCGGGTGCACGACCACCCGCTGGCGCCGGTGCTCCCGACCTACCACCCGAGCGCAGCCCTGCGGTGGGGCCCGGGCGGGGAGCCGCGGCGGCTGCTGCGCGAGGACCTGGCCCTGGCCGCCGCACTGCTGTGAGCTGGTCACGGGTGGTGGCCTCGCCCGCCGAGGCGCGGGAGGCGCTGCTCGACCCGGGCGACGCCCTCGACCTGCGGGCGCGCGCCACCCCCTCGCCGGCCTGGACCGAGCTCGGCTTCCTGGAGCTGGTGCCTGGCGAGCTCGTGCGGCCCGTCGAGGTGCACCTGGCCGGGGTGGAGGCGACGCGGGCCCTGGGCGCCCGGCTCTCCGGGCAGCTGCGGGCCGGCGACCTCGTCGTGCTCACTGGCCCGCTGGGGGCGGGCAAGACCGCCCTGGCGCAGGGGATCGGCGCCGGGCTGGGGGTGCGCGGCCCCGTCACCAGTCCGACCTTCGTGCTGGCCCGCGTCCACCGCGGAGCGGTCCCGCTGGTGCACGTCGACGCCTACCGGCTGCGGGGCGACGGCGATCCGGGCGGTCCCAGCGGTCCACCGGTGCACCTTGACGACCTGGACCTGGACGACGAGCTGCCGCACGCGGTCACCGTCGTGGAGTGGGGTGAGGGCGTCGTGGAGGCGCTGGCCCCGTCCCGCCTCGAGGTTCTCCTGGCTCGGGGCGGCGGCACAATCTCGACGGGCACAGACCACCGGACGGCGCGCATCCGCCCCGTCGGTCCACGGTGGTCGGTTGTGCACCCGCCCTAGAACACGATTCGGACACGCTGCACGCGCCCTCTAGGCAGGCGACGCCGGGTGCGGTTGGCTGCTGTGGCGCGGGTCACCACGGGCCCGTGGCAGTTGTGAGGGAGAGCACATGCGTAGCAAGAAGCTGGCGGTCGCCTGCACCGTCGTCGCCATGAGCGCACTGGCCGCCTGCGGGGAGAGCGGCGGCGGCACGGCTCAGGCCCCCACCGGGGGCGCCTCCGCCGGCGCCGGTGCCGGTGGCGGCAGCGGCGAGACGTTCAAGATCGGTGTCTTCGGACCCGAGCAGATCCCGCAGGGCGAGGACGTCCGCGACGGCGGGCTGCTGGCCGCCAAGGAGATCAACGCCGCGGGCAAGGGCCCGAAGGTCGAGGTCGTCTTCTGCGACTCCGAGGCCAAGCCGGAGAAGGCCATCGCCTGCATCACCCGCTTCGCGCAGCAGGACAAGGTCCAGGCCATCAGCGGTGGCTTCTCCTCCGCGGAGACCCTCGCGGCGCTGGACACCATCAAGCGCGCCAAGCTCCCCTACGTCTCCGCCGGTGCTGCTTCTCCCGACGTCGTGAAGGACGTCGACTCCGACGGCCCCGGCAAGTACATCTTCCGCATCGGGCCGGTGAACTCGCTCAGCCTCGCCGCCGACATGTGCGTCACGGTGACCACCAAGCTGACGAAGGAGGGCTTCTCCTCGTTCGGCATCCTGCATGAGGACGCCGCCTTCGCCCTGCCGTTGGTCGCGTTCCTCAACAAGTGCCTGGTGGATCCGGCCGGCGCGACCGGCGGCAAGATCCCGGCTGCCGTCAAGGGCGTCAAGCTCGTCGGGACGGAGAAGCACACCCCGCAGGCCACCGACTTCTCCGCGCAGTTCAAGTCCTTCACCGACAAGGGCGCCGACTTCGTCATCGAGGTCAACTCGACCCAGGTCGGCATCCAGCTCGGCAAGCAGTGGGCAACCCTCAAGCCCGGCTTCGCCCTCGGCGGCATCAACGTCTCGGGCCAGTCCTCGTCCTACTTCGAGGTCACCAAGGCCGTCGGCGAGCTGAACGGTCCGGCGGGCGTCGTGCGCGCGCCGGTCTCGGAGAAGACCATCCCGTTCTACGACGCCTTCAAGGCCGAGTACCAGCGTGAGCCGCTGTACAACGGCGTGTCGACCTACGACGGCGTCTACACCCTGCACGAGGCAGCGGAGCGCGCCGGCTCGCTCGAGGCGGACGCCCTCGTGACCGAGCTGGAGAAGACCGACCGCGTCGGGGCAGCGGGCGTCGAGAAGTTCAACGAGAGCCACGACGTCATCTACAGCCCGACCGACCCGAAGGCCGGTCTGACGCTGCTGTACTTCCAGTACCAGGCCGACGGCACGAAGAAGATCGTCTACCCGGACAGCCTCGCTGAGGGCAACAAGTACCAGAAGCCGCCGGGCGTCAAGTAGCAGTAGTTCCCTCCGGGCCCGAGAAGGCGTACCTTCCCGGGCCCGGACCGCTGTCCGGCACGTCTGTCACAGTCCCTTAGGAGGCACGTGGACGTCCTCGTCCAGGGCGCGCTCACCAGCGCCGTCATCGCCCTGGTAGCCATCGGCTTCTCGCTCGTCTACGGCGTCGGGGGGATCGTCAACCTCGCCCACGGCTCCTTCTTCATGATCGGCGCCTACTCTGCGTTCGCCGCCACCGAGGCCGGTGCCCCGCTGGTGGTCGCCGCCGTCATCGGCATCCTGGCCGCCATGCTCGGAGGGATCCTGCTCGAGCGGCTGGTCATCGCGCCCATCAGGCACCAGGAGGTGGCGGTGCTGATCGCCACGCTGGCCGTGGCGATCCTGGTGCAGTCGGGCGTGCAGTTCTTCTACGGCGGCCTGGAGCGCCAGCTCCCGGGCTTCGTGTCCGGCAGCGTGTCGGTGTTCGGCGTGGGCATCCAGCAGACCCGTCTGCTGGCCGGCCTGGTCGCGCTCGTGACCATCGTCGGGGTGCTGCTGGTGCTGTCGAAGTCCCCGGCCGGGCGCATGGTGCGTGCCGTCGCCGAGGACGAGGAGGCCTCCGTCCTGATCGGGGTCCGCCCCGAGCGGGTCACCCTATACGTGCTGGCCATCGGCGCCGGGCTCGCAGGTCTGGCCGGTGTGCTCACCGCCCCGTACGGCGTGCTCACCCCGACCATGTGGCTGCTGCCGCTCACGCAGGCCTTCGCCATCGTCATCCTGGGCGGACTCGGGAGCATCCAGGGCACCGTGCTGGCGTCGGTGGTCGTGGGGTTCCTGGACCGATTCGTGGCCTTCAACGTCAAGGACGGCGACATCAAGGTCGGGCTCGTCACGGTTGCCGTCATCCTCGCCACGTTGATCCTGCGACCACAGGGATTCCTCGGGAAGGTGGTCCGATGACCGAGACTGACGAGAAGGCCCCCGCGCCGGTGCCCGCCGGCCCGTCGACCGGCGCCAAGCTCGGCAAGCGGCTGCTCAAGGTCAACGTCATCCTGCTGATCCTGCTCCCGATCGCGCTGCTGTACTTCCCGCGGTTCGTCGACAACACGACGCTGCTGCAGGTCGTCGCGACCGCCAACATCTTCGTGATGTTCGCTGCGTCCTGGGACATCCTGTCCGGCTACACCGGCCAGGTGAACTTCGGGCACGCGGCGTTCATCGGCTTCGGCGCCTACACCGTCGCGCTGCTGAGCAAGTACCAGCCGGCCGTCAACAACGAGCTGGCGCTGCTCATCGGCACCTCCACCGCGGCGCTGCTGGGCATCGCGATCGGGGTGCCGTGCCTGCGGTTGAAAGGCCCCTACCTGGCGCTCGCGACGCTGTCGGTCGCCGGCGCCCTGGTGCAGCTGACCTTCATCTTCAAGTCCCAGACCGGCGGCGAGGACGGCCTCGCCAACGTCAGCGCCGTGACCGAGGGCACGATCACCGGGCCGCTCGGCGAGAAGCTGTCCGAGCTGGTGCTCGGCCCGCTGACCTACGCCGGGCTCGGCGGGTTCGACCAGTACATCTACGTCAGCTACTTCGTGACGCTGGCCGTCATGATCCTGATGGTCGGGGGTCTGATGGCGCTGGGCTACGGCAAGCGCGGACTGGTGCTGCGCTCCATCCAGCAGGACGAGCTCGCGGCCGAGGCCGCCGGCGTCCCGCTGACCCGCTACAAGCTGGCGGCGTTCGTGCTGTCGGCGGCGTGCGCGGGGCTCGCGGGCGGGCTCTACGCCCAGGTGCGCGGCACCGTGGCGCTGGACCTGCTGGCCGTCGACCTGTCGCTGCTCGTGATCATCATCGCGGCCTTCGGCGGCGCCGGCTCGATCATCGGCCCGGCGCTCGGTGCCTACGCCGTCATCCTGCTCCAGGGCTACTACCTCGACCGGGCGTCCACTCTGTTCGTCGAGCACCCGGAGCTCAAGCTCGGCTCGTTCTCGCTGCTGCTCATCATCGTGCTGCTCGTGCAGCCCCGGGGGCTGGTGCCACCGCTCCTGCAACGCCTCGGGGGCAAGGGCAGCCCGTCCCAGGCCGCCGGCGCGACCATGGTGGAGTCCGGCGGGGCCAAGCCGTGAGCGCCCTCATGGAGGTCGCGGGCGTGACCCGCCAGTTCGGCGGCCTGACCGCGGTCAACGAGGTGACCTTCGACGTCGAGCACGGGGCGTCGATCGGTCTGATCGGGGCGAACGGGGCCGGCAAGACCACCCTGTTCAACTGCCTCACCGGCTTCGACAAACCCACCAGCGGCGACGTGCGGCTGCGCGGCAAGAGCCTGCTCAAGCTGCCCAGGCACAAGGTCGTCGGCAGCGGCGTCGCCCGCACGTTCCAGATCGTCAAGCCCTTCCCGGACCTGCCGGTGCTGGCCAACGTCATGGTGCCGCTGATCGTGCGCAAGACCAAGGGCGACGTGAAGGCGCAGGCGCTGCAGGTGCTGAGCCGTGTGGGCCTGGCGCACCGGGCAGCCTCGCCGAGCTCGCAGCTGTCCGAGGGCGACCTCAAGCGGCTGGAGATGGCCCGGGCCCTCGCAACCGGTCCGGAGCTGCTGCTGCTCGACGAGCCGTTCGCGGGGCTGTCGACGCAGGAGATCGGCGTGCTGTCGGACACGATCCGCGACCTGCGGGCCGACGGCGTCACGCTGGTCATCGTCGAGCACAAGATCGGCTCGCTGCTCAAGCTCGTCGACCGGGTCATCGCCATGGACCAGGGCAAGGTCATCGCTGACGGCGAGCCGCAGGCCGTCATGCGTGATCCGGCCGTCGTCACCGCCTACCTCGGAGGAGAGGCCCATGACCCAGCCTGACGAGGACCGGCCCGAGCGCGGTGAGCAGGACCCGGGCCGCGCCGAGCACGTGCTCGAGGTCGAGGACCTCAAGGTGTCGTTCGGCAAGGCGCAGGTGCTCGACGGCATCTCGCTGCACGTCGAGCAGGGCGAGACCCTCGCCGTGGTCGGCCCCAACGGCGCCGGCAAGACGACCCTGCTGCGGGCGCTGTCCCGCTTGAACGCCTCCAGCGGCAACGTGCGCTTCCGCGGCAGCACGCTGCCGAGCAGCTCCTACGACGTGGTGATGGCCGGGCTGGTGCACTGCCCGGAGCGCCGGCGCCTGTTCCCCGGCCTGACCATCCGCGACAACCTCGAGCTCGGCGCGCGCCGGCTGCGCAAGGACGCCGACACCAAGGCCGAGGACCTGGAGCGGGTGTTCACGCTGTTCCCCAAGCTCAAGGAGCGCGCCTCGCAGTCCGCCGGCACCCTGTCCGGCGGCGAGCAGCAGCAGTGCGCGATCGGCCGCGCGCTGATGGCCCGCCCGGTCCTGCTGCTGCTCGACGAGCCGACGCTCGGCCTGTCGGTGGGTGTCAAGGAGGCGATCATCGCCGGCATCCAGAGCATCAAGGACGCCGGGACGACCATGCTGCTGGTGGAGCAGGACGTGAACTTCGCCTTCCGGTGCGCCGACCGCGTCATCGTGCTGGAGCACGGGCAGGTGGCCCGTGAGGGGCCGACGGCGCAGATCGCGGCCGACCCGTACGTCAAGCAGGCCTACCTGGGCGTCGCCTAGCCCCGTCCAGACAGCCCGTCCCGGCATCCCCCGCAGCACTCCCCGTCCCGAGCCAGCAGGAGTCACCGTGTCCTTGTCGATCGCCAGCATCCTGGCGGAGTCCGCCGTCCGCCACGCCGACCGCACCGCTGTGGTGCTGGGTGAGCTGAAGATGACCTACGCGCAGCTGTGGGCGCACTCGCTGCAGTACGCCGCGGTGCTGCGCGACAAGGGCGTGGGCCCCGGCGACAAGGTCGCGCTGCTGCTGCCGAACACCCCGCACTTCCCGCTGGCCTACTTCGGCACTCTCGCGCTCGGGGCGGTGGCCGTACCGGTGCACGCCCTGCTGAAGTCCGAGGAGATCCAGTACGTGCTGGAGGACTCGGGCGCCAAGGCGCTGATCTGCGCGGCGCCGCTGCTGGGGGAGGGCGCCAAGGGCGCCGAGCTCGCCGGCGTGCCCGTGCTCGCGGTCATGGACTCCCCGGGGGGCGAGGCGGACGCCTCGCTCGAGCGCATCGACACCCTCGCCCTGTCGGCGACCCCGATCGAGGCGATGGTCGCGACCGAGCCCGAGGACACCGCGGTCATCCTCTACACCAGCGGCACGACCGGCACGCCCAAGGGCGCCGAGATCACCCACCTGAACGTCACGATGAACGTCGTCGCCTCCGCGATGCACAGCTTCGACATCGGCCCGGATGACGTCGTGCTGGGCTGCCTGCCGCTGTTCCACACCTTCGGCCAGACGTGCTGCATGAACACCTCGTTCTACGTCGGCGCGTCCGTGGTCATGCTGCCGCGCTTCGACGGCGCCCAGGCACTGGAGCTGATGGTCAAGGAGGAGGTCACCATCTTCATGGGAGTGCCGACGATGTACGTCGGGCTGCTCGAGGCGGCCAAGACCTCCGAGCACCGCCCGACCCTGAAGTCAGCGCTGTCCGGCGGTGCGGCACTGCCCGTCCCGGTGCTCGAGCAGTTCACCGAGGTGTTCGGGACCCAGGTCCTCGAGGGCTACGGACTGACCGAGACCTCGCCGGTCGCGACGTTCAACCAGGTGGGCTTCGAGCCCAAGCCCGGCACCGTCGGCAAGCAGATCTGGGGCGTCGAGGTCGAGGTGGCCAAGGCCGAGGTCGAGGAGGCCATCGAGCTGCTGCCGACCGGCGAGCTCGGGGAGATCGTCGTGCGCGGCCACAACGTGTTCAAGGGCTACCTCAACAAGCCCGAGGCCACCGCGGCGGCGATCGTCGACGGGTGGTTCCGCACCGGTGACCTCGGCACCAAGGACGAGGACGGCTACGTCTCGATCGTCGACCGCAAGAAGGACATGGTCATCCGGGGCGGCTACAACATCTACCCGCGCGAGGTCGAGGAGGCTCTGCTGCGCCACCCGGCGGTCGCGCAGGTCGCGGTCTTCGCCCTTCCCGACCCCCAGTACGGCGAGGAGGTCAGCGCCGCCGTCGTGCTCGACCCCGAGGGCGGCGAGATCACCGCCGACGAGCTCAGCGCCTGGGCCAAGACCAAGCTGGCCGCCTACAAGTACCCGCGCCGGATCTTCTTCACCGACGCGTTCCCCCTGGGCCCCTCCGGCAAGGTGCTCAAGCGCGAGCTGCAGGAGCAGTTCAAGGACTGACCGGGCCGCGGGCCTAGGCTCGCCGGCGTGCTGGTCCTGGGTCTGGACACCTCCTCACCGGCGGTCTCCGCGGCTCTGGTCGAGGTGACCGCAGGTGGCTGCGCGCTCGTGCGCGAGTGCGTGGTCGTCGACGGTCGGCGCCACGGCGAGCTGCTGGCCGTCGGGGTGCGTGAGGTGCTGCACGGCGCACGGCCCGCCGCCGTCGTGGTCGGCACCGGCCCGGGTCCTTTCACCGGCCTGCGGGTGGGGCTCATGACCGCCGCGGCCACCGCCGACGCGCTCGGCGTCGCGGCGTACGGCGTGTGCTCCCTCGACGGCGTCGGGGAGGGCGACCGCGTCGTCGTGGCCGACGCCCGACGGCGCGAGGTCTACTGGGCCCGGTACGCGGGCGGCGTGCGCGTCGACGGACCGGTGGTCGAGCCGCCGGCGACGCTGGCCGCGCGGCTCGCGCCGCAGACGCAGGTCGTCGGTGCCGGCGCGGTGCTGCACGCCGGCGCCTTCGCCGGATGCGCGGTCAGCGGACCGCTGCACCCGAACGTCCTGGCCCTGGTCCGGGCGGCCGCGGACCGGGTGCTCGCCGGGGCCCCTGGCGAGCCCCTGACGCCGCTGTACCTGCGCCGGCCCGACGCCGTGGAGCCGGGAGCGGCCAAGCGGGTGACCGCATGAGCGACACCGTCATTTGGGCGGACGCGTTCGCGCACGACTTCACCGTCGCCCACGAGCGCACCCTGCGGGGGATGAGCAGGGTCGGTGAGCGGGTCTACTACCCGGGAGCCCGGCGGGACGGCGGCCGCGACGGGGCGTGGCTGCGCATCACGGCCTCCACCGGTCGGGTCTGGACCGGAGTGTTCGCCAGCGACCTGGTCGCCGGCCGGCTGTCGGTCATCGCCTCCTGGCCCGAGCCCTCCACGCTGCTCGTGGCGGTCGGCGGCGGGCCGTACCTGGTCGACACCCGCGACCCCGACAGCTGGTCGAGACTGGAACGCCCGACGGTGCGCCGCTTCGACCCCCAGCCCGACCTCGGCCTGGCGCTGCTGCTCGACGACCAGGCCCTGTCGGCCTACGACGCCGACGGGCTGGCCTGGGAGAGCGGTCTGCTCGGCCCGGAGGCGGTCTGGCTCGGGCGCCTGGACGACGAGGTGCACCTGCGCGCCGGCGACGTGCTGCACCGGGTGTCGCTGCGCCACGGGAGGACCGTCAGCGAGGCCGCGTCCTGGTGAGCGCCGGGGTCGCCCGCGAGCCCGGCGCCCCGGGCGGCGAGGTGGTGCTGGAGCGCATGCGGTGGTGGCACGTCGCGCAGCTGCTGCCGGTGGAGCGCGCGCTGTTCACCCCCGAGCCGTGGAGCGAGCGGCTGTTCTGGTCCGAGCTCGGCCAGCTCGACACCCGCCACTACGTCGTGGCCCTGCGCGGCGGGGCGGTCGTGGGCTACGCGGGGCTGTGCGACTACCCCGACGAGGCGTTCGTGCAGACCCTGGCGGTCGCCGCCCCCGCGCAGGGGACGGGCTTGGGCTCGCGGCTGCTCGCCGCCCTGCTGGAGGAGGCCGCCCGCCGGGGGCAGCGCGTGGTGTCGTTGGAGGTGCGGGCGGACAACGAGGCGGCGCAGCGCCTGTACGCGCGGCACGGCTTCTCCCGCACGGGGGTGCGGCGGGGCTACTACCCCGGCGGGGTCGACGCCCTGGTCCTCACCCGGCGCCGCAGCGCCGACGAGCGCTGACCGCCCGGGAGCCGCCCGCCGGCTCCGTACGCTGACGCGGTGAGCGACGAGCCGCTGGTCCTCGGCATCGAGACCTCCTGCGACGAGACCGGGATCGGGGTCGTACGCGGCACCACGCTGCTCGCCGACGCCGTGGCCAGCAGCGTCGAGGAGCACGCCCGGTTCGGTGGCGTGGTCCCCGAGGTCGCCTCGCGCGCGCACCTGGAGGCCATGGTCCCCACCGTGCACCGGGCCCTGTCGACCGCGGGCGTCCGGCTCGCCGACCTCGACGCCGTCGCCGTGACCGCCGGTCCGGGGCTGGCCGGCGCCCTGCTCGTCGGCGTGGCGGCGGCCAAGGCGTACGCCCTGGCCCTGGCGCTCCCGCTGTACGGCGTCAACCACCTCGCCGCCCACGTCGCGGTCGACGTGCTGGAGCACGGCCCGCTGCCCGAGCCGGCGATCGCGATGCTCGTGTCCGGCGGGCACTCCAGCCTGCTGCTCGTCGAGGACGTGACCGCCACGCTGGAGCCGCTGGGCGCCACCGTCGACGACGCGGCGGGGGAGGCCTTCGACAAGGTCGCCCGGCTGCTGGGCCTGGGCTTCCCCGGCGGCCCGGCGGTCGACCGCCTGGCCCGGGAGGGGGACCGCGCCGCCATCGCGTTCCCGCGTTCCATGCTGCGCGAGCAGTCCTACGACGTGTCCTTCTCCGGCCTCAAGACGGCTGTCGCGCGGTGGGTCGAGGCGCAGCAGGGTCCGGTCCCGGTGGCCGATGTCTGCGCCAGCTTCCAGGAGGCGGTGGTCGACGTCCTGACGGCCAAGGCCGTGCGGGCCTGCCGCGACCGGGGCGTGGGACACCTGCTCATCGGTGGTGGCGTGGCGGCCAACTCACGGCTGCGGGCGCTGGCGCAGCAGCGCTGCGACGCTGCCGGCATCGTGCTGCGCGTCCCGCGGCCCGGGCTGTGCACCGACAACGGCGCCATGGTGGCGGCCCTTGGCTCCCGGCTGGTCGCGGCGGGGGTGGCGCCCAGCCCGCTGGACCTGCCGGCCGACAGCGCCATGGACGTCCGGGAGGTCGTGTGCGCGTGAGGCGGCGCGGTGAGCACGGACAGGCGGGCCCGTGATCCTGGCGCTCGTCCTGCTCGCGGTCGCCGCGGGCCTGCTGGTGGCGGGGGCCGAGCTGTTCGTGGAGAACGCCGCCGCCGCGGCCGCCCGGCTCGGGGTCACCCTGCTCGCGACGGCCGTGCTGCTCGCCGGGGCCGAGCCCGAGGAGCTGCTGACGGCGGTGCTCGCGAGCGCGCAGGACCGGCCCGGCCTCGCGGTCGGCGACGCGATCGGGGCCAACGTCACGATGCTGACCGGGGCGCTGGGCCTGGCCGCGCTGGTGCGTCCCCTGCCGATCGGTCCCCGCACCCGGCTGTACGCCGCCGGCTCGGCGGGGGCGGGCGTGCTGGCGGTGCTCGCCCTGCTCGGCGGGGTGAGCCGGCTCGAGGGCGGCCTGCTGCTGCTGGCGTACGCGGGACTGGTCGCTGCGGTATGGCGGCGCGAGCGCACCCCGCCGGTCATCGGTGAGCTCGCCGAGGCGCAGGACGCCGACGCCAGCCGTCGCCCGGCGCTCGCGCTCGGCCTGGTGGCGGTCGGCCTGGTGGTCATGACCGCCGGCGGTGCGCTCGCGGTCGAGGGCGCGACCCGGCTGGTGACCGCCGTGGACCGCAGCGACACCGCGGTCGGCCTCACGGTGCTGGGGCTGGCCACCACCGCCGAGCTGTTTGCGATCGTCCTGGCGGCGGCCCGGCGCGGTGTCGAGGAGGTCGCTGTCGCCGCCGTCGTGGGCAGCGCGGCCTACAACGCGACGGCCACCCTGGGGGCGGCAGCCCTGGTGGCCCCGCTGCCGCAGACCGCGCTGCTCGCCGCGACCGCCGCTGCCGTCCTGCCGCTGGCGGTGCTGGGCCTGTCCTGGCGCGGCTCGCTGGGCCGGGTGGCCGGGGCGGCGCTGCTGGTGACGTACCTGCTGTTCATCGTCGTCACCCTGGGGTGACGGTTGTGCGGCTGGCACTCCCCGGTCTAGAGTGCCAATCAGCAGCCAGGCTCCTGATCCCCGCGACGGCGGGAGCCCGGTCCGCTCCATCGTCTGCACCACTGGAGGATCAGCATGACCACTGTCACCAAGGTCGCCATTAAGCCGCTCGAGGACCGCATCGTGGTCCAGGCCGTCGACGCCGAGAGCACCACCGCTTCCGGCCTCGTCATCCCGGACACCGCCAAGGAGAAGCCCCAGGAGGGCATGGTCCTGGCTGTCGGCCCGGGTCGCTTCGAGGACGGCACCCGTGTCCCGCTCGACGTCAAGGTCGGTGACAAGGTGCTCTACAGCAAGTACGGCGGCACCGAGGTCAAGTACTCCGGCGAGGAGTACCTCGTGCTCTCCGCCCGCGACGTCCTCGCCGTCATCGAGGCCTGAGCAGCACCAGCACCACCCTGCAGGCCCAGCACGCTGCACGTCCAGCACACCCCTGAACGCCCAGCACGACGCAGCGCCCCGGTCCCGCCGCCACTCGTGGCTCGTCTCGGACGAGACGGTGGCCGGGGCGCTGCGCTCATGAGAGGACACGCATGGCCAAGACCCTCAGCTTCTCCGAGGACGCCCGCCGCTCGCTCGAGCGCGGTGTCGACCAGCTCGCCAACGCCGTCAAGGTGACGCTTGGCCCGAAGGGCCGCAACGTCGTCATCGCCAAGGCCTACGGCGGCCCGACGATCACCAACGACGGCGTGACCATCGCGCGCGAGGTCGAGCTCCAGGACCCGCACGAGAACATGGGTGCGCAGCTCGCCAAGGAGATCGCCACCAAGACCAACGACATCGCCGGTGACGGCACCACGACCGCCACCGTCCTGGGCCAGATCATGGTCAAGGAGGGCCTGCG
>Ga0136611_10002485_pt1 | contig 12842 bp, 11 predicted proteins | sample AntDrymUQ2232306_2_FD_106645 | JGI IMG/M metagenome (GOLD analysis project Ga0136611, IMG submission 106645) | Polar desert sand microbial communities from Dry Valleys, Antarctica - metaG UQ223 (23.06) | ecosystem: Environmental > Terrestrial > Soil > Desert | place: Antarctica: Dry Valley... | reverse complement strand
GCGGGGAACAGGGCGGGTCTCTTGACGTGGTTGGGGATCGAGTTGGCCACGTGGGGAACAGGGCGGGTCTCTTGACGTGGTTGGGGATCGAGTTGGCCACGACGACCCGCCCCTACTTGCTTACGCTGAGATTGATGTCTCTGGCAAACACGGTCAGATGCGAAGCGCAACCGGAAAGTTGCGTCTTCACGCTGGGTGTGCCACCTTGAGATGGTATGTATGGATGCGTCTGGGAACCCCGCCGTGCCACGCTACCTGCGGCGGGGCTGGCCGGTGGCGATGGTGATGTTGGCGGCGTCCTGGGTGATCCTGCTGACAGCGCTGTAGTCCTGGCGGCCATAGCCGAGGCCTTTGGCCTGGGCGAAGAGTTGGTAGGCAAGGCCGGTTTCCGGCATTGGCACGCCGAGGTCACGCGCCGCCGAGAGGGCCGCGCCGAGGTCCTTGTGCATCAGTTCCAGCGCGAAGCCACCCTCATAGGTGTCTTGCAGCATGAATTGGGGCAGCCAGTTGGCGAGCAGGTAGTTGCCGCCGGTGGCGGTCAGCACGATCTCGCGCACCTTTTCCAGATCGGCCCCGGCTTTGACGGCGAACGTCAGCGCCTCGCCGAGCGCGGGCATCAGCACGCCAATGATGATGTTGTTGGTCAGCTTGGCGATCCCGCCGTGGCCGAGCGGTCCGACGTGGGTGATGCTGGTCCCCATCGTCGCCAGTACGTCGTGATGGAGCGCAACGAGGGCCGCGTCGCCGCCAACCATGATCGTCAACTCGCCGGTTGCCGCGCGGGCTGGGCCGCCGCTGACTGGCGCGTCGAGCATCCCGATCCCGTGCTCCGCCAGGCGGGCGGCGATCGCGATTGTCGCGACCGGGGAGATCGTTCTCATGTCAATCAGTGTCAGATCCTGGCCGTCCGCCTTGCCCGCGACGATCCCACGCTCGCCGAAACAGGATTCTTCGACCTGCGGCGCGTCTGGCAGCATCGCGATCACAACCTCGGAGGCGGCGGCGACATCCGCTGGATCTTCGACCACCCGCGCGCCCTGTTGCGCCAGTTCCTCGACCGGCCCGCGGTTGTGGTGGGGACAGATGGTGACGCTATAACCGTTCTGCAACAACTGCGCGGCCATCGGTTTGCCCATCGTCCCGACGCCGACGAATCCGACCTGCTTGCTCATGTCGTGTCCTTTCCCTCTGTCGTGTCGTTTTGGCAGACAGCCGTATTCAAGCGGGTTTCTCTGAGACTCAAGCTAAGCGTGGAACGTTGGCCGCTCGCGTTGTTTCATCGGTCGCACGGTGTGCTCCAGTTAGCCGTCGTCGCCGGTGTCGTCGAAGCTATCGGTATCGAACTGGCCGCTGGTTCGTTCGTCGTGGCGCTGCTCCTTGGGGCTTCATGCGAGGCGGTGGAGGAAGGTGTCGAAGGCGCGATTGAAGTCGTCGGGGTATTCGAGGTTCGGCATGTGGCCGGCGTTTGGGATGATCGCGAGTTCCGATCCGGCGATGTTCTTGTGGAGGAATTCGGCGTCGCTGACCGGTGTGAACTCGTCGTCGCTGCCGACGACGATCAGGGTCGGGACAGTGATGTTGCCCAACAGCGGGACGTAGTCAGGGCGTTCCGCGCGCCCGCGTAGCGCCGCCGCTGCCCCGGCGGGCGCGGTGTCGAGCATCATGGCGAGGACATGCGCGGCGGTCGCGGGTTGCTCGGCGATCGTCCTCGGGGCGATCATCCGGGGCAGCACGTCGCGTGCGTAGGCGTCCATCCCCTCGCGGGTGAGGCGCTCGGCCATCGCATAGCGCTGCTCCCGGCCCGCCTCGTCTTCGGCCTGGGCGAAGGTGTCGGCCAGCAGCAGGGCGCGTACCTGCTGCGGGAAGAGGCGCACGAACTCCATCGCGATCTGACCGCCCATCGAGAGGCCGCCGAGGACGATGTTGTCCAGTTGGAGATGGTCGAGCAGATCGGCGATGTCGCGGGCGAAGGTTTCCAGCGGCGTCTTGCCTGGTACGACATCACTCTCGCCGTAGCCGCGCAGATCCGGCGCGATCGGCCGGTAGCGGCTCTGAAAGATGCGCACCTGCGGTTGCCACATCGTGCGGTTGAACGGATGCCCGTGTACCAGCACGATGGGCGGACCTGTGCCGACATCGTCATAGCCGATGCCGATCTCTCGCGCCTGGAAACGTGCCATTGTGATTCTCCTAACGATGAGAAACAACCTGAGAACCGCATTTGTGAAGAGCCAACCCTGCTATCATATGAGCCAATATTCTGGGAATCTATAGCCGCATTACTCATATTGGACTGCACATGCGCCAGGGAACGCCTGCTGACAGCTATACCTTTACCTTGCTGCGGCGCTGGATGACGGGTGCTGGGACGCTCCACGCGCAGCTCGCGGCGGCGATTCGCGACCGGATCAGCGGTGGCGAGATCGCGCAGGGATCTCGTCTGCCGGCTGAGCGTGTCCTCGCGGGCGGGCTGGGTGTCAGCCGGACGACAGTCAGCAAGGCGTTCCAGATGCTTGAGCAGGAAGGCTGGCTGGCGTTGCGGCCTGGGAGCGGCGCCTGGGTGCGACGACCGGCCACGCTCTCCGAGCGTGACGCGGGGTCGCCTGCCAACGGGACGCCAACGACACAGATGCTGTTTCACAGCCTGATTGACATCCCGGCCGTCTCGATCGACTTCTCGGTTGCCAGTGGCCCGGTGCTCCCGGTCGTGCCGGAATGCGTGGGTGGACTGACTGCCGCAGATATCGGGCTGCTCGCGGCTGGGCCAGGCTATCAGCCGCACGGATTGCGGATGCTGTGGCGGGCGGTCGCGGCGCGCTTCGACGAGCTGGGCGTGCCGACCGATGAGGAGCAGATTCTCATCACTGGCGGCGCGCAGCAGGCGATCCACTTGCTGGCGGGGCTCTACCTGCGTCCCGGCGATGCGGCCCTGGTCGAGAGTCCGACCTACCCCGGCGCGATTGATGCGTTTCGGGCGTCCGGGGCGCAGCTCTTCGCGCTCCCGGTCGCCACGACTGGGATCAGTGTTGACAGGTTGCGGGCGTTGCTGGCGCGGATTGCGCCACGCCTGATCTATCTGACGCCGACGTATCAGAACCCGACCGGCGGCGTCATGCCAGTTGAGACGCGGCGGGTAATCGCACGGCTGGCGATGGAACATCAGGCGCTGGTGCTGGAAGACCTCACGTTGGCGGATATCGCCATCTCGTCCGAGCCGGTCCCGCCACCGATCGCCGCCTTCGCGCCCGATGGCCCGATCCTGGCGGTCGACTCGATCAGCAAGCTGTTCTGGAATGGCTTGCGTGTCGGCTGGGTGCGTGCGCCCGCGTCGGTCATCGCGCGGCTGATTCGGGTCAAAGCGGTTGCCGATCTGGGTAGCTCGTTGGTGAGCCAGGTGATCGCCGCGCGTTTGCTGCCGCAGACTGCGGACGCGCAACGTGAGCGCCAGCAGGTGCTGGTGGAGCGGCTGGAGCGGCTGACGGCGCTGCTCGGCGCGCTCCTGCCGTCGTGGGCGTGGCAGCGTCCGGCAGGGGGAAACTCGCTCTGGGTCCGGCTGCCGGCAGGTGACGCGGCGGAATTCGCGCGGGTGGCGCTTGGGCACGGGGTGACGATCGTGCCTGGGACGCTCTTCTCGGTCGATGGCGGCCACGAGCGATTTCTGCGGCTGCCGTTTGTCCTCGATCCCGACGCGCTCGAAGTCGGGGTGCGCCGCCTGGCCGAGGTGTGGGGTGGGTATATCCCCTCGCTCACGACACTGTCTGAACCGCCCCGGATCGTCGTCTGACACGAGGGGTGGGTTCGGGCGCGGGCGTGCCGTTGGGACGGTGTTCGGGTTGTTATCATCGTCGTGATGCCAGGATCGGTAGAAGGCCGGGGATTACATGGGTGCATCAAACGGGATTGAGATCGTCGTCTACCGAATCACCGGTCGGCAGGGGTTCATCACCATCCCGCATCGGTATTGTGAGGAATGTGACCTGACCGTCCGCGTCGCGGGCAATCTGGTTGCTGAGCTGGGCGATCCAGGCGTTCGCCTGATCGTCCGGCCCTGGCTGCTCTGGTTCTGGCGGCCGATCTGGCGCGGTGGCTGGCACGCGCCGATCGTGACCGTCAACGGGCGGGTCGTGACGCAGGGTATCGTGCCATCTCGCGACAGGCTGTTGCTGGCGATCGAGCGTGTTCGTGGCGGGAAACCTGCGCTGAACGTCGAGGCATGAATGCTTCGCTACGCATCTCTGTCATCATTCCGACGTTGAACGAGGCCGCGACGATTGGCTCCGTTCTGCGGCAGTTCGCGACGCTTCCCGGCGGTTGGGAGGTGATCGTGGCCGATTCTGGTAGCGGCGACAGTACGCGGGAGATTGCCGGTCAGGTTGCTGGTGTGCGTGTCGTCACCGTCTCGCGTGGTCGCGGTGCGGGGATGAACGACGGCGCGGCGCTGGCGACTGGCGAGATTCTGCTGTTCCTGCACGCGGACTCGTTTTTGCCACGCAACGCTCATCTGCTCATCACTCGTGCGCTGGCTGACCGGCGGACGAGCGCGACGGCGTTCCGGCTGCGACTTGACCGGGACGACTGGCCGTACTGGCTCGTGCCGGTTGCCAGCCGGGTGCGTGTCCGGGTCCAGCGCACGTTCTTCGGCGATCAGGCAATTGCCGTGCGCCGCGCCGACTTCGCGCGGGTTGGCGGCTACCGCGAGGCGCTGCTGATGGAGGATGTCGATCTGTCGCGCCGGTTACGGAAACTCGGGCGACTACGGCTGTTGCCGGCCCCGGTCGTGACATCCGCACGTCGTTTCGAGCAGGGCGGGGTTTTCCGGACGCTCGTGCTGATGTCGGGCTTGCAGGTGCTGTATGCCTGCCGGGTGCGGGGCGACCGGCTCGCACGCTGGTATGGCGTGGTGAAGGGATAGGCGTAGGTTGACGATGGATCGTGCGACGCTTGCTGCCTTGCGCTTCGAGAGCGAGGACGGCAGTGAGGTTTCGCTGGACAGATGGCATGGCGGGACGGTGCTGCTCGTCTTCCTGCGCTGGCTGGGGTGACTGCCGTGCCTGGAGCATCTCGCGCAGTTGCGTGAGGCGGAGGCGGAACTGGCGGCGCGCGGCGTGCAGGTTTTCGCGGTGACGTTCGAGGCTGCCGGGCGCGTGCGCGATTACCGGCAGCGCGAGACGATCCCCTACCCGATCCTGCGCGATCCGGCGCGGGCGGCCTATCGTGCGTTCGGGATTGAGCGGCGTGGGGCGACGAGCATCTGGCGACCGCGAACGATCTGGTATTACGTCAAGAGTGCGCTGCGTGGCCGGTTCGCGGGTAGTGTGAAGGCCGATCTGTACCAACTCGGCGGTGATGTGCTGCTGGGGCCGTCGGGCGCTGTCTGCTGGGTGTACCGCAGCCGGGAGCCAGCCGACCGCCCGGGCATCGAGACGATCCTGAAGGAGATTGATGACTGTCGCGACGATTGATCCACAGCGGCTGTTGCAGGCAGTCCGTGCTATGTTCCCGGAGGCTGACGATCAGCCTCCGCGCTTCCTCGCCCGTGGTGAGTACAGCCTGAACTATCTGGTCGACGGCGCGAGCGGTCCGGCTGTCGTCCGGCTTGTGACTGGTTCTCAGATCGGGCTGGCGCTGCCGGAGCAGGTGCGCTACGAGGCGCGGGCGCTCGATCTGCTGGCGCCGTCGGGGCGGACGCCGCGTCTGCTGGCGGTGCAGCCGGAGGCGGTTGACGTGCCGTATCCGTTCCTGGTCGAGACCTTCCTGCCGGGCCGTCCGCTCGACTACGCCACCGACCTTGCGAGCGCGGCTGTCTGTCTGGCCGCGATCCACGCTGTGCCGGTTCTGGCCGGGCATGGGTTGCAGGTTCATCGCGATCCGGGGCCGTCGATCGTTGATGAGTCGCGCGAATGGGCGGCTGCCTATCTTGGATGGGACGCTGCGCCGGATGCGTCGCGCCGGATGCTGGCGCAGGCGATTGCGCTTGTCGAGGCCGACCTCGACCGTGCCGCCGAGGTGTTTGCCGAGCCGGACCTCGTGCTGGTCAACTACGATGTCAACACGCACAACTTCATCGTCGGCGACGACGGCTTTGTCGCGCTGGTGGACTGGGAAAAGGCGCGGGTTGCGCCAGCCGTCCAGGATCTGGCGCACTTCCTGCTGCCGACGACCACCCTCTGGCGGGCAGCGACGGCGACGCGGTTGAGCGCCGGACAGGAGCAGGCGTTCATCGACGCATACCTGGCTGCCAGGCCACATCCCGACCGTGAGATGTTCATGGCGCAACTCGCGCAGATGCGGCGGTTGATCGCCCTCCGGGCGGTTTCGTGGTGCTCGTGGGCGGTCCAGGCTGCCGCCAGTGGCGAGCGTGAAATGGGCAACACCGAAACGCTGGATCGCAGTAGGATGTACCTGGAGCCGTCGTTCCTGGCGGCGCTCTTCGGCATTAAGTAGGGCGGCGCTCTACCTTCAACGTTACGACACTGTTCGGACAACCAGATTCTTAAATTCAAACTCCGCGTCCTGGTCGTTGTCCCAGGTGGTGACGCTGACGGCAACATCTCCGACCGTTCGCGCATCGTGACTGATAGATCCTACGAGCATACCGTTGATGACAAACCAGAGCCGGTTGTCGCTGGCGACGATCTTGATGGTGTTCCATTCTGACGGTGGCTTTGTCCCTTGCCGGTTGGAATCCTCCAGGAGTGTCTCGACTTGCCAAGTGCCGCCAGCGTCGATGAAGTCATGCACGGCCCAGGTGCGCCCGTTCCCCAGGATGCAGAACTGATAGTCGCCATCGGTTGCATCGTGGCGGATCGCCAGGCATCCAGCGGCAGCCGCGCCACGCGAGACCTCGCGGACATCCACGCTGGCGCTGATGTTGGCGAAGTCGTTTTGTTCAGTCCACGACTCAACGGTGTGCTCCCCGTCACCTCCATAGACACCGATGTAGAGTGATGTCGCTGACGGCTCGACCCATCCGACATCGTATGCCTCGGAACGCCATTCGCTGAGTGGACGCTGATAGAGCACCGCGCCTTCTGCCGGGATGCCGTTGCCCACCGAGCTTGATGGCATTGCCGTCGCCGTCGGTGACGGTCGTGGTAACCGTGTCGCGGTTGGCTGGGGTCGGGGGGTTGGCGTTGTCGCGCGTGCGCTGCTGACCAGTACGTCGCGAATGACCAGATCGCGGAAGACGAATTCAGCGTTACTGGTGCTACTCTGGTTGAATGCGATGACGCCTACCAGCCCCGTAGATGTGCCATCGTGATGCATCTCGTGAACTCGCGTGCCGTTGACGTACAAGCGCATCTCGGTGTCGCGAAAGACAACCTTCAGGTTGTTCCAGTTCGTGACTGACGCGTCCCATTGAAGTCGGCCTGAGTACAGTTGTTCAAACCCCGATAGGCCAGCGAAGTAGGCTGACACGGCTCCATAGGTATTGAGGCAGAAGTCGTAGCGGCTTTGTGAGTTGGCGAGCGATCGAAACATCAGACAACCGGACGCATTTCCCGACGACTGGATCAGCCGTACGTTGACGCTGGCGCTATTGTCGTCAAACGTCGTGCCGGTCGTTTGGCCAACTCCGAAGTCAGCCCCGGCGTTGACCACGGCATGGTACCCGTCAGTGTCGCCGAACGACATGCCAGAGTCGGTTGCATTGGTCGGCCATCCGGTAAGGTCGTTCTCGAACACGACATCGAGCTCACCCGGCTCACGATGCTCTGGCGCGGGACCGGGCACCTGGTTCGAACGAGGTGTACGGGTTGCCGGCGCAACGCGGGTAGGACGCTGTGTTGGTACGACGACCGGGGTACGGGTCGGCGTAACAGCTTGTTGCCCGAACGAGTCAGGCGTGGAGGTCGGGAACCTGGCGGTGTTCTCTGCATCGTTGCTGGTTGGCGCGTTGTCCTGTTCGATGATGGCTGCCAGCGCGCTGATCCCGATGCTGCCGACGAATGTGCCGACGATCGCGAGTTTGACGAACATCTGGGTTCGTGCGCGCCAAGGGGCGTAGCGGCCCATGAGATACAGGCCAACCGGCCAGAAGAGGATGAGCATTATCGTGATGCCCCAATCCTGCCGATACCATGGCGTTGGCGATGAAGCCGCAAACGTCTGGTCATGCCGGTACGCTGAACCGGTCGGCGGCGGTGTCGGACGCCCGACGCTCGCCGGGTCAGGTGATGTACTACGATCTGTAGTCGGGTCATGTCGCTGACGGTCCTGCGCGCCGGTCAGCAGCGATTCGAGTTCACGGGCGAACGCATCGTCGTATTCGGCTCGCGGGTCGTTCGGGTTGGTCGGATGCGGGCGTGGTTTGCCATGGTCGTTCATTGCCATGTTACGCGGCACTTTCTGGCTCAATGCCATGTTTCTGGCGAACGCCGCGGCGCCACCCGTAGTACCCGGCTCCGCCAGCAACTGCAGCTTCGACTGCCCAGAGTGCAACCGATTGTCCGGCGTTGCCCTCTCCGGATTCGATTTCCTGCCCGCGCCGGGAGATGGAGATCGGCTCATCGGCCTTGATGTTCAAGAAGTCGATGGGTGGGAGCTGCTCACGCACGTTCACGTATCCCAAGTCCTCCAACGCATCGACGGTGAACTCATATTCGAGCCAGAATGTGCTGGCATATGCGATGCAGCCGATGACGACTGGAAAGACCCAGTAATATGGCCTGAACAACGTCGTACGGTTGATGGCAAGACACGCAGCGACAAACCCTGCCGGGCCACCGATCGCTGCCGGGAAGGCCAGGATTAGCCAGTTACCGCTCTCCCATCTGATGTAGAACGTGATGAAGGCGATCACGAACGCGATGATGCTGCCGATGATGACCGGCCTCCAGGGCACTGGTTCCGGCATCCGTTCGACCGCCTCAGCAAGGCTGGTCAACGACTCCGGCGCCTCAACCCCCGAGGCGTTCAGGTGGTCGATCCAGTGTTCTAGCCGAGCATGGCAGGCCGGACAACGTGGCACGGCGCTCGTGAAGCGGGTCCCACAGTAGCTGCAGAGCAGTGACAACGCTAGCGGCACAGGAGCAGATGTCGAATAACCGGCATAGTTTCTGGCAGTCGGGTTTAAGGCTCCTAACTGGCTGTTCAGATGGTCAGCCCACTCAAAGGTGGTTGATTGGGTCAGGTGCCAGACGGTTGCTGCCGCGTCCGCGCGGTGCTGTGGGTCGGATGTCGTCGCATAGTTGCCAAGCGCGAGTCCTGCCATTTTCGCGATGTCTTCGACAGTGCATTCGATAACCAGGTACTCGTCCGGCTGGTGAGAGATTCCAGTGTCGAGTGCGTGACTGATGACAGGTTCGAACCGCTCTGTCCAACCGTCATCATCGCCGGGCGGTTTCGCGCCGATGCGTTTCAGGCTATTGATGCTCGCAACGCCATCGCGGATGACGGCGTTGGCCAATCGTCGCGGCATAGCAACGATGTGCGGATTGTCCATCTCCATCTGTTCCCAGACGCTTGCCGCAATCCGTGCCAGTTGCGTGGCGTTGACGTTCAGTCGCTGCTGGTGGCGACGAGCGTATACGACGAGCCAGGCGAGCGCACTCAACTCGTTTCTGCCGACCGTCAACACCTCTGAGCGGGCGGTTAGAGCACGTGCCGACTGGTTGAGTTGCGCCCCCAACGCGGCAACCGCCCTCAACTCCCAGCGTGCAAGCAGGCACAGCGTCGAATGCGTATCGTCTGCCGCTCGCTGCCGTTCGTGTCTGAGTTCGGCGATCCAACGCCGTATTTCCGAAGTGTCTTCGATGAAGGGGTCGAATACGATGCTCACCAATCCTTGCGTGGATGGCGGTGTCGACACAGCGGGCGGGCTTGTCTGGGGAACCGGGAATGGTTGTTGTGAGTTGCGCGACGACGACGGCGTGGCGGATCGCGATGGCGTTCCGGAACGATCGGCCATCGGCCAGCCATCGGTGTCAGTCCTGGCGACGAGAGCCGCATCGAACGACGCGGCGATGGTTGGCAGGACGCGCTGCCACGCTCGATCGAGTGTCTGACCATTGCGCTGGTGCGACGCGATATAGAGTGTGATCATGCCGAGCCACTTTTCGGCGACGGGCCGTGGTAGCTGATAGACGTGAACGCCGTCCGATCCGCGATGCGTTGGCGCGTAGGTGGAGTCCGAGAGTTGTGCGACCAGTCTGCGCGTCGTGACCTCCAACTCCACGTTGTTGCGTGCCTGCATGGAGCGGATCGTAATGCCACCGAGATTGATCGTCACGTCGCCAAGTCGCGCTGCTGCGTGAGCAGGGAGTCGAACATTGACGATGTTGTCCGCGCCAGCCGGAACGAATGGGTCTGTGTGTACCGTGCTGTTCGGGTCGGGTGTGAGGGGAAGGAGTCCGAGACGCTCGGCAATTTGGGCGGGGCGGACAACCCGCCCCGGAACAGGCGGGCGAATCAGCGCTCGCGTCAGACAATCGTCACACAGGAAGAGCGCGTCGATGTTTACGCCGAGCAGCCGATCCTCGCCGCGATCCTCGATGGTTGGGATGCCACAACGTCGACAATGAGAGAACAGTTCATCGGGAGCGACCTCAACAACCTCCGCGAGGATTGCATCAAGGTCTTCGCGGAACCGATACCCGAGTGGGGCCAGTGCGCCGATGACATCCTGACTGAAGGCGGACGCGTCTGCGCTGATCGCCTGATCCTCAAGACGAGCTTGCACCAGGATATCCTGTCCCCAGGTCGCGATCGGAATCCATGTTGCGAACTGTGTCGCCTTGGTGAAGTGGGCTACCGCCTGGTCAAAGGCCAACAACGCACGTTCCTCGCCGACTTCCATCTGGTCAGCGATGTCCCGCGATTCGCCGTGTGGAACGAACAGCGCGAGCCGCAATGCGGCCCCTCGCGTTTCTTGAAGGAAGAACGTCGGTGTGACGGAGAGATCCATTGGTTCCTGAAGATCGCGGCGGTATTGCTCTTGCTGGTCAGCGATCAGGCTCGTCAACTGTAGGTAGTAATGACGGGCGACGGTGGCGAAGACGCCTGAGCAATCCTCTGGCGACAGATCGTGAGCCATGCCGTCACGCGGTTCATCAGAGAATAGCGCCTGAACGAACCGATCCATGAGCGGCGACTCAGTCCAGACGTCACGATCATTGGCCGCTCGACCGTTGTCGGATTCCGATGTTGGCTGGAAGTTTTTCTTCGACTCCGCTGTGTCCATTGTCTCCTGTGCACCATTCATTACGATGGCTCGCAACATCAACCGTCTGTTCATTGACGACGATCTGAAAAAACGTCATCGTGAGTCATCGATTGGCTCGAACGATTCTTTCGTGTAAGACGATACTGCGTCGATGGTGGTGGCACAACGCACACAGGGCTGTCGGCGTCACAGAGTCATCACAGTTCGCAGGTATCGCCTTGGTATTACCAGTCAAATCTCTGTAAGCATGGTCAACCGGTCGTTGGTGATGCGACATTCGCAAGCGCTGCGGTAGGATCAGATCTACGTCGTTCGTGACGGAATGTTTCGATATTGATGAATGTATTGAGATAGCGCATTGAACGACAGTGGATCAACCATCGACACGCATACCGACCTCGAGCGCGAGCTTTCACCGTTGCGGGTGCCGTTTGCCGGCGATCGCGCAATAGCCCACAACCCGAATGTGCGCGATGGGACGCCGCCGCCGTACGACATCGTTGGCGATATTCATGGCTGCATCGACGAGTTCTGCGAGCTGCTCGACAGGCTTGGCTATCTGGTTGACCGCGAGACGGGTGTCGTGCGGCATTTGCAGGATCGGACGCTGGTCTTTCTGGGAGATCTGAACGATCGGGGGCCGGGGAGTATCCGTGTCTGGAAGATCGCGCTGGCGTCGGTGAAGGCGGGGACGGCGCTGTATGTGCCGGGCAACCACGATAGCAAGCTGGCGCGCTGGCTGATGGGGCGCGATGTGCGCCTGAACCACGGGTTGAAGGAGACGGTGCTGGAATTGCTCGACCTGCCGGGTAGCGAGCCGCGCCATGTTGGGCGGCAGCTTGGCAACCTGCTGGCCGAGTCGCCGCCCTACCGGATTCTGGATGGGGGCAGGCTGGTCGTCGCGCATGCCGGGATCGAGGAGCGGATGATCGGGAAGGTGAATGGCGAGGTGAGCGCCTTTGCCCGCTTCGGGGAACAGACCGGCGAGTTCTCCGAGCACGGCTTCCCGATCCGTCGCGACTGGGCTGCCGATTACCACGGCGAGGCGCTGGTTGTCTACGGCCACACGCCGACACCTGTGCCGGAGTTTCGCAACAACACGATCAACATCGATCAGGGCTGCGCCTTTGGCGGGATGCTGACGGCGTTGCGCTACCCTGAGCGCGAGACGGTTTCGGTCCGGGCGGGGCGGGTGTATGCGGAGCCAGCCATGGACCGGCGGTAGCGATCACCAGGATGTCGCATCCCTGCTGCTCGGGCCGTTCTCAGTCCACTCGTCAATCGCGATGACACGCTGTGGCGCTGTGGGTGGGTGACAGGGAGGTCTTCCAACGGTCAGCGATGTGTCAAGTTGGCCAGGTGGGGAGTAGGGCGGATCGGATATTGCCGCAGGTGTCCAGTTGGCCGGGAGGGTGACAGGGCGGGTCTCTTGACGAGGTTTGGTGTCAAGTTGGCCACAATGACCCGCCCCTACTTGTCGAACACATCCTGGCACGTACGGCTATTGGAACGAGATCGGTCCGTGTGCGGCCAGGTTATCTCTCCTGGAGGAGACTCGCCCAGGCCTGGGCGATCTGGATGCCGAGCTGTTCGACTTCGGGCGTCGGCTTAAACCACTCGGATGCGGGTGCGTCGGGGAGTTCGCCGCGCAGGTAGGCGGGCAGGCTGTAGGTCAGCG
>Ga0136611_10002484_pt1 | contig 12842 bp, 10 predicted proteins | sample AntDrymUQ2232306_2_FD_106645 | JGI IMG/M metagenome (GOLD analysis project Ga0136611, IMG submission 106645) | Polar desert sand microbial communities from Dry Valleys, Antarctica - metaG UQ223 (23.06) | ecosystem: Environmental > Terrestrial > Soil > Desert | place: Antarctica: Dry Valley... | reverse complement strand
GTCAAAGTTCGGTGGTGCCCTGCGCCGCACCCTGCGAGCGGAAAACGCGGTCAGTCACGATCAGTAAGTCTCAAGCGCGAAAGGCGCCGGCGCGGGTTCGGATATAACTCGTGATTGAGCGGCAAGCATTAAGTCCGCTTCCGTCAGATGTCCGGCTTCCCTTGAGATCACGAGTTGTCGAGCACTTAGGCGCGCCGCTAGTGCGGATTGGTGGTCGTCAACGTGTTCCCCATACCTAGCGAGGCGCGGAACGCAGATTGGACGGTGTCCAGCCAGCATCGCTGAGAGTGCTGAGCCCACGCCTGCATGGGTTATGACAACGTCGGCCTCGGTCATAGCTCGGCGCAACGTGGAATCGTCGATGTGTGATTGCGCATTCGTAAGTTGATCCCTCATTTGCGTTGGGCCCACTTGCCAAAGCACGTCAGTTGTGGCCGGAAGGATATCGATCAGTCGCCGTAAGAGGCGATCGAAGCCGTAGCGCGGGTGAGTCCCGATGCTTACGACAACGCGTTTGATCGTTGAGGGAGGCGCGCAGGCCACCGACCGAAATGGGTCGAAAACAGAGCCCCTGAACGACCAGGATGGGTCCGCCCAATTCTGGTACTGAGAGTAGACGCGTACCCCTGGGACCCTTTGGACAATGCGCCCGGTGAGCGATGGGGAATCAACTCGTGTGGCACTCTCGATGTAGTGTGCCTCCGCACCGACCAGCCTGGCTAGCGGCAGGAACGCAGTGGCAATCGCAGCGCCCGTACTAACAACACGACTGACGTCCCGCTCGCGCAGGAGGCGCGCCGCGTGGTGAAAATTCCGGAGCGTCCCAAGTAAATCTCTGGTTGTAGCGGCGGGTGCAAAGTACGTCTCTTCGCCTTTCAGGAGAGAACGGCTTTGAGGTGAGTCCGATGTCACCCAGATCCGCTCCTTGCCAATAGGCAGCCGAGGCGCGAGAGCGTGCAGTTCAGCCAAGTGACCACCTATAGAGGCAACCAGTAACGTGGTCACCTAGCCGACTGGGTGGACGCTTTTACTGTCACAATATTATCTCCTGGCAACTTGGCCGGTGTACGCATTGGGTACTGCGAGAAGCTCGGGCAGCCGGAAGCTACGGGCCTACCTGACGAAGCCACGTTGACCTGACCGCAGATAGGTCCTGAGTACTTCGTTTCCCACGATCGCTTGAGCATGTGGACGGAGCTCTTCCGTTGTCACGCCTGCGTTGGTAACGGCGGCCATCCATTCCTTAAGGAGGGGGTCATTGCGCTCCACGAACTGGTTGGTAGTGCAGATGGCACGCGCTGGGTTTCCGGCGACGACTTGGCCCGGTTCGACGTCGTGCGTCACGACCGACCCTGCGCCAATAACTGCTCTGTCGCCGATCGACACGCCTGGAAGGATAATGGCGCTGACTCCGACGTAGACGTCTGATCCGATGGCGACCGGAGCAATCCGCGTGTATCCGAGGTGCTGCTTCGTACTTGCGTCATGCGCAAGCACAACTGTTCGAGGCGCAATCGTGGTGTTGTCACCCACGGAGATGAGCCAGGCAAATTGAGGGTCAATAAGGACGTCTTGGCCCAAGAAAGTATTCTTGCCAATCGTCAGGCCATTTCGAACGAGAGCCTGCCTATTGGGAACTCGGGCGAGTCTGGCGCGAACTCGTTGTAGGTGTCGCAGCGCAAGTGCAAGCATCTAGAACTTCTCTAAGTTGCGATCGAGAAGGTGTTCGGCAGCATCGCCGGAGGCCGTCCCAAGTCTGATTCCCAAAGCCAAGCTCATGTGTCCGCTGATTATGTTGAAATGCTGAACTCGTTCTGCAAACACTTCGGACATTCTTCAGGATCCTCAATTCGCAAGCGCGGTACCGCCTGACCCTATCGAAAATGGCAGGGCGGGAAGCGTCCAGGCCAGAGCTGCGGCTCCGGCGCCGCCGGCCACCAAGGTGCGACGGAGATTGCGAGGGGCGTTCGCGGCGTTCGGCACGCGTAACCCGCCTTCTCAGAGACTCAAACCTGTACCAATCGAGTTGGGAGGGGAAAGCATCTGGGAAGTCGGATCGGCTCGCATTACCTCTAGCGCAGCCTCCTGCGAGTTGAAAGACAGCCCCAAAGCTTCCCCGATCAAAGTGTCAGTATTAGCGAGAACGCTTCTTCCAGTGGAGAGTTCGTCGACCTTGGTGGCCGTGAGCTCTGAACCATTGAGGGCTTCGGCTCGACGGACCCCGTTGAGTTGAACCACGGTCCCGTCGCTGAGCGGAAGGCCTTGTACATTGCGTCGGCGACTGCCGCTTGGCGGGGATGTCGCGCCCTGGCCTCTTCGGTTCGACGCTTGGCATCGGCCGACGGGTCGGGTGACGCCTTTGGGGCCGCGATGTTTTCTTCAGGCGCCCCCGAAAGCAGTGCCCGCAAGCGTGACAACATTTGCTTGGCCTGACGAGAGCGTTCTGACGCCTGCTCGCGAATGCCCATCAGCTGAGGGTGCCACCCCTGTCACCCTGGAGCAAAACTGGCGAATGATCAGGTTGTGATGCCAACCACTTGGGCGCTGCCGACGGCGCCCACGGCTGAGCCTTCAAAGGTTGCGTCGCCGAAGCAAAAGATGCCGCCATCGGCGGCGACGAATCGGTAGCCCCGCCCGGTTGGCGTTGCCGCCATTCCGATTACGGGTTGACTGAGGGCAATGTCGCCAGTCGACCCAAAGAACTGTGCGTCACCGAAGGCGAAGATGCCGCCGTCGGACGCCACCAACCAATAGCCCAGGCCCGTCGGTGTTGCCGCCATTCCGACGATTGGCTTGTTGAGTTTGATACCTCCGGTGGATCCGAAGAATTGGGCGCCGGGGCCGAAGGCGAAGATGCCACCGTCGGACGCCACGAACCAATAGCCGCCACCGGTAGGTACAGCGGTCATTCCGACAACTGGTTGGTTCAGCTTCATACTGCCTGTCGATCCGAAGAACGCGGCGTCGCCGTACGAGAAAACACCGCCGTCGCGACCCAACAACCAGTAGCCGTTGCCGGCCGCCGTGGAGGCCAGGCCGACGATTGGTGCATTCAGTCGCGATCCGGCGAGTGAACCGTGGAACGGAGCGTCACCGTGGGCAGCAACGGCACCATCGGCACTCGTAAGCCAGTACCCCCGCTGGCTGGGTGTGGACGCGATGCCGGTAATGGCGTTGTCGCCGTTACCCAACGAGCTGGCGCCACCATAGGACTTCACGGCACCGCGGCTGGAAACAACTCGATACGAGTTAGGGAAGCTTACGGGTCGTGTTGCCGGCAACGGCGCCGGCGGAAGAGCTGGGGCGGCCGCAGGCGGTGGGGGAGTCGGGGCGGCGATAGGAGTGCCGTCAGGCGTCCCGTTGAACACGTCGAGGGGCTCGAAGTTGGCACCCAACAGCTGACGGCTGTCGGCATTCAGCCACTTGTCGAGGACAGTGGCGTAAACACTGTGGAAGAGCACAGCCGGCTTGAGATTGCCGTGAGTGTCGAGGTTGGTGAGCGACGGTTGGGCGCCGTAGAGACCGCCCCGGACCTTGTCGCCCACAAGGAACAACGGACTTGCCGTGCCATGGTCGGTGCCGCCTGAGCCGTTCACGTCGACACGCCGCCCGAACTCGGAGAACGTCATCAAAGTGACGCGCCCGGTCGACGCAGAACCTAGCGTGGCGAAGAAGGCTTCGATGGCATTGTCGATCTCGGCCAACCGGGTGTTATGCGACCCGGCTTGGTCGGAGTGTGTGTCGAAATCGCCACAGCTCACGCCGAATACCCGGATGCCGAGATTGGCGTTGATGAGCCGCGCGCACAACGTCATCTTAGGAATGAGATTTCCGCTTGACAGGGCTGGATTAAAACTGCCACTGACTTGACCGGCCAGGTCGATGCTGCGTCGTTCCGTGGCGGCAACAAGGTCGGTGAGTGAACCGAGCCCGGTCGATGATGCGCCGAAGTTGCGAATGCCACCGGCCAGGCGGCTGACCACGGGGTCTGTCTGGTTGGCCCCGAACAGACCGTCAGCCCGTTGAGGCAGGGTCGTAGCGCTTGTTTGGCTTCCCTGAAAGTGCAGCGGGATGGAATTGCCAATGTTGACACCGTAAAAGGGATCCGTTCCCAACCCGTCGAGGTAGCGGCCCAACCAACCCGTGCGTTGGGCACCAGCACCGCCCCAGCCCGACATCCAATGGGCAACCGAGGTGAAGTGGCTGAGGTCCGGATTGGCGTAGCCCACCCCCTGAACGACCGCCACCTTGCCCGAATCAAAACGCGTCTTCAGCTTTGTGAGGGCCGGATGAAATCCGACACCCGGCGCCAGCGGTAGCGCCGCCGATGAGGCGATTGCCAGCGTCTTGCGCTTGTCGTAGTACGTACCGTTGTCGGTCGGGACAACTGTGTTCAGGCCGTCGTTGCCACCGCCCATTTGAATTACCACCAGCACGCCGTCATTGGCACCCAGTGGTGGTGCCGCCCACGCCTCGTCCCGCAGCCAACCGGGCAGCATCGAGATGCCGATGCCGGCGGCCGATGCCTGGAGGAACGCTCGTCGTGAAACGAGCGAGCGTGACAATTGTTCGGTTACCGACAACTCGGCTTGGATGTCCTCGAACTCGATCTCGGCCATACGACTATCCCCTCAGGCGACCTGGAACTCGGGGAGCAAGAGCCCCAACGTGATCAGGTTGTGCTCTTCGGCCCAGCCTCGGGCCGTGCGTTCGGCGGTTATGGCGGACTGGAGCGCGGCTCTTGACGCGACTGACGGGTTGTCGATACCAAAGATGTCGAACGTTCGTTGCGCTGCCGTAGCGACGCTGGCGTCGCGACTACCGGCCAGAAGGCCGGTTGGCTGAGCCACCCAACACAAGTTGCGAGCAAAGTTGCTGCGCGCCCACATGGTGCTCGTCGATACCCAGGCTTCGTTACCGCGCCATCCGGAAACATCGGGTGGATACATGAGCTGCTGTCCCATGGGTGCCAGATACCACTCAGGGTGTATTGCGGAAGCGGCCAAGCCGGTGTAGCGCATGGCGGCCACCACGAACTCAACGGGCGTTCGTACGTGACCCTGTTTGGCAGCGGCGGAATAGAACTCGGGGCGGAGGAACATGGTGCGCAACAGTGCAGTGATGTTCATGTTCGAGGTGATGAAAGACCCCGCCAGTGCGTCGACGACGTCGGACGGCGGGTTGGCGTGGGCAAACCAGGTCCAAATCTTGGTGGCAATGAAGCGGGCCGTTGCTTGCTGTTTGGAGCCGGTGCAGATCTCGTTGATTACGTCCGGGCCATTCCAGTTTTTGGTGATCCCGAAGATGGTTTTGTTGCCGTTGTCGTGACGGTTGGCTTTGAACGCGTATGTCAAACGATCACTCGACGTACTGTGCCCTGTCCAGGCTCGGGCGCCGGCGACTACATCGGCCTCCGTGTAGTTGCTCGGGCCCATGGTGAAAAGCTCCATGCACTCACGAGCGAAGTTGTCGTTGGGTGCGCCCACGTAGTTGGTGCGATTGTCGAGATAGTCGAGCATGGCCGGATCGATCGCCGCTGCCTGGGCGAGGTTGGTGAACGAGCCCAGGGCCAGCCTGCGAAAGGTGCCCAGCTGCTGCCAAACCGAGGTGAACTCCGACTTGTCGGCCGAGGACACGAAGTGGTTGTGCCAGAACAGTGTCATTTTCTCGACAATGGGTGCCGGGGTGGTGGCCATCCGGTCGTGCCACCACTGAAGGCCGGTAACCCAGCGTTCGTAGGAGTTGGCAGCGTTGTCCAGCACTAGGGCCGGTGGGGTCACAGCCGGGGCCGTGGAGACATCGAGCACGTGGTCGACGACCTGCGCCAGGTCGTACAGAGCCAGGGCGCTGATCTGATTGGGTGTTCCGCCGAATCCGGCTCGCCGCAACAGATGAGCGACATCGCTGTAAGGGGTGGGCACACGACTCCTGACGGTCCACTTCTTGCGCCAGGTCTCTATCGGCTGTCAATTCCCGATCCTGACCACCAGAAGTGAAGAACTGTGTCTCGTGAAGGCACCCAATTCGGGCGATGTCCGCTCAGCCACCGGCCCGGTGGCTGAGGGCCTCATGTTCCTCAAGCCGGGCCCCGGTGACGGCTCTCAGATACCGGCTCCGCTGCGTCGTCCAGGTCATGTTTCCGTCGGGTTATCTCTTGGAATCGGCGTTAAAGATCACCGAAAGTGAGTCGAAGCTCCCACAGAACGGTCATTCAGACCCGTCCCCTGGGAGTCCATTACATGTTCCGTAGCATCCGACGTGCGCTGGTCGCCCTTGTTGCACTCACCCTCATGCCGCTAGTATTCGCGCCGGCCGCCTCCGGTGACACCACATACATCGACGTTCAGCCAACGGACGACCTGCGGTCAGCCATAGAGCGGGCCCCCGCCGGGGCCACTGTTCGGCTCCACCAGGGCACCTACCCGGCTTTATGGCTGGGGGCGATCGCCCCGGCCTTGCCCGTGACGGTCACGTCGGCCGCAGGCGAAGAGGCCGTTATCGCCGGAGCCACGTTGTCGGGAACGGCAAACGTTGTTCTCCGTCGTCTCACCTTTTCCGCCGAGCTGAAGTTGCGCAAGGCCCGCGACCTCGTAGTTGCCGACTCCCTGATTCGCCAGGGCCTAAGTGTCAAGGAAGGGACCAGCCGTCTGGCTATTACGGACAACCGAATTGTCGGTGGCGGCAACGGCATCTGGATGCGCAGCTTCCCCACGACTCCCCAGGAATACATCACCATTTCCGGCAACGAGATCACCGGCCAGACTGGCGACGCCATCAGCATCGGCGTTGGCAATCACGTGGTGATCGAGGACAATTACATCCACGACACCTTGGCCACCAGTGAGCACAACGACGGTGTACAGGTGTCGGCGGGCACCGACGTTGTCATCCGCTGCAATCGTTTTCGCGGCCATGACCAGTCGATCATGCTCAAGGGCGAGACGAGTTACGGCGCAGCAGGCTTTGTCACCGACGTGCATGTCGAAAACAACCTGATCACGGCTAATCGGGGCGCCGGCCTCATTGCTGCCGGTACAACCAACGTTCGGGTGGTGAACAACACGTTCGCCGACAACGGTGGCGCCGATGTGCACATGGAAGCGGCCAACCCTCAGTTGAGGATCTGGAACAACGTCGCGCCTAAGCAGTACCGGTTGGGAGGCGCATTGGCTCCGGCCTATGAGGATTACAACTGCACGACCAATGGCGGCTCCGGCACGAACAACATTACGAGTGATCCGGCGTTCGTCGACCGCATTGACTACAGATTGTCGACTGCGAGCCCGTGTCGGGCGACGGCGAGCGCAGTGAACGCGCCACTCGATGACCTCTCCGGCGGTGTGCGTTCGGCGCCTTTGGACATCGGCGCCTGGCAGGACTCCGTGCCGGTAGAAGCGTCGGCGCCCTTGCCGAGTGGATCGTCGCTCGAATCCGCTCTGCGCACCGCCGTTTCCGGCCAGGTGATCACGCTGTCAAACGGAGCGTTCCCCGCCGTGGCGCTGTCAAACCTGTCCTGGGATTCACCCGTCATTGTTCGCCCCGAGGAGGGCGCAACGGCCACGGTGCCCTCATTGCTCTTGACCTCGGTTGCCAACCTCCGCTTCGAAGGCGTGACCTTCACCGGCGCCGTCGCAATACGAGGCGGACGAAACGTTTCCGTCGTCGGCGGCAGCGCTTCGAGCATCACCGTAAGGGATGCGTCAAGTGATGTGATGGTCACCGCCAATCGCATTGTTGGTGGGACACAGGGCATTGTCGTGAGCGGAGGAAGTATTCGCGTAGCCGTCAGTGACAACGTTATCGAGGAGCCCTACGTCGACGGGGTCCAGGTACTAGCAGCGTCCCAGGTGACGGTAATGGGGAATTGGGTGAAGAACGCGATCAATCGCACTGCGTTCCAGGCGGGCATCCGCATCGAGGGCGGCGCCGATATCACCATTGGTCGCAACAGGGTTACGGGCTTCGATCAATCAATGACCGTTACCGCGCGATCGGGTGTGGCTGCGCAACGGGTTCGCATCGAAAACAATCTCGCAACCGCATCTCGCGGTGCAGGCATGCTCCTGGCTTATGTTTCAGGGGTCGATGTGATCAATAACACTGCGGTGGACAACACCGCTGCCGATTTGCACTTCGCCACCGGCAATTCGGGTGCAAGGGTCTACAACAATATTCTGAACAAGATTTACGTGGCCGGCGGCGCCAACCGCGCCGCTGAGGAGGACTACAACCGAGTGGTGTGGGGCGGTACGGGCATCCATAACGTGAGCGTTGATCCGGCGTTCGTTGATCGCGTCGACTACCGCCTCACAGCAACCAGCCCTTGCACCGGCACCGGTCTTGCGTCGGTGGCTCCCGCAACTGACATCGCCGGTACGACTCGAACATCGCCGACCGACATGGGCGCCTGGGAGATGTAGTTTGCTGGCGCTCCGCGCTCCCGAACGGTCTCCCACGAACGAGCGATGTGACCTCAGCCACCGTGGCGGTGGCTGGTGGCACTTTGCTCGGCGGGTTGGCTGCGGAGGCCGACGAAACGGCGGCCGAAGGACTTTCCCTCTGACAGCAGCTCGGGCCACCGCAGGCGTAGCAGCAGAAGGTAGGCCAAGCCAGCCACGGGAAGGCCGACTGCCATCGCAATTGTGCCCGTTGACCCGGCATCGGTGAACCCGAAACGGACTGCGCTGTAAGTGAACGCCAACATCAACGATCCAATGGCGGGCGGGACCAGGGTGGCCAAATACTGGCGGGCCGTGAACGCCAATATTTTTGCTGCGTAGAACACCGTCATTGGGGCCATGAGCAGATCGACGGCGAGGTACGCACCGGCGACGCCGTTGATCCCCCACTGCACTCCAATAGCGAAGCCGGCGATGGCCAACACGCTCCACACAAGGTTCATGCGGAACTGCCAGTGCGTGCGTCCGGAGGCAATCACGACGGACTGCACGAGGGACTGCACTGATTGACGGAGCCCAACCAGCGCCAGTAGCTGCATCGGCACGATGGCAGGGCGCCAGGCGTTGCCGAACAAGGTTGGCACGAGGTCTGGGGCGGACACCGCAATGGCCGTCATCACCGGGAAAGTCACCAGTGACACCATGCGGGTGGTGAACAAGAAGTTGCGCTGCACGTAGCCGAGGTCGGATTGCTTCCGGGCGTAGAGTGGCAACGCAACTCGGTTGACGGCCTGGGTGAAGCTCTGGAGCGGCAGCATCATCACCCGATACGACAACGCGTAGTGCGCCAGTGGAACGACTCCAAGATACCGGCCGACGAGAAGATTGTCGGCGTTGCGCATGCTGTAGGACAGCGCATGGGCGCCTATGGCGTTGATGCTGAATCGCCACATCGAAACGATGTTGGTCCAGCGGGGCCGGTCGCCGACAGTGCGCGTCACCACGAGAACCACGACCGCGAACAGCAACTCGGTTGACAGACTCTGGGCCACGAGGCTCCAGTAGTCCGCCCCGGCCAACGCCATAGTCACGCCGATTACGCCGCCGGCGAGACCCGTCGCCACTTCGCCAAGGGCCAGGATACGAAATCGAAGGTGGCGCATGAGCAGTGCCGACGGCACCGCGGAGAGACCCTTCGCCACTGCAATAAGCGCCAGCGCACGCAGTACATCGGTGAGCTGAGATGTGTTGAAGAACTTCGAGATGTAAGGCGCCAGTCCAAATGTCAACAAGGCCAGGGCGCAGGAGAGGACAAGGTTCATGACCATGGCGCTGCCGATGTCGGTGCGGTCGATCGTCTCTCGCTGCACAATGGCCGTGGCGAAGCCCGTGTCCAGGAACAACGTGATGAAGGTCACATAGACAGTTGCCAGAGCGACGATTCCGAAGTTCTCGGGGCCCAGCAGTCGAGCGAGGATGAAGGAGAAAACCAACCGCACGCCTTGCCGGCCGAGCTGTGAAACCAGGCTCCAGCGACCACCTGCCATCGCCTGCTTGGCGAGGTCGGGTCCTTCAGTGTCCCGTGGCGAATCCGTCATTTCACTCTGACGTTGCGCACTCGACCGCAGCACTGCGGTACACCCGCACTGTGGCGCCGGCCGTCATCAACAGTTGCTTGTACGTAAATTCGTCGATCTGTTCCCAACCGCTGTTGTCGGGGAGCTTCGCCGTGTACATGAGATAACACTGCGGCGGGCCTTCGAACATGCCCACGTAGAAACCGCGAATCCTGTTGTCGAAGGACTGGCGATCCGGGTACAGAGTGAGAGGTGCGTGCCAACCGGACCACTCGAATCCGGCGTCGATTTGCTGAGGGTCAACGCCCCGCGACACCAGTTCGCCCGCTGCGTCCCAGCGGGCATCATCGAAAGCACTGATGTTCGTGGTGGTGGCTAGCGAAAGGAGCGCGAAGCAGGCGAGCAATGCCAGCGCCGGCGACGCCAACCGTTTCACATAGGGGCCGGCGAAGTACAACACCAGCGTTCCCAAGGGCACTATTGCGGGCCAGAAGTAGCGATCGAACAAGCCCGGGCTGACGACGGCATACCCGTAGCTGGCCCCGAGAAATGTCAGGCAGAACACACCCAACAATGTGATCACCGGCGAAGGACGGTGACGCTTCATGGTCTGTCTCAGCGCGTCGCTCCGGAATAATCGCCAGACCGTGATGGCAGCTAGCGCCAGTGTTGCTGCCGTAGCCGCTGCTGTAACTACGTTCACAAGATTCCAAAGCGCGTCAGGGAAGAGTTGGGGCCGAGCGCCCGGGGTGAGGCGAGTCCCGAGTGCTCCGTGAGATGTGAAGTAGTTACCGATCAGCAACTCCGGCAAACGGCCTTTGACAACCCACACGATCAGCGCCGTTACGGCGCCGAGGGCGGCGGCACCACCCGCAATACGACGTAGCCGGGGGCGAGCGGCCAGCACCAGCACGAAAATGGGTGCCATCATCAAGCTGAACGTGGTGATCGAACGCACGAAGTTGCGGGCCGAGGCCTTGACCGTGGTGGTGGCTACCCACCCCCGACTCAAGGGAAGACCATTACGCCACAGGTAAAACAGGGCGCAAGCAGCCAATGCCGCGACGGCCGGAGTCGCGCCGCGTCGCCACCCGTGACGATGCACACAGGCGGCGCCAACGGCGAGTACGGCGGCTATACCGAACTCCCGCACGGTGAACGAGGCGAATGCCATCGTCAATGCCGCAGTAAGCCAACCCCAGCTCGCTCGCGACGACGCCTGACGTAGCCCGACAACAGCCAGCGCCAGAGCAAGCATCTCAAGAGCGAAAGCCGGGCTGTCGGTCATGAATGTGATCGATGACCAGGCGAACCCGGGGAAGGCCACAACCGAGGCCACCACCACGAGCGCCGATCGCACATCGAGCAAGGACCGGGCGATCACCCACGCAGCTCCGACGCCGACGGCAGTGAGTCCCGCCGTCCAGAGAGCCAAGGCCCAGTAGTGGTCGCCGAAAACCCACAACGCTGGTTGCGAGCCCACGAGTTGGCCGACGAGGTTCATGGAGTTCCAGCCGACAAGGTCGACATCGCCGCTCGAGTGCAGCGAGAACGCCATGCGCGCGTACGCCCAGTCGTCGTTGTGAGGTTGATCGAGCGAACCGGTCGACGCCGCGATCAGTAGTGGTACGCCTGCAGCGAGGACGATGAGCACAATGGGCAGAACGAGATCCAAACGATTGCGCAACCCAAAGCCATGGCGCTGATCAAAACCTGTGGTCACGCGGCGAGCATAAGCGCCCGCATGTTTCGTCGAGCAAGCTCTGCTTGCGAGTGGGAAACGGCTATCCGGCTCGAACCCGATCGTAGCCGGGTCCAGGTACGAATTCGTCGGTTCCCGTACTGCCCCGTAGCGAGTCCGGTCCTGCTTGACCGACGAGCAGAACTACGTGGTCACCGGAGGCGAACGAGAATCACGTCAATTTCCAGGCGTGCCCGTCATCTGGCCCTGGGCCGGAGTGCTCACGATGGTGGCCTGGCGGCCATCGCACGGCAGATCGGGCGACGTCGGGGTGGGAAGCGCCACTGCCGGCGTGGCAAATCCGCCGAGCAAGGCCAGGCAAGGAATAGCAGAATGCCGTGAGGGGGCCGGGGCGTCCCTTACGCTGGTGGCCAATGTCGAAACCGGTGGCAGCCGTCGTTGCTCTGATCACAGTTGCCGTGTTCGGGCTCGCCCCGTCGGCCGCTTCGATCCCCGGCCCCGGCGGCGCGCCGGCGCCGGGGCCGAACCCGGCCGTGCCCAAACCTGGTGCCGCCGCCTACATTCTCCTGGACCACGACACCGGGAATGTTCTCGAAGCCGCCAATGAGCGAACTCCCGTGCCTCCCGCCTCGACAACGAAGTTGTTGACCGCATTAGTGGTGAGTTCGCGTCTCAAACCGAGCGACAGGGTGACTATTGCATCGCCGAATCCGGAACGAATGCCGGCCATGAAGATCGACGTCAAGCAGGGCGAGGTGTGGCCGGCGGGGGATCTGCAGCGGGCCATCCTGATGGTTTCGGCCAATGACGCCGCTCTTGCGTTGGCCGAGGCGGTCAGTGGTAATGCCGCGGAGTTTGAGATTGCTCGGCGCCAAGCCGCGCTGCAACTCGGGCTTGCCGATTCCCCGCGTATCAACGACCCCTCCGGCCTCGACGATGGTGAGTTCTCGAACAACGGCGGTGATCTCATCAGTGCGCGTGACATGGCCATAATTGCTCGCGCCGCGCTGCAATCTCCGGATCTGCGAGCCATCATGTCTTCCCAGCGTTACGACTTTGTCGCCCCAAACGGCCGTCAGCGCTACATGCTGAATCACAACAAAATGCTGAGGAACTATCCGGGCGCAATTGGGATGAAGACCGGTTACACGCACAAAGCGGGTC
>Ga0136611_10002483_pt1 | contig 12845 bp, 10 predicted proteins | sample AntDrymUQ2232306_2_FD_106645 | JGI IMG/M metagenome (GOLD analysis project Ga0136611, IMG submission 106645) | Polar desert sand microbial communities from Dry Valleys, Antarctica - metaG UQ223 (23.06) | ecosystem: Environmental > Terrestrial > Soil > Desert | place: Antarctica: Dry Valley... | reverse complement strand
GGGCGCCGGCGCCCTCAGCCTGGACGCCACGCTGCTCGCACCGCGCTCCGACGAGGCGCTGGGGCTTGCCGTCGAGGCCGGGCTCGGGCTGCTCCTCGGAGTCGTCCCCTCGGTCGACGCCCCGCTGTCGGACCTCGATGCTCTGCTGGCACCGGTCCGGACGCTGTGGCGCCGGCTCGGCTTCGAGCCGGAGCTGCTCCCGACGTCGGTGGTGATCACGCCGACCTGCGGGATGGCGGGCGCCTCTCCGGGGCATGCCCGCCAGGCGCTCACGGCGTGCACGGAGATGGCCCGTCGACTGGGGGAGCAGCCCGAGTGAGCACGCAGAAGCCGCGAGGCGCCGGCAGCGAGACCGTCGACGGCGTCCCGGTGCGCGTGCGCGAGCGCCACGCCGAGCTGTCGCGCTCACTGGACGAGAACGCCTTCCGCTACTACGTCCTCGACGCCCCGACCGTGTCCGACGCGGAGTACGACGCCGCCATGACGGAGCTGCAGGCCCTCGAGGACGACCACTCCACCCTGCGCACGGCCGACTCCCCGACGCAGAAGGTGATGGGGACCATCTCGACCGACTTCACGCCGGTCGACCACCTGGAGCGGCTGCTCAGCCTCGGCAACGTGTTCACGGCCGGCGAGCTGCGCGAGTGGGCCGCCCGGGTCGCCAAGGAGGCCCCGGCGGCGCGCTACCTGTGCGAGCTGAAGATCGACGGCTTGGCCGTGGCGCTGGTCTACCGCGACGGCCGGCTGGTGCGCGCGGCGACCCGGGGGGACGGGCGCACCGGCGAGGACATCACCCCCAACGTCCGCACCCTCGCCGGCGTCCCGGACCGGCTCGCGGGGTCGGACCTGCCTGCCGTGCTCGAGGTCCGTGGCGAGGTCTTCCTCGCCACCGACGACTTCGCCCGCCTCAACGAGCGGCTGGGAGCCGAGGGCAAGCCGCCGTTCGCCAACCCCCGCAACGCCGCCGCCGGCAGCCTGCGGCAGAAGGACCCCCGCATCACGGCGGGTCGCCCCCTGTCACTGACCCTGCACGGGATCGGCCACCGCGAGGGCTGGGCGCCGGCGACCCAGTCCGAGGCCTACGCCCAGCTGGGTGCCTGGGGGCTTCCGGTGTCGACCTACGCCGAGGTCTTCGACGACCTCGAGGGGGCGCTCGGCTACATCGCGCGCTGGGGCGAGCACCGCCACGACGTGGTGCACGAGATCGACGGGGTCGTCGTCAAGGTCGACCAGCTCCCGCTGCAGCGCCGGCTCGGAGCGACCAGCAGCGCCCCGCGCTGGGCGATCGCCCACAAGTACCCCCCGGAGGAGGCGGTCACCGAGCTCCGCCACATCTGGGTCAGCGTCGGCCGGACCGGACGCGCGACCCCGTTCGCCCAGCTCGAGCCGGTGCACGTCGGCGGCGTGACGGTGCAGAACGCCACCCTCCACAACCAGGACGAGGTCCGGCGCAAGGACGTCCGGGTCGGCGACCGGGTCGTCGTGCGCCGGGCCGGTGACGTCATCCCGGAGGTCGTCGCGCCGGTCGACCCCGAGCGCGAGGGTCGCGGCGCGCCCTGGGTCATGCCCGCCGACTGCCCCGCGTGCGGCACCCGGCTCGTCCAGGTGCGGGAGGGCGACAAGGACCTGCGCTGCCCCAACCACCGGTCCTGCCCGGCCCAGCTGCGCGAGCGGGTGTTCGCGATGGCCGGTCGCAACGCGCTCGACATCGAGGGCCTGGGCTACGAGGCGGCGCGCAGCCTGACCGAGCAGGGGCTGGTCCAGGACGAGGGCGACGTGCTCCTGCTGGACGAGGACACGCTCCTCACCAGCGACTTCTACACGACGAGGTCCGGCGCGCTGTCGGCAGCGGCCCGGCAGCTTCTCACGAGCCTCGAGCAGGCGAGGTCCCGTCCGCTGTGGCGGTTCCTCGTCGCGATGTCGATCCGCCACGTCGGCGCACCGACCGCGCGCGACCTGGCCCGCGAGTTCCGCTCCATGGAGCGCATCGAGACCGCCTCGGTCGAGGAGCTCGCGGCCGTGGAGGGGGTGGGGCCGATCGTGGCCGGCGCCGTGACCGACTGGTTCGCGGTCGACTGGCACCGCGACGTCCTCCGCAAGTGGCGGCAGGCGGGAGCGCCGCTGGTGGACGAGGGCTCCGAGCGGGGACCCCGCCCGCTCGAGGGCGTGACCGTCGTCGTCACCGGCACCCTCGCCTCCTACAGCCGTGACGGGGCCACCGAGGCGGTCCAGGACCGTGGCGGCAAGGTCACCGGGAGCGTCAGCAAGAAGACCGACTTCGTCGTGGTCGGCACCGACCCCGGTGCCGCCAAGCACGACAAGGCCGTCAAGCTCGGCGTGCCGGTGCTCGACGACGCCGGTCTGACCGTCCTGCTCGAGCACGGCCCGGAGGAGGCGCGCGGCGTCGCCCTGATCGCCGGGGACGGTCCGGGCTAGCGCTCAGGTCCGACGTCCGTTCTGCCGACACTGGCAGCACGCCGCTCCGGCGCGACGCTCGAGTCTGGGGGATGGCGGGTGGTACGCATCGCGACCCCCCGCGCCGAGCGGGCCCGCAACGTGTTCCGTGGCAGCCACGACGTTGCCTTCCGCGCTCTCGTGATCACGGTCGCCCTGTCGGGACTCGTCCTGCTCGCGGGCGCGCTGATGCACGTGGATCGCGACACCGTCACGCGGCTCGAGCCGGTCTTCTGGGCCGTCTGCGCGATGCTGGTCGCGGCCGAGGTCCGACCTCTCGTGACCGCCGGCGCCCGCGACTCCAACGGCCACCTCGTCTCGACGACGTTCGTGTTCGCCGTCCTGCTGCGGTACGGCCTGCCCGCGGCTCTGGTGGTTCAGGCCGTCGCGGTCGTCCTCAGCGACGTGCCGCGCGGCAAGGCGCCGTGGCGGACGCTGTTCAACGTCGGGCAGTCAGGGCTGTCGTGGACCGCGGCGTCGATCGTCATGGTGCTGATGGGCCTGCACCCCTCCGCTGCCGCGCCCGTCGACCTGGTCGAGGCGGACCTGCTCGCGGCGATCGCCGGCGGAGCGGCGTACTTCTTCGTCAACCAGCTGCTCGTCACGAGCGCCGTCGCGTTCAAGACCGGCCAGAGCGTGTGGGGCCTGGTCCGTGACGACCTGGCCTACGAGGCCGTGACCAACGTGGCCCTGCTCGCGCTCGCCCCGCTCGTCGTGCTCGCGCTGGAGGAGGGCCTGGTCTTCCTGCCGCTGCTGCTGCCGCCGCTGCTCGCCGTCTACTCGGTCGCCTCCATCGCGCTGGAGCGCGAGGAGCAGGCCCTGACCGACACCCTCACCGGCCTGCCCAACCGCACGCGGCTGGCGATCCGCACGGCCGACGCCCTCGAGGCCGAGGGACCCGTCTCGCTCCTGCTGTTCGACCTGGACCGCTTCAAGGAGGTCAACGACACCCTCGGCCACCACGTCGGCGACCGCCTGCTGGAGGTGGTCGCGACGCGGCTGTCCGCGGCCAGCCGCACCGACGACACCGTCGCCCGGCTCGGTGGCGACGAGTTCGCCGTGCTGCTGCCGGCCACGGACCGGCCGGAGGCGGAGGCGATCGCGCACCGCCTGCTCGAGGCCATCTGCGCCCCGCTCGAGCTGGAGGGCCTGCTCGTCGACGTGGGTGCCAGCGTGGGTGTCGCGTCCTCGCCAGGTGACGGCACGCACCTCGACGTCCTGCTCCAGCACGCCGACGTCGCGATGTACGACGCGAAGGAGACCGGCGGCGGCGTCGAGCTCTACGACGCCAGCCGCGACGGCAACTCCACCGGCCGGCTCGTCATGCTCGGCCAGCTGCGCCGCGCGCTCACCGAGGGTCAGCTCGAGGTCCACTACCAGCCCAAGGCCGATCTCTGCACGGGCGCGGTCGACGGCGTGGAGGCGCTCGTGCGCTGGCGCCACCCGCAGCAGGGCCTGATCCCGCCCGACGAGTTCATCCCGCTGGCCGAGTCCAGCGGGCTCATCGAGGGCCTCACGCGCTACGTCATCGACGCGGCCGTCGCCCAGCTCGCCCTGTGGCGGGAGCAGGGACTGCACATGAAGGTCGCGGTCAACGTCAGCGTCCGCGACCTGTCAGGCGGCAAGCTGACCGCCACGGTGGCGGACTCGCTCGACCGGCACGCCGTTCCCGCCCGCTGCCTGCAGCTCGAGATGACGGAGGGGTCGCTGTTCGCGGAGTCGCACCGTGCCGCCACGACCCTGCGCCACCTCGACGTGCTCGGGATCTCGCTGTCGCTGGACGACTTCGGCACCGGCTACTCGAGCCTCGAGCACCTGCGCCGGCTCCCCGTGCAGGAGATCAAGGTCGACAAGTCCTTCGTGAACCGCATGGTGGCCGACCCACGGGACCGGGCCATCGTCCGGAGCGTGATCGACCTCGCCGGCGGGCTCGGCATGCGGGTCGTCGCCGAGGGCGTCGAGGACCGGCAGACCTGGGACCTGCTGCGCGACATGGGCTGCGACAGCGCCCAGGGCTGGTTCCTGTCCCGCGCCGAGCCGGCGCAGCTGCTCACCCCGTGGTTGCTCGCCCGGCAGGGCGCCCACGAGCGCGCCCTGCGCTAGTCCGCCCGTGAGACGGGGTCCGGCGCCCGGACCCGGAGCAGCTCCGAGCCGCCAGGTGCGAGGACCCGGACCGAGTCGGTCGTCGGATCGCCCTCCAGCGGGGCGATCAGGACGCCGTCCGCCAGGCGGCGCATCGGGGCCGCCTCGCTCGCCGTGTCGGCGGCGTACTCCACCGTGCCGACAGCCGGGGAGGTGACCACCAGCAGCCTTCCCACCTCGTCGCCACGGAGAGCGACGACGAGCGCGACCGGCACGGCGGGCAGCGGTGCGTCGATGAGGAGCTCCGGACCTGACTCCGTCGCCTCCGCCACACCCCACCAGTGGTCCCCGGATGCCTGGCGCACGAGGTAGACCAGCTGCGGCGTCGCCGACGGTTCGTACACCTGGCCGAACAGCGGGACCAGCTCGACGTCGTCGATGGAGACCCCGTGCACCGTCGCCCACTGCACCTCGTACGCGTCGAGGTCGCCGGCGACGGCGACGTCGGGATCGCCGCGGTAGGGCCACGGGTCGGCCGGGTCCAGCGCGTACGACGAGACGGCAGTGCTGGGGCTGGGTGCGGCGCTCGAGCTTCGGTCCGGGCCGGGGCTGAGGGTCGGTAGGGGGAAGTCGGTCGCCGGCGCCGTCGCGACCTGGGGTCCGACGCGCTCCTCGCCGCCGGTCGTCGTGAGGGACGGCACGACCACCGCGACGGCGGCGACGGCCAGCGCCGAGGCGGCGACGGCACCGGCCGAGCGACGGCGCCGGAGGGAGCGCGCCTTGCGCCGGATCCCGTCCAGCGGATCTCCGGGCGCGTGGACGTCGTGGGCGCGTTCGTGCAGCGCGGAGCGCAGTTCGTCGTCGAGAGGGCTCATGCTGGGACTCCGTCGAAGGGGAGGGCGGTGCGCGGGTCGTCCGGACCGGAAGCGAGAAGGGCGCTGGCGCGGAGCCTGGACAGGGCGCGGGAGGTGGTGGACTTCACGGTGCCGACGGAGACGCCGAGCACCTCCGCGGTGGCCGCTTCGGACAGGTCCTCGTAGTAGCGGAGGACGACCGCGGCGCGCTGCCGCTTCGGCAGCCCCGCGAGCGCTGTCCAGAGCGCGTCGTGCAGGTCGGAGTCGGCGGTGTCGTCGCGCCCGGCCCGCTCCGGCAGCACGTCGGTGGGGCGCTCGTCCACCTTGCGACGGCGCCAGAACGACGTGTGGGTGTTGACGAGCACGCGCCGCACGTAGCCGTCTACGGCCTCGCGCTCGCGGATCCGGTCCCAGGCCAGGTAGGCCTTGGCGAGCGTGGTCTGGAGCAGGTCCTCCGCGTCGGCGCGGTGGCCGGTCAGCAGGTAGGCCGTCCGCAGAAGGGCAGGCGAGCGCGCCACCACGTAGGAGCGGAAGTCCTCCTCGGCCTGCGGGTCCACGTCTCCTCCTCCACTCGTTCGGCCTCTCCTGCAAGGACGCAGGTCGGGCTCCGCGGGTTGCTCGAGCCCGGCGGGCCGGCTCGGGACGGACGGCGGCCGGGAGCTCAGCCGGCTGCGGCCGCGACCACCGTGGCGGTGATCCCGGCGAGGTGGACCAGCCGCAGGACTTCCGACTCCCGGTACGGAGGTCCGCCGACCCGACCGACGAGGACCGCCCGGTCGGCGCGCCCGACGGGCGCCGCGACCAGCTCCGTGCCGAGCGCGTGCCAGTGCTCCGGCACCCACGCCTCGCGCGTGCCGAGTCGTCGGCCGGTCGCCAGCGGGAGCCACGGCAACCGCCCGGCGTCCAGGTCCGGCGCCCCCGCGCTGGCCTCGACGACACCAGCGCCCGCCTCCACGAGCAGGGCCCAGCTGGCCCGGAACACGCCCGGGAGCCCTCCCACGAGCAGGCCCAGCCCGGCGGCGGGCTCGGCCGCGAGCTCCTCGACGAGCTCGAGGTCGCGGTGGAGGTCCTGCGCGCCGTGGTAGGGCCGCAGCGACTCGACGACCACGCCCGGCACCGACTGCGCGCTGGTGATCAGGGTGTCGGCCAGGCCACCCGGTGGAAGGGCGACCAGCAGGTCGTCCACCGCCCCGTCGGGTCCGCGCTCCACGACGTCGAGGCTGCGGATGTCGGCGCCGACGCGGCCGAGCGCCGTCGCGACCGCACCGAGCATCCCGGGACGGTCCGGCAGCACGACGCGCAGCAGGTAGGACATCCCCACCCTCCACCTCCCCTTCAGCGACGCAGCGACCGGCGACAGTCTGGCCGATCCGCGTTGCGGGCAGGTTGCGCCGGTCGGTCCCGCGGCAGTCCCTAGACTCGCCGCGTCCCCTGCACCCCTTCCCGAGGAGCCGCATGCCCGAGATCACGCGCGAGCAGGTGGCGCACCTCGCGCGGCTGTCGCGACTCGCCCTCGACGACGCGGAGCTCGACGGGCTGGCGTCGCAGCTGCAGGTCATCCTGGGAGCGGTGGAGCAGATCTCCGAGGTGGCCGACGCCGCCGGCGTCCCGCCGACCACCCACGCCGTGCCGGTCGAGAACGTCCACCGGCCCGACGTGGTCACCCCCTCACTCGACCGCGACGCGGTCCTCGCTGGAGCGCCCGCCGCGGAGGACGGTCGGTTCCGCGTGCCCCGCATCCTGGACGCCGAGTGAGCGCCGGACCGGGCCCGGCCGCAGGCACGGACCTGACGCGCCTGTCCGCTGCGGACACGGCCGCTGCCGTGGCGAGCGGGCAGGCGAGCGCCGTGGAGGTCGCCCGCGCCCACCTCGACCGGATCGCCGCGGTCGACGGGGCGGTGCACGCCTTCCTGCACGTCGACGCCGGCGGCGCGCTCGCACAGGCCGCCGCCGTGGACGCGGCCGTCGCCGACCGCGACGCGAGGACGGGGCCGCTCGCCGGCGTACCGCTCGCCATGAAGGACGTCATCGTCACCCGGGGGGTGCCGACCACCGCGGGCTCGCGCATCCTCGAGGGGTGGCGGCCGCCGTACGACGCGACCGTCGCCACCCGGCTGCGCGAGGCCGGCGTCGTCGTGCTCGGCAAGACCAACATGGACGAGTTCGCGATGGGGTCCTCGACCGAGCACAGCGCCTACGGCCCGACGTCCAACCCGTGGGACCTGACCCGCATCCCCGGCGGCAGCGGTGGCGGCTCGGCCGCCGCGGTCGCGGCCTACGAGGCACCCCTCGCCGTGGGCACCGACACCGGAGGTTCGATCCGCCAGCCGGCTGCCGTCACCGGCACCGTCGGCGTCAAGCCGACCTACGGCGGCGTCTCCCGCTACGGCCTCATCGCCTTCTCCAGCTCGCTCGACCAGGCCGGGCCCTGCGCGCGCACCGTCCTCGACGCCGCGCTGCTGCACGAGGCCATGGCCGGGCACGACCCGCGCGACAGCACGTCGATCGACGCTCCGGTCCCACCGGTGGTGGCGGCCGCGCGCCGCGCCGACGTCTCGGGCCTGCGGGTCGGCGTCGTGCGCGAGCTCGGCGGCGAGGGCTACGAGTCCGGTGTGCAGGAGCGCTTCGACGAGGCGGTGGCCCTGCTGCAGGAGCTCGGTGCGACGGTGTCGGAGGTCAGCTGCCCCCACTTCGGCTACGCCCTGCCGGCCTACTACCTGATCGCCCCCTCCGAGGCGTCGAGCAACCTGGCCCGCTTCGACAGCGTGCGCTACGGCCTGCGCGTCGGTGACGACGGCGACCGCTCGCTCGAGGACGTCATGTCGTTGACGCGCGCGGCAGGCTTCGGCCCGGAGGTCAAGCGTCGCATCGTGCTCGGCACGTTCGCCCTGTCGAGCGGCTACTACGACGCCTACTACGGTCAGGCCCAGAAGGTGCGCACCCTCATCACGCGTGACTTCACGAGCGCGTTCGAGAGTGTCGACGTGCTCGTCTCGCCGGCCTCGCCCGGCGTCGCGTTCCCGATCGGCGCCAAGGTCGACGACCCGCTCGCGATGTACCGCCAGGACCTCGCGACGATCCCGTCCAACCTCTACGGCGGCCCGGCGATGTCGCTGCCGGTCGGGCTGTCCGAGGGTCTGCCGGTCGGCCTGCAGGTCATGGCGCCGACCATGCGGGACGACCTGCTCTACCTCGTCGGCGGCGCGCTCGAGGCCGCCTTGCACGACCGCTGGGGCGGCGACCTGCTGTCCCGGGCCCCGAAGCTGGAGGTCTGACCGTGCCCATGTTCTCCGGTGTCAGCGTCGAGCGGGTCATCCCGTCCCCGCCCGGCCCGATCTTCGACGTGCTCGCCGACCCTCGCCGGCACCGCGAGATCGACGGCTCGGGGCTGCTGCGAGACTCCTTCGACGGCCCCGACCGGCTGTCGCTCGGCGCGCGCTTCGGCATGGACATGAGAGCTGGCGCGCCCTACCGCATGATCAACACGGTCGTCGAGTTCGAGCCGGACCGGCTCATCGCCTGGCAGCCGCGCCCGGCAGCCGGCGTCCTGAGCCGCGTCATCGGCGGACGGATCTTCCGGTACGAGCTCGAGCCGGTGCCGGACGGCACCCGGGTGCGGGAGACCTGGGACATCTCGCAGGAGCGCATCCCCGCGCTGGTGATCGGGCTCAAGGGCCTGACCCGCTCGGGCATGACGAGGAGCCTCGAGCGGCTCGAGCGCATCGTGACGGCATGATCGGGACCGTCCCCTACGGCGAGGCTCTCGCGGAGTTCGAGCCGGTGATCGGGCTCGAGACCCACGTCGAGCTGGGCACGGCGAGCAAGATGTTCTGCGGCTGCGACACGACCTTCGGCGCCGAGCCCAACACCCATACCTGCCCGGTGTGCCTCGGCCTGCCGGGCGCGCTGCCGGTCGTCAACGCGACGGCGATCGAGTCCACGATCCGGATCGGGCTGGCGCTGCACTGCGACATCGCGAGCTGGTGCCGCTTCGCGCGCAAGAACTACTTCTACCCGGACATGCCGAAGAACTTCCAGACCAGCCAGTACGACGAGCCGCTGTGCACCGACGGCTACCTCGACGTCGACGTGCCGCGCCCGGACGGCACCGTCGACGTGGTGCGTGTCCCGATCGAGCGGGTCCACCTCGAGGAGGACACCGGCAAGTCCCTGCACGTCGGTGGGGCCACCGGCCGCATCCACGGCGCCTCGCACTCGCTCGTCGACTACAACCGCGCCGGCATCCCGCTCGTCGAGATCGTCACCAGACCCGTCACCGGCACGGGAGCGATGCCGGCGGAGATCGCGAAGGCCTACGTCACCGAGCTGCGCGACGTGCTGCGCGGTCTCGGCGTCTCGGACGTCCGCATGGAGCAGGGGTCGCTGCGCTGCGACGTCAACGTCTCGCTCAACCGCCCTGGTGAGCAGTGGGGGACCCGGTCCGAGACCAAGAACGTCAACAGCCTGCGCTCGGTCGAGCGCGCGGTGCGCTCGGAGGTGGAGCGCCAAGCGGCGCGGCTGCGCGCCGGCGAGCGCATCGTCCAGGAGACGCGGCACTTCCACGAGGACACCGGCCTGTCGACCTCCGGCCGCTCCAAGGAGGAGGCGACCGACTACCGCTACTTCCCGGAGCCCGACCTGGTGCCGGTCGCACCCGACCCGGCGTGGGTGGCCGAGCTCCGGGCGGCGCTGCCTCCGGCGCCGTCCGTGCGCCGCAAGCAGCTGACGCAGGAGCTCGGGCTGTCGGTGCTCGACTCGCAGGCGATGGTCAACGCCGGCGTGCTCGACGTCGTGCTGGCGTCCGTCGACGCCGGCGCGCCCGCGGCCGAGGCCCGCAACTGGTGGCTCGGCCACCTCGCGCAGGCCGCCAACAGCGGGGGCGTCGACGCCGCCGACCTGCCCATCACCCCGGCGCAGATCGCGCGGGTCGTCGCGCTCGTCGCCGAGGGAGCGCTCACCGCAGGCCTCGCCCGGCAGGTCGTCGACGGGGTGCTGGCCGGCGAGGGGTCTCCGGACGACGTCGTCGCGGCCCGCGGGCTCGCGGTCGTGTCCGACGAGGGCGCGCTCGGCGAGGCCGTCGACGCAGCGATCGCCGCCCAGCCCGACACGGCCGACAAGGTCCGCGGTGGCAAAGTCCAGGCCGTCGGGGCGCTCGTCGGAGCGGTGATGAAGGCGACCCGCGGTCAGGCGGACGCCTCGGTCGTGCGCCGGCTGCTGCTCGAGCGGCTGGGCGTTCCCGAGTAGGGGCGGCGCGTCAGGGGCGGAGCGTCGCCGCGTGGCCGCCTGGCCGGGGGTGTCGACGGCCGGCCGCTCAGCCGGCCGCGCGGCGGAGCAGGACCCGCCGTCGCCGACCCGGTACACCGGGGTCGTGGTCCGCCGCGGGGAGCTCCGGTGCGGGGACGTTCGTCGCGTCGGTCGTGATCCGGACGGACCCGGTGCCCAGCGGCCGCCCGTCGGGACCCACGAGGTCCTCGCAGTCCGGCTCCTCGTCGGCCCGCATCGCGGCGCGGTGGCGGCGCCGCGCCTGCAGGATGGCGTTGAGCTCCGCGCCGGCGAGCAGCGCGACGCACAGCAGGTAGAACCAGGTCATGAGGATGAGCCCGCCACCGAGGGCGCCGAACAGCGGCGAGGCGGTCAGCGCCACGTCGAGGTAGACGTTGAGGCCCCAGGTCGCCGCCAGCCACAGCAGCGCCGTCAGGAGTCCGCCGGGCAGGTCGTCGCGCCAGCGGGTCCGCCGGGCCGGCATGAGGTGGTCCATCGTCGTCGCCCACATGACGAGCGCCGCGAAGGCGACCGGCCAGCGGGACCAGCGCCAGACGAACTGGTACTCCGCCCCCAGCCCCAGCCGGGCGACGACGTCCTCGGCCGGGCCGAACAGCGGGCCGATGACCAGCAGGGTGACGGCCAGGGCTCCGGTCAGGACGCTGCCGAAGCCGAGGAGCAGCCCGAGCCACCGGCGGCGCCACCAGCCGCGGGTCTCGGGCACGTCGTAGCTGATGTTCACCGTGTTGATGAGGGTGGCGAACGCCGTCGACAGGGAGAACAGCGCCAGCAGCGTGGCGAACGTCAGGGCGTTGGCCCCGGTGTCGAACAGCTGCCGCACGGTGTCGATCGCGCCGCTCGCGCTGTCGGTGAGCAGCTGGTCGAGGAAGTTCAGCACGCCGTCCTCGACGCGCCGGGCGTTGTCGGCTCCGATGATCGTGCCCAGCTGGCCCAGCACGGCCGCCGCGACGAGCAGCGTCGGGAACAGGGTCAGCACCGCGAAGAACGCGGTCTCGGCGGCGAGCCCGAGCAGTCGGTCGCGGTCGGCCTTGTTGACGACCTCGATGACGAGCCGGAAGAACCAGCGGACCGGGTTGCCGGTCGGGGTGCGGGCGGCCTCGCGTGCCGTGACCTCCGCCCGCAGGTCCGCGGTGCGGCCGCTGACCACGCTGCTCGGGGTCAGCCGCTCACTCTCGGGCGGCGGGGGGCGGCGTGTCACCGCACCATCGTCCCTGATGCGGCCGCCGGCCGCGGCAGGACGCGGCTAGGAGACGGGAAGTCGCAGGATCCGGTCGTCCTCGCCGGTGGGGTCGCCGCGGCCGTCGCGGTTGCTCGTCAGGACCCACAGGGAGCCGTCGGGGGCTCGCTCAGCCGCGCGCAGCCGCCCGAAGTCCCCCTCGTACAGCGCTTCCGGCTCGCCCGCGCCGCCACTGCCGTCGAGCGGCACCCGCCACAGGCGCTCGCCGCGGAGAGCGGCGACCCACAGGTCGCCGCCCACGATCGCGGCTCCGCTCGGCGACGCCTCCGACGTCTCCCACGTCGTGATGGGGGCGAGGAACCGGCCACCGCCGTCCCCGGCGCCCTCGACCTCGGGCCAGCCGCCGTTGCTGCCCGCACTCACCTGGTTGACCTCGTCGAAGCGGTTCTGACCGAACTCGACGGCGTACACCCGATCGGCGTCGTCGAAGGCGAGACCCTGCACGTTGCGGTGCCCCCGGGACAGGATGCGGGAGCCGTCGACGGGGGAGCCGTCGGGTGTCATGCGCAGCACCTTGCCGCCGAGGGAGCGCGGGTCCTGCGCGAGGGAGGTGTCGCCCGTGTCGCCGGTGCCGGCGTAGAGCAGGCCGTCCGGCCCGAAGGCGATGCGACCGCCGTTGTGGATGCTGCCCTTCGGGATGCCGGTCAGCACGGGTTCCACCGTGTCCGGGTCCGAGAGCCGGAATCGGACGATCCGGTTGTCCTCGGCTCCGGTGTAGTAGGCGTAGACGAGGTCGTCCGTTGCGAAGGTCGGGCTGACCGCGAGTCCGAGCATGCCTCCCTCGCCACGGGGCCGGACGTCCGGGAGGGTCGTGACCTCCTTCGGCACACCACCGGCTGCCGGCACCCGCAGGACGCGAGCGCTGTCGCGCTCGCTCACGAGGGCGTCACCACCGGGCAGGAAGGCCAGGCCCCACGGCGCCTCGAGACCGGTGG
>Ga0136611_10002482_pt1 | contig 12848 bp, 6 predicted proteins | sample AntDrymUQ2232306_2_FD_106645 | JGI IMG/M metagenome (GOLD analysis project Ga0136611, IMG submission 106645) | Polar desert sand microbial communities from Dry Valleys, Antarctica - metaG UQ223 (23.06) | ecosystem: Environmental > Terrestrial > Soil > Desert | place: Antarctica: Dry Valley... | reverse complement strand
CGTCTGCGTGCGCTACATCAACGATCTGCAAAGACGGCTCTGGCTCGTCATTGAAGGACACAATCAACTCCGGATCAAGCAAATCGAAAAACTTATCGCGTCAACACCGTAAAATCCAATACCCTGGAATGTTGTTGAGTAGTTCGGGCTAATTGCTGGCCGCGCAGGCGGCTGCCCCCATCGCCACCTAAATTGAGGCCACCGAAAGCTAAAGCCTTTACCTGAACCTGGTGGGACGTACCCTCCTCCGGATGAACCACCAATGCCACCATCATCCATGACCCTGGGTCCGCCTGAGCGCCTTCCTATCAACCCATCAGGATCAACCCATCCCGTCGGATTATTGCCAACATACGAATAAAGGTTGACTCCACCCGCGTAACTAATCGGATCGCGTGTAAGGAATCTTCCTTTCGCCAGATCGTAATAGCGATGCGTCAGCAAGTATAAGCCAGTCTCGTTGTCCCTGCGATAACCCCATTGCCCGATGAACCCCGCCGTGCCGTTGGGACTACTCATCAGCGTCGTCGAAACGCCGTGCGCCGTAACGTGAGCCGCATCCAACACTGCGCCCGTCGAATCCAGCACTTGCGCGACATTGCCGAAGTTGTCCCAAGCATAAAACTGGGAAGTCGTGCCCGCGCGATTCGAGATGATGCCGTTTGCGCCCCAAGTCGTCGTGTTGGTCACGGCACCGGTGCCGTCAAGTTCGCAGACAACCGCATCGCCATCGTAAAGGAAGTATTGGCGACCGCTTGAATTCTGCTTCCAGGCGCGCTTGCCGTCGCCGCGATAGCCCGCCGTCATCGACACGCCGTAAGCGGTCAGGCGGTTCTCGGTATCGTAGGTCAGGGTTGTGCCGCCCGAAGTCGTCGTCGGGTTGCCGTTTCCGTCATAGGCAAAGCCGGTCGCGGTCTGCTGGTTGTCCGCGTTGAAGGTCTGCGTCACGCCCTTGAACGTCGTCGGGTTTCCGGCGGCATCACACGCGAAGTTATTTGTGTACGCACCGTTGCGCGTGCTGGCTTCCTGCGTCAGTTGGTTCTTGATGTCGTAGCTGTAGTTCGTCGTGCCGCCAAACGCGGCGGTCGTGCTGAGCGCCTTCAGAAAACTCAAATTACCGGCGCCGTCGTATTTGAGCATCGAAGTCGCTGTCGTATCATGGCCGAACTGCGAGATAATCGAGGGAACCGCATTGCGGTTGGTCAAGCCTTTCACCTGTCCCAGCGTGTTGTAATTGAAAGTCGCGGTCAGGCCGTTGGCGCTGGTTTGCTTATTCATCCAGCTATTGTCGAGATACGTCCAGCCGGTGACTTCGCTTTGCGGGTTGGTCAGGCTCGTTGGTCGTCCCACATTGTCGTAGGAATAGCTGAAATTGCCGCCCGGCGTGGTCATGGATGCGCGGCTGCCGTTGGCGTAATAGCTGTAGCCGATGGCTTTGGCCGCCATGTTGGTGCCGTCGGCTTTTTTGTAAATGCGCGAGATATTTGTGAGCGAGTTGGCGGCGTTGAAAGTCAGGTCTTCGCTTCCCACGCTGTCGGTCATCACATCGGGCAGGCCGTAGCTGTCGTAAATCAAGGAAGTCATGGCTTGATGGAAAAGTACGCCTGAATTCAGGCGTACTTTTCAGAGGTACAAATGCGGCAAAGCTCTGCGTTAGCCCAACCGCACACCGCTCCGCGCCTGCCGCACGGCTCCGCCGCGCTTCGGCACACCGCTACTTAGAGGTTTGTATCCGTCGCTTCTCGCAACAGGATTTGACACCTTAGTCAATTCCCTCAACGAAAGGCTTGAGTTGATCCCAGAGCGTTTCAAATTGCCTAATATTATACGCTCCACTTTGTCCCACAAAGTTAGAACGCTGATGCCTCCAATAATAATCGAGGCCTTCTGGCCAATAATCTTGCAGCAAGCTGGGTAGGTTATGAACATGATCTGCCTCAGCGTGGCATCGTTTAGCATCACCGGCGTAACCGGCAGCTCTAATATTTAAAGCTGCCACGGACAGAATCTCTAGAAGGATTCTTGCAATTTCATCTGGGCATTTCATTTACTTCCACCCCGGAACGATTGGTAGGTATTGTACGGGTGGTCCCAATGGATGAGTCTGATCGACAACCTTGACGTCGATCCACTTTCTTCCAGCTTCTACCGCCGCCCGGACACCATGGTGTCCATCAATGATGACTCCATCAGGCGTCACCTTAATGATAGTTCGGCGCTCGATGCCTTTCCTGATCAAATCCAACTGTTCATCAAGATTACCTTGATGTAACACGCCTTGCCCACCTGTACGTAACTGAGAAGGGTCTACGCCCATCTGCACTTGCCCCGGCGGTGAAGTAATAGGATTTCGAGGAAGTGGGCACGATGTCGGGCTACCCTTTCCAAAAAATCCTTTACCCCAATCAAATAACCTGCTTGGTGCCTCTTGGAGACTATATTCCAACTCTGCGATCCGGTTATTGAAACGATTTAACCAAGGCACGCCTCTAAAATTCGGAATGCGGAATTTGGCCAAGCCATCAGGGTCAACAAAGTTGACCGGATCATTGCCAACGTAAGAATAAAGATTGATTCCACCCGCGTAACTAATCGGGTCACGCGTCAGGAATCGTCCTTTATTCGGATCGTAGTAGCGATGCGTCAGCAAGTATAAGCCGGTTTCATTATCCCGGCGATAACCCCATTGCCCGATGAATCCCGCCGTGCCATTGGGACTGCTCATCAGCGTCGTCCCAACCCCGTGCGCCGTAACGTGACTTGCATCCAACACCGCGCCCGTCGAATCCAAAACCTGCGCGACATTGCCGAAGTTGTCCCACGCGTAGAAGTTCGTTGTCGTCCCCGCACGATTTGAGATGAGGCCATTCGCGCCCCACGTTGTTGTGCTGGTCACGGCGCCGGTTCCATCCAATTCGCACACGACAGCGTCGCCATCGTAAAGGAAGTATTGGCGTCCTGTTGCGTTCTGCTTCCAGGCGCGCTTTCCATCGCCACGATAACCCGCCGTCATTGCGGTGCCGTAGGCGGTCATGCGGTTTTCAGCATCGTAAGTTAAAGTCGTGCCGCCATACGTCGTCGGGTTGCCGTTGCCGTCGTAAGCAAAGCCGGTTGCGGTTTGCTGATTGTTGGCGTTGAAGGTCTGCGTCACGCCCTTGAAAGTTGTCGGGTTTCCGGCGGCATCATACGCGAAGTTATTTGTGTAGGCTCCGTTGCGCGTGCTGGCTTCTTGTGTCAGTTGGTTCTTGATGTCGTAGGTGTAGTTCGTCGTGCCGCCAAAAGCGGCGGTCGTGCTTTGAACGCGCAGAAAGCTCAAGTTACCGGCGCCGTCGTATTTGAGCATCGAGGTCGCTGTCGTATCGTGGCCGAACTGCGAGATAATCGAGGGAACCGCATTGCGGTTCGTCAAACCTTTCACCTGTCCCAAGGCGTTGTAGTTGAAAGTCGCGGTTAGGCCATTGGCGCTGGTCTGCTTATTCATCCAGCTATTGTCGAGATACGTCCAGCCGGTGACTTCGCTTTGCGGGTTGGTCAGGCTCGTCGGTCGTCCCACGTTGTCGTAGGAATAGCTGAAACTGCCGCCCGGCGTCGTCATTGATGCGCGGCTGCCGTTGGCGTAATACGAATAGCCGATGGCTTTAGCCGCCATGTTGGTGCCGTCGGCTTTTTTGTAGATGCGCGAGATATTGGTGAGCGAGTTGGCGGCGTTGAAGGTCAGGTCTTCGCTTCCCACGCTGTCGGTCATGACATCGGGCAAACCGTAAGCGTCGTAAGTGAAAGCGAGGTTTTGCGCGGTGTAGGCCGGATACTTGACCGCCGTGAGTTGGCCTTCGGGATCGTTGTATTCGTAATTGGTGACGATGCCGCGCCCGTCCGTCCGCTGTAGCGGCTGGCCGTCGGCGGCATAAGACGGAAAGCTGATGCTGTCGAGAGCGTTGGGCGAAACGTAGCCGGGATACTTGATTTTGGAAAGCAGGCCGCGCGTGTTGTATTCGTAGTTCGTGACGTTGCTTTTGCCGTCGCTCATTTGTTTGGTGCGATAAAGCGCGTCGTAGACGATGCTGTACGGCTCGGCGCTGCCGCTCACCGAAAGCAATTCGCCTTCCTTGCCCAGGCCATAAGTCACAGTGCGAATCGACACGCCGCTTTCATCCAGCATCTGCGTGCTCGTCAGCGGCCCGCCGATGTAAAGATAGGTGTTGCGCGAAATGCCTTTGCCGGTTCCGCTTTGGCCGCTCGCCGGCAAAACCGTGTCGAGCACGTCGTCGGCGAGGTTGTAGGTCGCGGTCGTGGCGTTGCCCAGCGCGTCGGTCGAGGAATTGAGGTTGCCGCGCGCGTCATAGCGCAGGTGCGTAATTTTGCCGGCGTTGTCGGAGATCTTGACGGGCTGTCCCTGCTTTGCGGTTTGCGTATAAGTTCCGTCGGTCGTGTAGTTGAGCGTCGTCACAATCGCGGTCGCGGCGTTGTTGCCCGGCGCGCTCATCGTCAACACGTTGCCCAGCGCGTCGTAGGTGAACGAAGTCGCAGCCGTGCCGGTGCCGCTCGGATGCGGCGCCGAAATTGTTTGCGCCAGGCCGCTCGGCTCGAAATACGAAATCGTCGTCGCCGGCTTGGAGCTGGTGAAGTTGCCGTTCGCGTCGGCGATGCCTTCCTGCACGCTCGTCAGGCGCCCCAGGGCAAAGTTAGCGTACGAATAGGCGTACTTTGTGGTGATGCCGCGCGGCGATTTGACCGCCGTGACGTTGCCCTGCGCATCATAGGTGATGTTCGTCACGCGCCCGGCGGCGTCGGTCAGGGTCGTCGGGCGCGACGGGTTGGCGGCGTCGCCATAAGCGATCAGCGTGCTGAAACCCGCCGCGTCGGTCGTGCCCGTGCTTCGCCCTTGCGCGTCGAATTTTTCTTTCCAATATTGCACGACGACGCTCGCGCTGTCTTTCATCGTGACTTGCGTGTATCCCGCGTAGTAGCTGATAACCGCCTGATTGCCGTTGGCATCGGCGATTTTCCACACCTTGCCCTCGCTGTTATAGTGCATCGTCGACGAACTGTTACCGGTTCCGACCGGGTTGGGAACCGTTACGGTTCGCAGCAGCGGGCGCCCGTAAAAACCGATGTAGCCATAAGTCCAGTGCGCCGGCGCGGTCGCGCCGGCGGCGCCGATCTGCGAAACCGTGGCCAAAGCCAATCCCGTCACCGCGCCCGAAGCGTCGGGCATCGTCGAAGTCGAGGCCGCCGGAATGCTGAAAGTGTAAGAAACCTTGCGATTGGTAAGATCGGTCACCGATTGCAGGTTGCGATTCGCGTCGTAGGCCAGGGTCAGCAGCGTCGAAGCCGAAGTGTCATCGACAACCGAAGTCAGGCGCCGGTCGCTGTTCCAGTTCAGCGAAATGCTTTTGCCCATGCGGTCGGTGATTTTGCGTAGCACGCCGAGATAAGATGCCAGAGGCGCAAGAGCCCATTTCGTTTGGTCGGGCCAGGTGATCGTGACCGAAGTCCAACGATAGTTGGCAACATCGGCGACGCCTTGCGCCAGATAGTTTGCGCCCTCAGGCGGCGTCAGAACGCCGGTGGGCTGGCCATTGCCGCCGAGAACCGGTGTCAGCGTTTCGCGCGCGCCGCCGGGATAAATCAGCGTCAGCGGCGCCCAGCCGTTGCCCATTGATTCGATCGTGACATCGTAGCCGTGAACCCAGCCGGTCGAAAGGCCTGGCGAAGCCGAGCGATAAAGCGATTGCTCGGTGCGAAAGTGGCGCTGCCACGCCACGTCCGGTCCGTTCGGGTTATAAACCGAAAGATCGGGTTGCGGCTCGTTCGATTCCCGGCCCGTGGCCAGGTCAACGGGATCGGGAGACGATGGGCCGCTGCCTCCGCAGGCCGTCGGCAAGCCGCCGTTAACGGGCACAAACGCGCAGGGCGGCGATGGAAATCTCGGATGTGAGCGGGCGTCCGGTGGTTCCGCTGAAAGTTCGTCGGGCGAAAGGCGCAAAGAACTACTGTAAACCCAATAATTGGGAGAAGTGTTGTAAACGCGAAGGTAAAAGTCGGCGGCCAGCGTGCCGGTATTCGTAAGGCTTTGTCCCTGGAGGTTCAGGGGGTTCTGATTCGCGTCATAGAACTGGGTTTGGTATTCGCCTTTGGGGTTGGGTTCTTCGCTGTCACCTTCGTATGAGCTGTAAAGAGTTTCACCGGCGGCGAGAGTGAACTTGAAAAACTGGCCGCCGCCGCCGGGGTACAAGCTGGCCTTGACGGCATCAGGAAGCTTGAGAACGCGCGCATCCGCGAAGCCGAGGCCGCCGATGTTGTAGTGCGGCCTGGTCTTTTTCGTCGCCTCTACCTCGTAACTCACGGTTCCCAGGGTCGTACGACACTCGAAAATGGCATAGGAAACCAGGTACTGCGGTTCCCGAAAGCCCGGAATTATCGCGGAATACTGTTCATAGGGAGCGAGGAAATCGCTGTAGGGATAGCGATAAGAAAAGAAACCGCCAATGGCCTGACCCGCTGCATTATAGTAGCGAATTCGCATTGCAGCGTCATTCACCGATGACACGGAAATTTCCATGCTCAAAACTTCGTCGGGCTTCAAACCAATCTCAATGCGAATCGATTGGCCTGAAACCATTGTGCCCGCTTGCGCCCATGCCCTTGATGGGTTGAGCAGCAGAGCGCAACAGAACATGACGACTACGGGTGCCAGACGAAACGCGGGGCGATTGGCAAAAGCAGAGCGTTTTATGAACAGTTCCTTCCGGTGTTTTTTTGCGGCTTTCTATTAGACCTCTTTCATAAGTCCGAGCAAGTGTCATTTCGACCGGAGCGAAGGATGAGCGCAGTGGAGAAATCTTTTGTTGCAGACGCAGACAGATTCCTCGGCTGCGCTCGGAATGACACTAAATCTAACTTTTGCAAGACGTCTATTGCATAACATATTTTTCGCGTTTTGTGAAATAAATTTTAAATTTATGAATTTTTTCTGCGCGGAAAAGTACGCCGTTATTCGGGCGTACTTTTCAGCGCACGAAAGTCTTCGCCAGATGGATGACAAGCGAGACCGAGAGCATCGAAAACAGCGTTGAATAGAACACGACGGCGGACGAAAACTGCGGCTCGTTGTCGAATTCGATGGCGAGCAGGGCGGCGTTGACAGCGGTTGGAAAACTCGTCGAAACGATCAACGCCTGCGCCAGAACGCCGTGCAGGTTTAGCGCGCGCACGATGCAAAACCCCAGAAACGGCGCAACCAATAAGCGCAAACCGATGGTCAGCGCCATCGCGCGCGAAAAGCGATAGCTTTTCAAAGTCGCCATCTGCGCGCCGAACGTGACCAGCGCAATCGGCACCATGCCGTCGGAAATGAGGTGCAAACTTGTATTCAACGGCGCCGGAATCGGCCAATGAAAAACGCGCCATGTCACGGCCAGAACGAAGACGTAAATCATCGGCAATCGCAGCATCGCAGCGAGTTGCTCGCGCGCTTTCATGCCGCCCGCGCCGGCGTGCAAGGCCAAACCAACGGTGAAGTTGGTGAAGTTTTGCAGCAGAATCACGAACGCCTGCACCGAAACGCCGGCGCCGCCAAAAGCCAGTTCCGCCGCCGGCACGCCATAATTGCCCGAATTGTAAAACAAAACCGACGCCGCCATCGCGCGGCGCAAGCGATCCTCATAGCCGCACAATCTGGCGATTCCCCAGGTCAGGGCGAACATCGTGCAAAACAAAACGGTGAAATGCCCGGCGACAAGCGCGAAGTCTTTACCGGAAAGCGGCGATTCGGTAAAGTGGACGAACAAAAACACCGGCACGAAAATCCAGAAGTTGAGGCGCGTCAGCGTGCGAATATCGAGACCGAGACGGCGCTGAACCGCGAAGCCCACGCCCATCAAAAGAAAAATCGGCGCGATCACATCGTAAATGATGCCTGCGAAAAGCAGCAGAGAATCCAGAATGGAAGCGGGCATGACAGGCGCAGTTCATCATAAACGGCCTGGGAAAGTACGCCGTTATTCAGGCGTACTTTTTCTTTAACAAATGTTATTGTGAATAGCGATGGGCTGTTCTCTCTTAGAGCATCTTTCAATGCAGTTGTCTGTACTCGTAAGGGCGAAGCATTCGCCCGCAAGGTTGTATTCGTGAAGTCGAAGTCGCAGCGCGAATGCTTCGCCCCTACAGACGCGGACAACTGCTCTGAAAAATGCTTTAACCGCGTTTGCGCACTGCGTTTGCGCACTACGTGACGACGGAAACGCACGCCGATTGTGTCAGCCTGTACAGGCCAACGTCCTGTTTTGTACTGTCAAAGAAATTATGTTATGGTACGGGATGAGCAGGAGATGGACACGAAATAGGCAACTTACTTCCTGTGTCGCGATTAACCCGAACGCTCCCGGGTCATCGCTTGTGGACAATCTCCTTTTTTGCGCGAGCATCTGGCGTGAGCACAATCTTTTTGCACCTGCCGAACGCTCGGCGCGTGCAGCGTTGAAGCGAAGCATTGAAATGTCCTGAAACGGCGACTGGAGGCCCCATGCCGCAACTGAATGACGCAACCGAGATTGCTGTCGAACGACGCCGGAGTGTTGAACAAACGCGGTTGGCCACCGAAGAACAATACCACGCTCTGGCCGACGCCATGCCGCAAATCGTGTGGACGGCGCGGCCCGACGGCAGGCTGGACTACTACAACCAGCGCTGGTTCGATTATACGGGCACAACGCTGGACGAGACGCAGGGGCGCGGCTGGGAAATGCTGCTGCACCCCGACGATTTCCCAAAGTCCAATGAGAAGTGGACGGAAGCCTTGCGAACAGGCGAAACCTTTGAAACCGAATACCGTTTCAAGCGCGCTTCCGATGGCGTTTATCGTTGGCATCTGGCGCGCGCCGTGCCGATCTATGATGCCGATGGGCAAATTCTCAAATGGATCGGGACATGTACCGACATTGAGGAAAAAAAGCGCGAGGCCGAAGCCTACGCGGCGCGCGCCGCTATTGTCGAGGCCGCTGACGATGCCATTACCAGCAAGGACTTGGAAGGCAACTTTGTAACGTGGAACGGCGGCGCTCGCCGGCTCTACGGCTATACCGCCGAAGAAGTCATTGGCCGCTCCTCAGGGATGTTAATTCCTTCAGACCTGCCTGACGAGTTGCCGCGCATTTTGAAGGCAATCCGCAGGGGCGAGACCATAGAGCATCATGAGACGGTGCGAGTGCGCAAAGACGGCAAGCGCCTCGATATTTCCTTCACTCTGTCACCGATTCGAGATGGTCAGGGCAAGATCACCGGCATTGCAGGGATTGAACGCGACATCAGCAAAGCCAAGCAGGGGGAAGCGGAATTAAGGCGCTCGAATGCTGAGTTGGAGCAATTTGCGTATGTTGCTTCGCACGACTTGCAGGAGCCACTGCGCGCCATGGCCGGCACTGTGCAATTACTCCAGCGGCGCTACAAGGGCCAATTGGATGAGCGCGCCGACGAAATCATCACGCACGCTGTGGCCGCCGTCACCCGGATGCAGACTCTCGTCAGCGATTTGCTGTCTTTCTCGCGTCTGGCACGGCACGGCAATGCTTTCGGCCCCGTTAATTTTGCCACCGTGCTGCGCGATGCCTCCGCCAACCTCGAAATTTCCATCGCCGAGAGCGGCGCGCTGATAACTCATGATCCTTTGCCCCAAGTGATGGCCGACGCTTCTCAACTGCGGCAGTTATTGCAGAACCTTGTTAGCAACGCCATCAAGTTTCGCAGTGAGCGCCCACTGCAAATCCATGTCAGTGCGCGTCGCGAACAGAATGCGTGGTTGTTCTCAGTGCGAGATAACGGGCTTGGCATCGAGCCGCAGTACTTCGAGCGCATCTTCGTCATATTCCAACGGCTGCACACGCGCGATGAGTACCCCGGCACAGGCATCGGACTGGCGGTTTGCAAAAAGATTGTAGAACGCCACGGCGGACGCATCTGGTTGGAGTCGGAAGCGGATCAAGGCACGACATTCCATTTTACGATTGTTGATTCGTTACCCGGCGATAAGGAGATTTCATGAACGCAATAACAGACGGCAGACCGATTGAGATTTTGTTGGCCGAAGATAGCGCGACGGATGTGATGCTGGCTGAGGAGGCGCTGCATGCGGCCAAGATGAACAACAACTTGCACGTGGTCAAAGACGGCGTCGAAGCGATGGCCTTTTTGCGTAAGGAAGGAAAATATGCGGAGGTGCCGCGCCCCGACCTGATACTGCTCGACTTGAACATGCCGCGTAAAGACGGGCGCGAAGTTCTCGCTGAGGTCAAAGCCGACGCAAGCCTGAGAATGATTCCGGTTGTTGTGCTGACTACTTCCGATGCTCAAGAGGATGTGCTGAAAGCCTATGGGCTGCATGCCAACTGCTACATCAAAAAACCGGTGGACTTTGAACAGTTCGCTAATGTGGTGCGTGCTATTGACCAGTTCTGGTTCACGGTAGTTACCCTGCCCGCAGGTGGTAATGATGAGTGATAAAACCCTGCGTGGTCTGCTGGTTGATAAAAATCCTACTGAACTGCTCCTGCTGGAGGAGACGCTGAAGGAAGTTGGGGCATCAGGCTATACGCTGACCAGGGTTAAGCGTCTTGATGAGGCCCTGCGTTGTATGCACGACCAGCATTTCGACATCGTACTCTTAGACCTCGGCCTGCCAGATAGCCAGGGGCTTGAGACATTGGCGCGAATGCAGCGTGAGCATCCGGCGATCCCCATTCTTATCGTGTCCAACCGGAACGATGACGAACTGGCTGCCCAGGCCGTACAGCATGGCGCGCAAGATTATCTTTTCAAAGGCGAGATTAACGGTGCGAACCTGGCGCGCGCCATCCGCCACGCCATCGAGCGCAAAACTTTCCAACAGCAGATATTAGCTTCCGAAATGGGTTATCGGCGGCTCTTTGAAACCGCCCAGGACGGCATCTTCATTCTCAATGCCCAGACCGGACAGATCACCGACGCCAATCCATTTTTAGAGCAGTTGCTGGGTTATACGATTACCGAGTTCATCGGCAAACGACTCTGGGAAGTCGGCGCGTTCCGCGACAAGGCGGCCAGTAAAGCCGCGTTCCGTACCCTACAGGAAATTGGCTATATCTGTTACGACGATATACCGCTGGTGACCAAGGACGGGCGGCAAATCAACGTGGAGTTTGTCAGCAACATTTATGCGGTGGGAGATACGCAGGTCATTCAATGCAACATCCGTGACATTACCGAACGCAGGCGGGCGGAGTTGGCAGAACAGGAATCGAAGCGTTTTTTACAATCCACACTCGACGCTCTTTCCGCTCACATCGCTGTTCTTGATGAGACCGGAAAGATCATCGCCGTCAATCAATCGTGGCGGCAATTTGCCGAAGAAAATGACGGTGCTGCCATCACCTGCGGGGGTGGAGCCAATTACCTTGAAGTCTGCGAAAAGGCAACGGGCGCATGGGCGCGGGAAGCGCCTGCGGTGGCGCAGGGTATCCGAGAAGTAATTGCTTCCCAGCATTTGGTGTTCTGCATCGAGTACCCCTGTCACAGCCCCAGCCAAGAGCGTTGGTTCAATGTCTACGTGACGCGGTTTGGCGGCGAAGGCGCGGTGCATGTGGCCGTGGCGCATGAGAACATCACGGCGCGCAAGCTGGCGGAAGCGGCCTTGCTCAAGGTCAACGAAGAGTTGGAACTGCATGTCATCGAGCGCACCGCTGAGCTAAGCCTCACCAACGAGCAGCTCCAGTCGGAGATGGCCGAGCGCCGGAGCGTCGAAGAAACACTGTACAAGAACCATGAGTTCCTGGAAGCTGTACTGGAGAACACTGCCGAAGGCATCGTGGCCTGCGATGCCCAGGGGCAATTGACCTTTTTCAACCGCGCCACTCGCGAATTTCATGGCTTGCCGCACGAACCACTGCCGGCTGACCGGTGGCCGGAATACTACTCACTGTATCTTCCCGACGGCATCACCCCGATGCAAAAGGAAGATGTGCCTCTTTTCCGGGCGCTCAGCGGCGATCATGTCCGCGACATGGAGATGGTGATTGCGCCCCACCAGGGCAGTGCTCGCCTCCTGATCGCCAACGGCGAGCCGCTGTTTGACGCTGACGGCGCCAAACTGGGCGCTGTGGTGGTAATGCACGACATTACCGGGGGCAAGCAGACGGAAACTGCGTTACGTCTAAGCGAAGAGAAATTTCGGTTGCTGTGGGCAACCGCGGGAGACGCCTTTGTCATATTTGGCGCGGATAATATCATCATCGAGGCCAATCACTCCGTGGCTACGATTTTCGGGTACCCCCCAGAGGATGTGATCGGGCAAAACCTGTCCATGCTGCAACCGGCATGGCTGCGCGAGGGACATAAACGGGGCATCGAACGTTATCTGGCTTCCGGGGAGAGAACCTTAGATTGGCGGGCAGCGCAGGCGATCGGGTTGCATCGAGATGGACACGAATTTCCAGTTGAGATCGCCTTCAATCATCTTCATCTGGAGGGGAAGGATTTGTTTGCAGGTTTGATTCGTGACATCACCGTCCGCGAAGCCGAAGCCGAAGCGCTGCGTGTGGCCATCGAAAAGGCCGATACCGCCAACCTCGCCAAAAGCGAATTTCTCTCGCGCATGAGCCACGAGCTGCGAACACCGCTCAACGCGATTCTGGGATTCGGCCAAATCCTTGATAAGCAGGAATTGACGCCGCTGGCCAGCGAAAGCGTCGGCTACATTCTCAAGGGCGGGCGGCATTTGCTCGATCTCATCAACGAGGTTCTGGACATCGCGCGCGTCGAAGCCGGACGAATTGATCTGTCGCTTGAACCGATTGCCCTCAACGATGTTGTGCCCGACG
>Ga0136611_10002481_pt1 | contig 12848 bp, 7 predicted proteins | sample AntDrymUQ2232306_2_FD_106645 | JGI IMG/M metagenome (GOLD analysis project Ga0136611, IMG submission 106645) | Polar desert sand microbial communities from Dry Valleys, Antarctica - metaG UQ223 (23.06) | ecosystem: Environmental > Terrestrial > Soil > Desert | place: Antarctica: Dry Valley... | reverse complement strand
GTTCTGAGTCGAAACGCAATTCGGTGAGTTCGGGCAGGGGGTAAGACGACCATTATTCTCCCCGAGGCTTTTTGGCTTCGTTGCCAATGCACTGAGAACGGCAAGTGCAATGACTGGCGAAATTACGACCAGAGCAGCAATCAGGTAGGCCATACGTTTTTCGATCACTGGCATTAGCGAATCAACCGAGCGGTTATTGAAGCGTCCATAGTCTAATTCAATTTGCATCGTTGAGGGATGCAGCCAAAAAAAGTGCGTTGCATTCCTGCTCCAGTATGCGACCGATGATCGTGCATCGCCAGTCGGCCAAGAACAACCCCAAGTTGCAATTTATTACTCAACATTATTGCACAGCACACTCCGATTCGGGCCATGATGACGGGGCGTGTATCTTCCATCGGCTGTCATGCACTGGCGTCGCAGCTCAAAATGATGCCGGCAAATATTCGAAATCATGAAACTGTGAATTGGAAGCACGTCATGCATGTGATTCGCTTACGGATGTCTCGGATTGCAGTGCTGAATGAACGGCAAGTTATGGTAGATGTGGGTGAGCACCGACGGGGGAGCAGAACTATGATTGGTTGGAGATTTGGAGGATGCGCATAATCTTTCCTCGCTGCCCCGTCCGATGTCGAAATTCTGCGTGGCAAGTTGAATCAACCGACGGTCTACTTTGGACCAAGCCAGAGCCAATTGTAGTTTGGGACCATTGTCACGAACGATTCAACGGACGGAAAATTGGTCCCATCCTACGGTCTTTCGTTGCCCCCGAGCACTATTTATGATCATGCCTAACATGAGCTTCTTCAACGAATTCGCCTGAGTACGGCGTTCCGTCGACTTCGCCGCTAATCGTACCAGCAAACTCTTGAACAACGCCCAAACTATCGTGTACCCCTACGAATCGCGATGAAACTCCTTTTGCTTCGCCATCAAGCGGCTTTGCAGCCAATTCCACCTGGAATGGCGGTTGCTTGATAGTCAGGAGAATCTTGTCGGCCTTGATAGGCGATGGAGACTTCTCGTCGCCTCCTACCAAGTAAACCGTAGCTGCCTTCTTGTCATGGTCAACTGTGAATTCGACATGGTACTTGCCACCTCCCCAATCTGCCATCGTTCCGTCGTGAGGCCCAGCGCCGTGTCCGGCATGTGCATGATCGCCTTCTTTGTGATCGTGGCCATGATCGCTATTGGCCGAACTACCTGTCTTGGTAGTTGGAGCACTTGGCTGGCAGCCAACGATCCAAGAAAGCGATACGGCAGTCAGGGCAACGCTAGTCATTGAGCGAATCTTCATTTCAAATTCTCCGTTAAGGTTTTCGCCCAAATCAGGGCAAGGTTATCTAGTGGGCGGACAACGCGCCGCCCATGCAAATCAAAACTCGTCTATTGCGGTATCAGCCTTTGCCAAGCCTGTTGCGCTTCGACCGCTGTAATTCCAAAACAGTCCTGGATGGATAAGGAACTCGCAGAACGTCGACGTTACTAAGCCACCCAAGATCACTGTTGCAACCGGATATAGAATCTCTCGGCCAGGTTCCTGTCCGCCTAGCACAAGTGGTACCAATCCGATGCCTGCAGTAAGAGCCGTCATCAACACAGGAGCCAAGCGTTCAAGACTGCCGCGAAGAATCATTTGCTGAGTGAACTCTTCGCCTTCGTCTTTCATCAGGTGAACATAGTGGGTAACCAGTAGGATGCCATTTCGAACAGCAATACCACCAAGCGAAATGAACCCAACCAGACTGGCAACCGTTAACGATTGCTGCGTTAACACCAGAGCAAGAACCCCACCGATAAATGCTGTCGGTAGAGCATTAAGTATTTGCAACACGATTCGGACCGAAGGAAAGAGGACAATCAAAACAATAAACATGCCAACGACAGAGACGGCAGCCAAGACCGCAATAAGATTTGTCGCGTTTTGCTGGCTCTCAAACTGACCGCTGTACTCTAGAAAATAGCCTGCTGGCAGGATCAATTGCTTCTGAATCCTTTGCTGAATCTCGGTCACTGCACTCGCAAGGTCTCGGCCTTGGGTATTGCAGCGAATCACCATCCTTCGCCTTGCATTATCGCGATTTACAGCGTTGGGACCAGCACCCGTTTCAATGTCGGCTAGTTCTCGCAATTCAATCTGCCCGCGACCTCCAGGTAAATCAATGCGAAGTCTACCCAAATTCGCGTAGTCAGTCCGATAGGCTTCTTCAAGTCGAACCATCAAATCAAAGCGACGTTGCCCTTCGAGAACTTGGGAAACAACTTCCCCTTGCAGTGCCGTTTGCAGGATCTGTGCCACGTAAGCACGCGTAAGACCGTGAAATGCCAGATCGTCCGTTCGAAGCCGTATATGGAGTTCATCCGTAAGTCGAATGGGCTCAACGACAGGTGGTGTAACTCCCGGAATACTTTCTAAAGTAACCTTTACTTGGTCCGAGAGTCGCTGGAGCGTATCGATGTCGTCGCCGTGAATCTTGATCGCAATTTGAGCATAGACGCCTGAGACCATATGACTGATCAAGTGCGCCAGCGGCTGCTCTACCTCGATGTCCACGCCAGGCACTTCTTCGCGAAGTTCTTTAAGAATCTTCTCGATCGTTTCTTCGCGATGGCGACCGCTGTCCGGATTCATGCTGAGGATGTACTCACCGGCATTCACAGGAGCCGCATGTTCATCCATCTCGGCCCGTCCTGTTCGCCTGACGAAATACAGTATCTCGCCCTTTGGATTCGCGTCGGACTTCTGCATCGCCCGGAACTTATTGTCAATCAATCCACTTGTTTGATTGGATGCCTCCAGTGAAGATCCCGGCGGAAGTGTCACATTGACGAGAATGCTTCCTTCATCGAACTGCGGAAGAAAGTTTCGCCCAAGCTGTGCCAACTGCCATGCCGAAACGCCGACCATGCTCCAGGTCAATATCAGAAGGAGGACAGGACGCGCCATGCTAAATCGAATCAGGTGGCTCGCAATGTTCTTTAGTCCGCGAAGCAAGAGGCTGTCTTGTTCACCGTGTACTGCCATTGAATTGGCTAGAAGATAATAAGACAACACTGGCGTTATTGTCATGGATACCAAAAGCGACGCCAATATAGAGACGATGTAGGCGATTCCAAGCGGAGTGAACAATCGACCTTCCACTCCCGACAAAGCGAACAGGGGGATGAACACGAGAATCACGACTGCGGTTCCGAACACCACGGAGCTGCGAACTTCGGAGCTAGCCTCATAAACAACTCGAAGCGCGGGCTTGGGGTTTACTGACGAACTGTTCTGTCGAAGGCGGCGAAAAATGTTTTCGACGTCGACGATGGCGTCGTCCACAAGCTCCCCCATGGCTACGGCAATTCCACCTAGGGTCATCACGTTGATCGACAAATGCGTTCCTGTAACGTAACCAATGATCCGGAATACCAGTATCGTGATGACAAGTGATAACGGGATTGCGCTGAGCGTGATGAAGGTAGTTCTAAAGCTGAGCAGAAACAAAAAGAGAATGATCAGAACCAGAACAGCCCCAATCACAAGAGCTTCTGCGACATTAAACACGCCTCGGTCGATAAAATTCTTCAGTCGGAATAGTTCCGAATTGATGACGATATCGGCTGGGAGCGTTGGTTCGATCTCTTCAAATGCAGCAGCCAACTTGTCTGTTAGAAGTCTCGTATCGACGTGAGGCTGTTTTACTACTGTGAATACAACGCCAGGCTGTCCGTTGACGCTACCGTCTCCGCGTTTAAGTTGCGGTCCTTCAACCACGTTTGCCACTTGGCTTAAGAGCACCGATCTCTTGGCATCCATTCGGATTGGTGTGTTCTTTAAATCATCGATAACTCGTTTAGGTTCGGGGCCAAGTCGACCTAGGACACGAATGGGGCGTTCCGACTCACCTTCGATTGCGAACCCACCACTCGTATTGATATTGCTCGCTTTGAGAGCGGTCTCCACTTCGTTGAGGGTGACTTCATATTCCAAGAGTGCTGCGGGATCGATCAAAACTTGGTATTGCTTGCGATCGCCACCTTGAATGAACGCTTCTGCAACGCCAGTGACCTTGAGCAAGCGAGGTCGGATGACCCAATCGGCAATCGTCCGAAGGGTCATCTGCTGTGACAGGTCAGTGGGGATATCAGCAGTGAACCCCTTGCCACCGATAAAAATCTGAAGCGACTGGACGGTTTTCAAATCGATAGTTTGATCGCTAAGCGTACCAGGAACAGACTCCCAGCTTGAGACTCGATGCCGATCCACTGGTTTCCACGTCGCGTGTTTTAGTTCGTTGTTGGCCGATTCCCAAAGCTCAAGCATGAGTCCCGACTTGGCAATGGGGTATAGCTTGCCACCATTGGGGCCCTTCTGGCGGTACATTCCAGCAATCATGATTTGTCCCATGATGGAAGCTGGTGGAGTCATCTGTGGACGAATGCCTTCTGGTAGAACGCCAGCGAGAGTTGCCAACCGTTCCTGCACAGTTTGCCGAGCAGCTCGAATTTCGGTGCTCCATTCGAACTCAATGTAGATCACATTGAGGCCAGCCGTTGTTTGACTGCGGACGGCTTGAACACCGCTTGCACCGAGCAATGCCGTTTCGATGGGCTGAGTCACGAGTGTTTCAACTTCTTCGGTGGCAAGCCCTGGGCATTCGGTCAAAATAATAACGCGAGGGCGATCGAGATCCGGAAACACATCGATCGGCATCGTACTTGCCAAGTACGATCCGTAGCCGAGCATTGCCATGCTGATAACGACCACCAGCATGCGGTAACGAAGTGCGTTGCGAATAATTGAATTGAGCATGATGATGTTTCCTTAGTGTGTAGCGTGGGTTGTTCCATCGGCATGCACATGGATATCAGCTCGAACACCGCTCGCCGCCTGAGCCTTGAGAACGCGATTGAGCGCGGCAGCGGAACTCTGGGCTAGGTACAGGCCAGGTGTGACGCTTCCATCATTTGCAATCACTACATTCAGTCGGTCTTGATGCAATACGTTTACGGAGATTCGATTGAATAATTCGCCGTTTTGTTGAAACACAAATGCTTCTGGACCTTCACGCATCACAGAGGGCGCTGGAAGCACCAATACGTTTTGCATTTCTTCGACTGGAATATGGAGCCGTACGCGCTGTCCAGGACGGAACCGCCAAACCGCGAAGACTTGACCTTCCTTTTCATAGGACCTAGATTGGTTCTCAAGGGGAATAAAGAAGGAAAGGGTCCGACTCAGCGAATCCAACGAATTGGCAAGATGGCGAATGGTCAATGGAGTTCCAATTTCCTGCCAAGGTGAACCATCGTCGTCGCTAAATTCAGCTTGTATTGGCCAACTGTTCTCAGCAACCTTGGCAAGTAACGTCGACTCTCTCTTGAACGCACTCCCTTCGATATAAAGATCTTGGTGGTTTGAGAGCATCGACAGAAGTTGACCGGCCTGAACTTGCTGTCCCAAGTCGACCCGCAGTTCTTGAACTTCGTATCGAGGTTTTTTAGGGTTCGGCTCGGGTTGTTGATCGCTGGTTAAGAAGCGCGGTGGCGGGGCAACAACTTCAATCGTGGAAACGAAACTTCCCTCGGCAACCGCATCGATCTGCGGTGGGGTCAGTCCGCGAGTTAAAAGGTCCTGACGAAAACCTTGGATCGCAGCCGCCTGTCGCTTGGCTTGATTTTCAAGTTCAATCGTCTTCGCTGCAGGGATGGCACCGCTTTGAACACCCGAATCCAAGCGTGCTCGGTTCTCGGCGATAAGCTGTAGTTCCTTCGTCGCTCGAAATAGTTCCGCCTGGGTATTTTGCAAGTACTCGCTGAATAGTCTTAAAGTGAATAATTTCTCACCTGATTGAACCGCATCGCCAGGGAATGCATGTACCTCGGCTACGGTTCCGACTGCTGGTGATGTCACACCACGGTCGGAGAACCCAGGACGGTCCGTGATCACACCAGGAATTTGAATGGTCCGCCAGTATGTTTGCGGTTGGACACTCTTCGATACAAGGTGGAGGTTCTTCCTCGCGGTTTCGCTCAGCTTTAGCGTTTTTATTTCCTGCGGAGCGAGCGGCTTGCTCTCGCTGTGCTCGTCCACAGGAGGATTTGAGGTCAGGAGCCCGCGGAATTGGGTTCCGATTTCGGTCATGCTAATCAGCCCAAACAATAGAGCAAGTCCGACTATCAAAAAAACGACATTTCGAATTTTCATGATTGCACACTTTCGTTGGCCAATAGTTAAAGTGGCCAAATACGGAATAGCTGGGGCAATGTCGTGATTTATCGGGTGGATGCCAAAGACCAATGGCATCACAAGCTAGTTTTGCGTGTCCTCCGACAGGATAACCATTTAGATGACAAACAAGCTCTTGAATCGGATCGACTTGATGTGCAATACGACTCGAGAGAGAAGCAGGTGACAGGTATAGGTAGATCGCGTCGTTGTCGTGATCTATGTTGAAAGCGGCGGTCAAGCTCTTGGGCTTAGTTTTGCACTTTGACGCATCTTGGTGTGAATGGTTGTGGGAATGGGCATGAGAATGGCCGTGCTTACCCTTTGCTTCTTTTCCTACATGAAGATGTGCCCGGCTGTCATGCTCGAATCTTTGCTCTGCTGATGTACCTGCATGCACGTGAGGTACGTGCGAGAACGGAGCGATGAATAGCGAAGCTATCATCGCAACCGAAATCAGCAGCTTGTAGCGGAAAGTAAACACTAGGAAGTTTCGATTCGAATTCCCGAACTGGTCACCGTCAAACAACGAGATTTGCAGATACAATTCGCGACCTAAAGCAGCAGAGTTACTATAACCGGCACCGCTGACTTATGCGAGGTCTTGAATCGGCTCTGGGGCGAGACTTTCATAGCCGTCGCCATCCTTGGACTTCTGATTTCGGGCAGAGAAAAGGCGAAAACCGAAAAAACGGCTACCGCAACGGATTATAGCTTTTCCGCAGTTTGCATCGGAAGAAACATCCGATCGGTTAACTTTGGCAGCGAGATGAAACCAAACTTTCCATAGAAATGCGTTGCCGCTTCCCCTTTGGAATCAACGACAATCAGGCTCGCCGCAATCTCATTTGCAACTCGTACACATCGCGAGAGCGCATCGGAAAGTAGGAATGCTCCCAAACCCGGATAGTCGATATCTCGAGCTAATCGACCAACGAGGATTGCAGGGATCTCTGGATAGCGAGGAAGCCGCTTGGTCAGTTCAGTCGGCAATGAATTTAGCTCCACGGACGCGAACTTGGTTCATGATCCGTCAAGTGACGTGATTCCTAAAGCTGAACGTCGAACAAATCAGCAACGTCAAGGATCGCGTTCGGTTCGGCGAGGGGCGTAAGCGTTTCGCCCGCATGAACCGTCCACACATAATGTTGATCGGCTGAAACCTCTCGCATCACATAGATACACTTACCTGCAACATCGACAACCCAATACTCGAGCACACCTGCCTCTGCGTACAAATCTGACTTTTCGGTTCGATCGTTCTTTTAGAGAACGGTCGGAAACTTCAATTACAAGCAGCGGTGGAAGTATGTGAACATAGTGTACTCTACCGAGTCATTCTAAGTCCAAGAAACGAACGGTCTTGGTTCGGCGGCAACTCGAATTCTTACATCTCGAAGCTTTTCTCTTGGCCGTTTCGTAGCCGACGACTATCGAACCAAGTTTGCGACTACAATGGGATGACGAATCGGGTGAAAGCGCATCCGGCGAATTTTTGGAATGAACCGGAGAATTTGATGAATCCCATTGGTTTTGCGTTGAAACGACCAAGAACTGTAATCGTCGCCTTGATCGCGATGGTTCTGCTCGGTGCGAGTGTCATTCGACCCAAAGCTGTCGACGATTGGCTAAAGTCTCGAGGAATCGAATTGCCCATCAAACGGATGGCGATCGACATCTTTCCTTCGCTAAACTTGCCGGTCATTTACGTTTGTCAGCCCTACGGCGGGATGGATCCAGCGCAGATGGAAGGATTGCTAACGAACTATTACGAATATCACTTCCTGTACATCAACGGAATTCACCACGTCGAAAGCCGCAACGTGCAGGGTACTGCGTTGATGAAGTTGATTTTTCACCCGGGTACGAACATGGCTCAGGCGATGGCAGAGACCATCAACTACGTGAACCGCTCTCGCGCAATGATGCCACCTGGGACTGTTCCTCCGTTTGTAATGCGATTCGACACTGGCAGTGTTCCGGTGGGATATTTGGTTTTATCCAGCGGTACCAAGACCATTGCGGAGATACAAGATCAAGCATTGTTCAAAGTGCGACCGATGTTTTCTTCCTTGCCAGGAGTTTCTGCACCGCCACCCTTCGGCGGTTCGGCCCGCAGTATTGTCATTCGAGCCAATCCAGATCGATTGCGGGCCTTTGGTATCTCTCCCGATGACGTGATCAACGCGCTTACCAAGGGAAACACGATTACCCCGTCAGGAAACGTCCGATTGGGAGATCTTTATCCCGCCGTTCCGACGAACGCGATGGTAAAAGACATTCGCGAGCTGGGTCAGATACCTCTCAAAACCGGAAACGAAACTGTCTACTTGCGCGACATTGGAACCATTGAGGATGCGGCTGATTTGACCACCGGCTACGCCTTGGTGAATGGTCGTCGAGCCGTTTACATTTTGGCGACCAAACGCGCGGACGCATCGACAATGAATGTCATCAACGAGATCAAGCAAGCATTGCCAACCATGCAGAAAGAACTGCCCGACGATATCAAGGTTGCCTTTGAATTTGACCAATCACCCTACGTGACGCGAGCCATTTCGAGTCTTACCACCGAAGGGCTGCTCGGCGCCTTGCTCACAGGCTTGATGGTCCTAGTTTTCCTGCGCGATTGGCGCAGCGCTCTGGTCGTCGTCCTAAACATTCCACTCGCGATTCTGTTCTCCATCGTTGGACTTTGGCTTACTGGCCAGACTATTAATCTGATGACCTTGGGGGGCCTCGCATTGGCAGTTGGGATTTTGGTGGATGAAGCGACGGTTGAAATCGAAAACATTCACACGCAGATGGGCAAGTCGAAATCGATAGCACTTGCCGTCTGGAACGGCAACCATCAAACAGCCATTCCTCGACTCCTTGCCATGCTTTGCATCTTGGCCGTATTTGTGCCTACCTTCTTTATGCAAGGTGCGCCTCGTGAACTTTTCTATCCGCTTTCCTTGGCGGTCGGATTTGCGATGATTGGCTCGTACATCTTGTCGAGTACGCTTGTACCTATTTTGTGCATTTGGTTGCTTCGCCACAAACAACTTGGTGCACGCGATAGTTCTCGCAGGTTCTTCCTGGTTTCTTGGTTCGACAAATTTATTGGACGTGTGATCCGGATTCGACGGCTAGCCGTACTGGTCTACCTCTTGGTGTGCATGTCATTGATAGTGTTGACTGTGTCTCGAATCGGCGTCGACATCTTTCCTCGAGTCGATGTTGGTGAGTTTCGCATTAGGATTCGAGCGACGGATGGTACACACATCGATGTTACAGAAAAACTCGCAATTCAAGTTCTCGACTCGATTGGCGAGACAGCCGGCAAGGAGAAGATCGCACTTACACTCGGCTATGTCGGTACCGTTCCGGCTTCATTTCCGATCAATTCCGTCTATCAATTCTCCCGCGGCCCTGAGGAGGCCATCATGCGAATTTCCTTTAAGCCGCATTCGGGTGTGAATTGTGAGAGACTCAAGAGCGAATTGCGAACGAAGTTTGCGAGTCAATTTCCAAATGCACGATTCTCATTTGAGCCATCCGACATTATCAGCGAAGTCATGAGCTTCGGCTCTGCGACGCCCATTGAGATCGCAGTACGAGGGGGTTCCCTGGCGGAGAATCGCGATTTTGCAAAGAAAGCTCAAACGGCACTTTTAGGAAGCCCGCGTCTTCGAGATGTGCAAATAGTTCAGGCACTCGACTATCCCACGGTGGATGTCCGCATCGATCGCGAGAAGGCAGGCATCGCCGGTGCGACGATGGACCAAGTAAGTCGCTCCGTCCTTGCGGCGACCTCGTCCAGCCGATTCGTTGTGCCAAACTACTGGCCCGATCCCAAATCAGGTATCGGTTATCAAGTTCAAGTGGAGATTCCGCAACCAGCCATGAAGACGCTAACCGACCTTGGCACCGTGCCGGTACTTCAGCGCGATGGTCAACCGTTATTACTGCGTGACGTGGCGCAAATAACACAGTCGACGATGCCTGGCGAATTTGATCGCTACAACATGAAACGCGAACTGTCGCTAACAGCCAATGTTCAAGGAACCGATCTTGGCAACGTATCAGCCGAGATTGGAAAGATTATTGACAAAGTTAAACAGGAGGATGACACGGCCAAAGACATATTGGTCAAAGCGGGCGAGAAGCCTGGTCGAATCTCTTATGAAATTCGAGGTCAGATACCTCCACTTAGGCAGATGCTGAGTGGTTTAGGGGTGGGGCTCGTTTTGGCGATTCTTGCTATCTTCTTGCTCCTGTCGGCAAATTTCCAATCGTTTCGACTTTCTTTGGTCACGGTATCAACCGTACCGGCCGTAATTGCGGGTTCGGCTTGCATGCTGTGGCTAACAGGAACCACACTCAATATCCAGTCGTTCATCGGTACCATTATGGGACTTGGTGTAGCTATGGCAAATGCGATTTTGGTTGTGACCTTTGCCGAGCAACGTCGCAGGACTGGCGAAGATGCGCTCGTAGCAGCTCGCCACGGCGCAACAGACCGATTGCGTCCTGTGCTGATGACTAGTTGTGCGATGCTGGCAGGGATGATGCCGCTTGCGTTAGGGCTTGGTGAAGCGGGGCAACAAACTGCTCCGTTGGGACTGGCGGTGATCGGTAGCTTGATTGCTGCAACGATGTCAACGCTGTTTATCCTACCCGCCGTATTCGCATGGATACAAGCCAAGAGAACGACTACGTCGGCGTCGTTGCATCCGCAGGATCGCGAAAGCTCGCTCTACATTCAAGAACCAAATAACGCTTAAGTCGAGACTATAGATTATGTTGAAACAAAACGGGACTCTTCTCACCGAACGCTACGGGTTATTCTTCTCGTTCCCAGGCTCTGCCTGGGAACGCACTGCGTCCGAGGCTCTGCCTCGCGGTGAATTAAAAACGAAACACGGATACTTAGCGATTCGGCAGGCAGAGCCTGCAATTCAGTGGGTTCCAAGGCAGAGCATTGGAACCAGCCGGTGGGGTCGGCTATCAATTGGCCAGCAAAGAAGATACTTATATTTCTTTGGATTGCTCCTAATCGTGTGCATCGCTGGCTGCAGTCCGAAAGCAGAGACCGAAGCTGTCGCAAAGGACTCGAGCAACGTGGAACTCCCCAAAGTCGCAACGGTAAAACCCAAGACCATGGGTCTGACGCAGAAGACGGAGCAGCCTGGCAGAATCGAAGCGTATTCGATGACCAGGATTCATGCCAAGGTCACAGGATTTATCGAACAGATACTGGTTGATATCGGTGACGAAGTGGCTGGTCCCAAAAAAGATGATCAAGGTAAAGTGCTCGAACCAGGACAGTTACTGGCGGTTTTGGTCGCACCTGAACTAGCCAACGAGCTATCGCAGAAAGAGGCGATGATCGGTCAAGCAGAGGCCGATATCGATCAGGCGAAAGCTGCCACCGAAGTAGCCGAATCCATGGCCGTCTCCGCGGATGCGAATGTAGCTGAAGCAGTCGCCGGCCAACGGAAGTCGGAAGCAGAGTATGCGAGGTGGAAATCGGAGTCGGATCGTATCAATGTCTTGGCTTCCACTAAGACAGTCACTTCCAAGTTGGCCGATGAAACGAATCAACAACTCAAGGCGGCGGACGCAGGTCGCGAAGAAGTAGTCGCTCGTATCCAATCAGCGAAAGCCAAAGCGAACGAGTCAAAAGTTGGTATTTCCAAATCGAAAGCCGACCTAAGATCCATAGAAGCGAAGCTGCAAATTGCGCAAGCGGAACACCAACGCGTAAAATCTCTGTGCGAGTATTTGCAGGTGCGAGCTCCGTACTCAGGTATCATCTCGGAACGCAACTTTGACCCGGGTTCATTAATCCAGGTTTCCCAAGCAAACGATTCAAATCCACTTTTTACGATTGTTCAAACGCACCGCATGCGTGTGCATTTGGATGTACCTGAGGGAGACGCTGTCTTGGTGAAACAAAATGGCAAGGCGACGATCAAAGTGCCCGCAATCAATAACCGCATCTTTGAAGGCACGGTGTCTCGAACAGGTTGGGTATTGCGAGCAAGTACACGCACTTTGGACTGTGAAATTGAAGTGCCCAACGCAGAGGGATTGCTACGGCCGGGCATGTACGCCAACGTCGAACTGATCGTCGCTCAGAAGTCAGATGTTATGGCACTGCCTCGCTCTGCGATTGTGCAGCAGGATGGAAAACCAACCTGCTTAGTTGTCACAGTCGACGGTGCGATTGTTCGAAAGGGAGTCCAGACGGGCATCGTAACGCCAACGGACATTGAAATTGTCAGTGGCCTCGATGGATCTGAAAACGTAATTTCCGCGAATGCTTCTGCCTTCAAAGAAGGCCAGAAAGTGGAAATGATAGCAAAGCCGTAGTGTGTAGCACTATTACTCGTTCCGAGTCTCGTAACGATTGTAACGATGGCATAGGTGGCCAGTTCTCATAGTTGCACGTTTGTGCAGCAAAACCAGCATTCAGGGATTTATCCAACCGATGAGATCATGCGGCGGGATCGGCATATAGTTGCACGACGCTCCGCATCGTGATTGCTGCGACGCGGAGCGTCGCACAACAAAGGTCCACGGATGGCATCAAAAATGCGTAAGCAAATTAGTTTTGGACTATTAATCCTATCAACCCTTTCGC
>Ga0136611_10002480_pt1 | contig 12849 bp, 14 predicted proteins | sample AntDrymUQ2232306_2_FD_106645 | JGI IMG/M metagenome (GOLD analysis project Ga0136611, IMG submission 106645) | Polar desert sand microbial communities from Dry Valleys, Antarctica - metaG UQ223 (23.06) | ecosystem: Environmental > Terrestrial > Soil > Desert | place: Antarctica: Dry Valley... | reverse complement strand
TACTCAGAAAATGGGCCGAGAGCGTCGCGGGCCACATACATTATGGGTTGCTCAATCTTGTCGTGACTGCCTCCAGCTCGTCTCACAGTTAGATATGCCCACCATTCGAGGATATCATGCTCGTCAACCAGCGGAGGTGACAGAAATGCTTTCCAAAATGGCGTGACTGACTCCACCGAAACTACGTCTCCAGCAGAGACGTGCGTTACAGCCCCCCCGCGGCGCGACCTTCCGTTGGTAACATTGCTCTCAACCGCCCTAATGCCATTCGCGTAAGCGTGATCCCAAGGAAATGCGATACCGAAGGGCGTGGCCCCGGTCGGCGAATGCCAGTCCTTCTTATCGGGCATACTCTCGTGCGTGAGATCGAACCTAACCCCGGCAATCTCACCGGCCCTTGTGTCGTCGAGTATGGTCCGAAAGGCCCCCACGGCTTCCCGATATTCCTCCGGCGTCACCGGGCAACTCGCCGCTGCATTGCCGCACCAATCTCGCCGCCGATCCGGCCGGCCGCATGTTTCAGCGGGTCGTCGGCGAGGTGGGCGTAGCGGGCGGTGGTCGCCGCCTGTCGGTGGCCCAAGAGCGCCCCGATCACCGGAAGACCGAAGCCGCCGGCGGCGCCAAAGCTGGCGAAGGTGTGCCGCAGGTCGTGCAGGCGCACGTCGGCGAGGCCGGCCCGTTCCCGCGCTTCCGTCCAGACCTTGCCCAGCCCCTGAAAATGCGAGTCGCCCGACGCCGCCGGGAACACGAACTCGCTCCCCGCCGTGCGCGGCAGAGCCTCCAGGATCACCAACGCGGGCGGGGCGAGCGGGAACACCTTGGCCCCGGTCTTGGACGCCTCCAGCCGGATCAGGCCGCGCTGAAAGTCCACCTCGCGCCAGCGCAGCCCTGATATCTCGCCGCGTCGCGCACCCGTCAGCGCCAGCATACGGATGATCGTCAGGGCCGACGGGTTCGCCCCCTCTCCCTCCATCGCCTCCAGGGCGGCGCCAAGGCGGCCCAGCTCGTCCGGCGACAGGAACCGCTGCATGACGCGGCCGGGTGCGTGGCGGATGCCCCGCACAGGGTTGTCGGCGATCAGGCCCCGGTCGCAGCCGAAACCCAGAACCGACGACAGCAGGGTGACCGTCCGTTTCGCGGTTCCGGTCCCGCCGCGCACCCGCGCCAGGCCCCGCACCCGCGTCGCCCGCTGCCCCTTGGTCGCCCCGCGCGCGACTTGATCCCTGAACCGCTCGATGTCGGCGCGGTTCAGCTCCTTCAGCCGCTTGTTCCCGATCAGCGGCCGGACGTGCGAGTCGATCCGCCCCCGTTCGCCCGCGACGTTCTTGGCCGACCGAACGGCGCCGGTGCGGCGGTTCAGGTGCGCCGCCTCGGCCAGCCAGAGGTCGCACAGGTCGGAAACCGTATCGGCGATCCGGGCGTCGTCCCGCGCCTTGGCCGCGTCGCCGCCGAGTTGGGCCGTCGCCAAGGCGTCGCCGGCGGCCTTGCGCGCCTTCTCGACCGTCAGCGTCGGATAGGTCCCGAGGGTCAGCCGCCGCTGGCGCCCGCCGCGCCCGCCGCCGACCCGGTATTGCGCCACGAACGAACGCTTGCCCGATGGCCAGACGCGGAGGCCGAAGCCGGGCAGGTCGCTATCCCAAATCCAGGTTTCCGCTCCCGGCTTCCCGGACCTTTCGACCAGGGTTTTCGTCAGCCGCACCCGTTCCATTCACCGCCCGATTCGATCCGCCGCCGTGCTTCCGATCCGGTTCACCGGAAGCACATAGGAAGCACCATGAGGGGAACGTACGGAAACGTCAATGCGCGGGTCGCAACACAAAACCTCGCAGGATCAGAGCGTTGTGGTGCTTCCGGGAACCGCACAACACGCCGGGAAACAGGCCGTTCTCGCATTTGTAAAGCGAAGGTCGCGGGTTCGAATCCTGCAACCGGCACCAACCCTCACGCGCGCGCCTCGCCCCGGCGCAGCAGCACCACCAGCCCGGCGCCGACGCAGGCGGGGATCACCCACCAGGGTTGCAGCAGAGCCAGCAGGGCGGCGGCGGAGGACCAGGCGAAGGCCACGCCGGTCTCCGCCAGGCTGACCAGCCAGGAGGAGCGGCGGCTCTTGCGGAAGTCCTGCCGCCTGCCCGGCCGCTGGTGCCAGATGTTGATCGAGGCGCTGGAGACCGCCGCCGCGGCCGCGCCCGCCGCCGCCGCCAGCCCGGCGATGGGCGACAGCACCAGGAGGCCCAGGATCGGCACGGCGATCACCGGGATCACCGGCAGCAGGGCGGCGGTCGCCTTGGCCCGGTCGGCCTGACGCTTGTTCAGCGGCGAAGCGGCGATCAGGTCGGGCGCGTCCTCCGCCGAGACGGTGATCCAGGCCAGGTTGCCCACCAGCTGGGAGGTCAGGAACACCACCCCGGCGGTCCCTGCCGCGGCGGTGGCGTCGGCGTTGCCGAAGGCGTTGCGCCAGATCACGAAGGCCAGCGGGATCAGGTAGAGCAGCTGCATCAGCACCTGGCTCATCAAGTAGGGGTCGCGCGCCAGCAGCTTGAGCTCCTTGCGCACCAGCACGCCGCCGGACCCGCCGGTGAAGCCGCCCAGCGCCGCGTCGCCGCGGGCGCGGCGCTTGCGACCGCCGCCGCCGATCCCGGCCGCGGCGGCGGCGTCGCCGGCGAACTTGCGGCCGAGCAGGGCGGTGACGCCGGCGAAGAGCGCCACCCCGGCGGCGGTGAACAGCAGCAGCGGCAGCGGCTCGCCCAGCAGGGCCCGCGCGGGCCAGGCGGCGGGCGTGTCGGGGTCGAACCCACCTGAGGCGGCCCAAGCCTGTCCACGCTCCAGCCACGCCCGGCCGCGCCCCTCGCCGCGGGGCGCCAGGTTGCCGACCTGCGACAGCAGGAAGAAGCCGGCGCCGATCAGCGCCGCCAGGATCTGCGCGACGATCCGCGTCCGCCGCGCGCCCAGCACCGCGAACAACCCCATGGCGATGGCCAGGCCGACGGCGGTAGAGGCCAGCGCCAGCGCCATCAGCACCGGATAGGCCGCCAGCCAGCGGGGGTCGCCGAACACCGCCAGCGACACGACGAACGGCGTCGCCAGCCCGACGAACAGGGCGACCGAGCCCAGCGCTATGGCCAAGGCCCGCACGGTCAGCACGCGGGTGGCGGAGATCGGTGAGGACAGCAGCAGGTCGAGGTCGCGGCGCTCGTAGAGCGCCAGGGTGGCGGAGTTCAGCCCTTGGGCGATCATCAGCGAGGCGATGATCGCCAGCCCCAGGTCGATCCCGGCGATCAGCGGCGGCGACAGGGCCACGTCGATACGGCTGAGAAACAGGGCGAAGGGCACGCCCACGGAGAAGGCGGCGACCACCACCACCAACGCCAGCACGCCGAACCACACGCGCCGCGCCTTGCCCTTCTGCGACGACCAGATCCCTCGCCAGCCGAGGCGGATCTCGTGCCGCAGCAGCCACGGGATCGAGCCGGGGGCCGCCAGCACGCTCACAGCGCCTCCGACGGCGCCACCAGCTCCAGGAACACGTCCTCGAGCGTGGAGCGGCCTTCGCCGGCCTGCGCCTGCAGCTCACCCAGCGTACCCTCGGCCAAGAGGCGCCCGTGCTGGATGATGCCGATGCGGTTGGCCAGCCGCTCGGCCACCTCCAGGATGTGGGTGGTCAGGATGACGGTGTCGCCGCCGCGCACCCGCTCCTGCAGCAGGTCCTTGACCTGCCGGGCAATGCCGGCGTCCAGGCCGGTGAGCGGTTCGTCGAGGATCAGCAGCTTGGGGTCGTGGACCAGGGCGCCGGCCAGGGCGGCCTTCTGCTTCATGCCGCGGGAGAAGCCTTCGCAGCGCTCGTCGCGGTGCTCCCACAGCTGCAGGCGCTTCAGCAGGGTCTCGGCGTTGGCGCGCGCGCGGTCTGGGTCGGCCCCCCAGAGGCCGGCGACGAACTCGAGATACTCCACAGGCGTCAGCTTGTCGTAGAGCATCGGCTCGTCAGGCAGCCAGGCGATCATCCGCTTGGCGGCAGACGGGTCGGCGCGGGCGTCCACGCCGAACACGCGGATTCCGCCCTCGTCGGGTTTTAGCAAGCCGGTGACCATGCGCAGGGTGGTGGTCTTGCCGGCGCCGTTGGGGCCCAGAAGGGCGTAGAGTTCGCCCGCGCGCACGGTCAGGTCCAGCCGGTCGACGGCGACCCGGGCGAAGGTCTTGTAGAGCCCGCGCAACTCCAGCGCCGGCGCGCCGCTCGCTTCGATCATCGACGACGCTTCCAACCCGGACGACGGGGCGACGTTGAGAACGAGGCGGGGAAGGAGTCAACGCGGGGCGCCTCCCTCCCGCTCGTCGGGGCGGTTCCCACCGTGGCTGCTTGCGCGAACCGTCCCTCCCCATAATGGGGAGGGAGACAAGAGCGAGGACTTCGCGTGCGCCAACGCTGCCTGATGATCGTCGCAATTGCCGCTGTGCTCGCGAGCTGCGGGCCCTCCGAGACGGCGACCGCCCCGTCGGCGGCGCCGGCGCCGGCGCTCACCCTCGCGCAGAAGCAGGCGCTGCTGGCGACGCTTCCCGCCGCCTACGCCGCGGCCGATCTGGAGAACGGGCGAAGACAGTTCGGGATCTGCCGCTCGTGCCACACGCTGCCGGAGGGCGGGCCGAGCCTGGTGGGTCCGAACCTGTGGGGCGTGTTCGGGCGGGCCGCGGGGACGACGCCGGGGTTCGACTATTCCCCGGCCTTGCGCGGCAGCGGGATCATCTGGTCGGCGGAGACTCTGGAGCCGTGGCTGGAGAACCCGCGCGCCCACGTGCCGGGCACGCGGATGGTCTTCGCCGGGCTGCGCGATCCGGCGCGACGGCGGGACGTGATCGCCTATCTCAGGACCGAGAGCAGCCCGGCGCCGGCGCCCTGACGGTTGGCTCCGGCGCGGCGAGCGCCTAAGTCGTCGCGGCGATGACCTCCCCGAATTTCCGCGACTTCACCGCCGGCGCGCCCGGCGGAACCCATGCGACCGACGTGATCGTGGTGGGTGCCGGGCCAGTGGGTCTGTTCACCGTGTTCGAGCTGGGTCTCTTGGACATGAAGGCGCACCTGGTCGACATCCTCGACCGGCCGGGCGGGCAGTGCGCCGAGCTTTATCCGGAGAAGCCGATCTACGACATTCCGGCGCTGCCGGTGGTGTCGGGCCAGGAGCTGACCGACCGGCTGATGGCGCAGATCGCGCCGTTCGCCCCGACCTTCCACCTGGCCGAGATGGCCGTGGCGCTCAGCCGCACGGAGGAGGGCCGCTGGCGGCTGACCACCGACGCCGGCACCACGCTCGAGGCGCCGGTGCTGTGCATCGCCGCCGGCGGCGGCTCGTTCCAGCCCAAGAAGCCGCCGATTCCCGGCATCGACGCCTACGAGTCGGCCGAGGACGGGCGGGGCGTGCGCTACGCGGTGCGGCGGATGGAGGCCTACCGCGGGCGGCACGTGGTGATCTCCGGCGGCGGCGACAGCGCCCTGGACTGGGCGCTCAGCCTGCAGCCGCTGGCCGCGCACCTGACGCTGATCCACCGCCGCGACGACTTCCGCGCCGCGCCTCACTCGGTGGCCAGGATGCGGGCGCTGGTGGAGGCGCGGAAGATGGACCTAGTGATCGGCCAGGCCGTGGGCTTCCAAGGCGAGGGCGAGGTGCTCGAGGCGGTGGTGGTGGAGGACGCCGCCGGTCAGCGTCACGGGGTCCGCGCCGAGGCCTTTCTGCCGTTCTTCGGCCTGACCATGAAGCTGGGGCCCGTGGCGGAGTTCGGCCTGAACCTGCACGAGAACCTGATCCCGGTGGACACCGAGAAGTTCGAGACCTCGACCTCCGGCATTTTCGCGGTGGGCGACATCAACTGGTACCCCGGCAAGCTGAAGCTGATCCTGTCGGGCTTTCACGAGGCGGCGCTGATGGCCCAGCAGGCGTTCCGCTACGTCTATCCGGAGAAGAAGCTGCGGTTCCAGTACACCACCAGTTCTAGCGATCTCCAGCGGAAGCTGGGCGTCCGCTGAATCGCTCCGCTTATCCGGCCGGTGACATCTTGCAGCTCGCCGACCCGTACAGCGGCCCCACCACAGCGCGTTGGCCGGCGGGGACGTCGTAGAAGCTGTCCGGCGCACCCTGGATGAGGACGCGGGCCACCGAAGGTCCGTCCACTTCGCAGAGCAGGGTTTGCGGATTGCAGGTCGCGGTCTCGTTCTCAACGCCGACGCCAAAGCTGCTGCGCAATTGGTCGGTTTCCACGGTGACGCCCAGCGCCTGCACTTCAGCGGCCGTCAGCGAAGGGCAAGCGGGCGCGGTGCTGGCCGCTGCGGCCGCTAGAAGTTACCCGAGGGAGAGGGTGGCGGTGGGGGTTACGGCCGACGCCGACAGGGCGGCCGGCGTTTCGGCGGTGGTCGTTGCGCTGGAGGTGGCGCTAGTGGCGGAGTTTGCGCCCTCGGTCGCGGGCGTCTGCTCGGCGGTTTCGGTTCCACCGCCGCAAGCGGCGAGGGTCACCACCGCCGCGACGGCGATGCTGGACGCGATCAGGCTCTTCATTCAATTCCCCCCGTCCGGAAGCACTCCGAACCTCGCCGACGGTCTCACTTAATCGGCGGAGTGGCAAATGCGGCGGACCGAGCCAGACCGTTCGGCCCACTGCGGGATTTCCCAAGGAGCGGCGGAGCCGCGCGCGAAGCGGCTCGTTCTTGACCGCTCAGAGCACGGCGGCACTACTGCGGTCCTGACAAGCCTCACCCCCCGTACCCCCGTCCGCCGCCGCCGCCGAAGCCGCCTCGGCTGATCACCGAGCTGCGGCTCTGCACCCGCGCCGGGGCCTGCACCCGGGCCGGGGCCCCGAAGGCGTCGGCGCCGACGCGCGGGCGCCCCGAGACGTAGTCGCGGTTCAGCGGGCGGCCGTTCGCGAACGACTCCCGGCCGAAGCGGTCGCGGTAGTAGCCGCGGCCGCCGAAGCCGCCGTTCAGCAGGTTGCCGAGCAGGAAGCCGGTGAGCAGGGGGGTGAAGAAACTGCCGCCGCCCTCGTTGCGTGGCACGCAACGGTCGACGCCGTACTCTTCCTCGCAGGTCTGGCGGTCGCCGAAACGGGGGGCGTTCTGCGCCGCGTCGGCCTGCGCCGCCGCATAGGCCTGGTCGCAGGCGGCGACCGACTGGCCGGAGGCTCGGCATTCGGCGAGGCTGGCGTATTCGGTGGCTTCGGCCTCGGGCGCGGCGGCGGGCGCCGGGTCGGCCCACTGGGTGGCGGGGCTGCCGCAGGCGCTCAGCACCAGGCTGCCGCTCGCCGCCATGGAGGTCAGTACTAGGGTCCGGGATCGCTTCATGGCGAGACGCTTCCTCTAGTCGGTCATGCAGGCGGCGTTCAGCACGCCCACCACCAGCGACAGGCTGGCGACATAGATGGCGGGCGCGATCTCGCCGCGCTCGATGCGCGCGGCCAGGTCCTTCATCACCAAGAGCCGCAGCACGGTGAAGGCGACGATCTGGATGACGCCGGCCAGCACCGCCCAGGCGGCGAACTCCCAGAGGCTGTCGGTGTTGGCCAGAGCCGAGGCCAGCGGCAGCACGTATCCCAGGAGCGCCCCGCCCAGCACCACGGCGGCGGCCGGGTTGCCGGCGCGGATCAACTGGCCCTCCTTGTAGGGCGTGATCGCCTGGTAGATCAGCTTGAAGGCCAGGGTGAACAGGCCCGCCACCGCAAAGGCGAGCAGGAAGGCGAGGGCGCCCGAACCGAAGGCCTGCACGTCGAACATCGCTTGTCCTCTCAGGCGCGGAACTCGCCGAACTCCAGCGGCACGCCGATCATCAGCTCGTGGCTGACGGCGTCGTTCTCCGGTTCCATCTCGATGGCTAGCAGAAGCTCGCGCCCGCCGCTCGGCAATTCGCGCGCGAACAGCATGCAGGTCTGAAAGATGCGGCGGTCGACCCGGCCGTCGCGGTCGTCGTGCAGCTCCTCCCAGAAGGTCACGGGCTCCTGCACCGGGGCCTCGTCGCCGAACCACAGGCGGCGGAACTCCGGCAGGCCGGGCGCGGCGAAGGCGGGGGCCGACATCCGCCGCTTCCAGGCCGCGCGATCCGCGGCGCCGCCGGGATAGAGGCTCTCCCACGGCGCGAACACGGTGACGTCGGCGACCTCGCGGCCTTCGCGGTCGTCGCTGACCGCCTGAAACATCAGGTGGTCGTCGGTGTAGAAGCGATGGACGAAGCCGCCGCCGTCCAGCGGCACGAAGCCCTGGGCGGTGATCACCAAGGTGTCGCGATCCAGCGGGAAGCGGCTCTCCTCGCCGTGGCGCTTCCAGGCGAGCGGGTCGAGCATGACGGTGCGGCCGATGGTGACGTTGCGCACCGACGGCAGCGGCTCGGCCGCGGGCGGGGCGTCTCTGCGGCCGAACAGTTTGGACAGCATGGCTCACGACGTAGGCCGCCGGGCCGCTTGCGAAAAGGGCGGGGGCCGAGTCTCGCGCGCTGGCGCCGCCCGCCCCATCTTGTATGACGACACGCCGCGCCGCCGCCGCCTTAAGGACCGCCGATGACCGACGCCTCCGCCTGGACCGTCCGCACGCTCAAGGCCGCGCTGGAGCAGGCGCCGCAGCTGGACGAGGGCGAACTCAGCGTCCGCGTGGTGGAGGGCGCCGACCCCATCCTGCTGGCGACCATGTGCCGGCACGGCGACCTGCAGATCTACGTCAGCGTCGGCGAGCAGCAGATCGCCGCCTCGGTGCTGCTTTGGCCGGTGGACGAGCAGGCCGACCGCCACGCCTTCAACGAATTCCTGCTGAAGGCGCAGAAGATCGTGCCGCTGTCGAACTTCGGCATCTCCACGGTGTCGGGCCGCGACTACTATGAGCTGTTCGGCGAGCTGGCGACGACGACGCCGCTGGACACCATCGTCATCGAGCTGCGCACCCTGGCGGAGAACGCCATCGAGGCGGCCTCCGACCTGCGATCCTCCTTCACCCCGCAAGCCGCCTGACCGGAGCGACCGATCATGTCCATCTGGCGCAAACTGTTCACGCTCGGCCGGGCCGGGGCCGCCGAGGGCGCGACCGCGGTGGTCGACGCCAACGCGCTGCGCATCCTGGATCAGGAGATCCGCGACGCCGACACGGCCCAGGGCAAGGCGCGCGACGATCTCGCCGGGCTGGTGGCGCGGCGGCGGATACTGGAGAACGAGGTCAAGAGCTTCCAGGACCAGATCGGCAAGTACGAGGGCTCCGCCCGTGCCGCCCTGGCCAAGGGCGACACCGACCTGGCGCGGCAGGTGGCCCAGCGCATCAGCGACCTGGAGCGCGACGTCGGCATGAAGGTCCCGCAGATCCAGGAGATGCGGGCGGCCGAGGAGAACATCCACGGCGCGGTGTCGACGACCGACCGGCGCATCGAGACCCTGCGGCGCGAGGTGGAGGTGGTGAAGGTCAACGAGTCGGTGCAGAAGGCGCAGGCGTCGGTGGCCGCCCGCGGGGCGGGGGCCGGCAGCTCGCTGGGCTCGGCGGCCGACAGCCTGGCGCGGATCAAGGAACGCCAGGCCATCCGCGGCGAACGCATCCGCGCCGCCGGTGAACTGGAAGACCGCCGCACCGGGGCCGATCTCGACGAAAAGCTGCGCATCGCCGGCATCCTGCCGGGCCAGACCAGCGCCGACGACGTGCTGGCGCGGCTGTCGGCGCCCGCCGCGCCGCTGCAGATCGAGCAGCAGCCGGCGCAGCGCGCGCTGGAGCACCGCCCGGTGGAGACGCCGAAGCCGGCCGAGAGCTGAGCGCTTGCGCCGCCTGACGCTGGAGCCGCGCGCCGGCTGGGTGGCCAAGGCGGAGAGCGTGGGCTTCCTCTACCACGCCGGCGAGGGCCGCCCCTACTGGGACGAGAGTGCCGCCTACGCCTTTTCGCTGCGCGAGATCGAAGAGGATCTGGAGCCCGCCGCCGACGCCCTGCACGACCTCTGCCTCGATCTGGTCGACGAGGTGGTGCGCGACGACGCGCTGATGGCCCGGCTGGCCATCCCCAAGAAGCACCGCCCGTTCGTGGCCGACAGCTGGTTCGCGCGGGAGCCGACGCTCTACGGCCGTTTCGACTTCGCCTACGACGGCTCGGGGCCGCCCAAGCTCTACGAATACAACGCCGACACGCCGACCAGCGTGTTCGAGGCGGCGGTGTTCCAGTGGATGTGGCTGGAGGACATGCTGGCGTCCGGCGCCCTGCCGGCGGGGACCGATCAGTTCAACAGCCTGAACGAGGCCCTGCGCGACCGCTTCGCGGCGATCTTCCCGGACGGCGGCTTCGTCCACTTCGCCAGCGACGCCGGCTCGGTGGAGGACCGCCAGACGGTGCGCTTCTTCGAGGACCTGGCCGCCCAGGTCGGGGTGGAGCCGCGCTACCTGACCATGGCGGAGATCGGCCTGACCGCCGATGGCCGCTTCGTCGACGACGAGCGCGACCTGCTGCAGGCCGCCTTCAAGCTCTACCCGTGGGAGGACATGCTGCGGGAACCCTACGCGCCCGACCTGCCCGGCGCGAAGGTGCGCTGGCTGGAGCCGCCCTGGAAGGCCATCCTGTCCAATAAGGGGATTCTGCCGCTGTTGTGGGAGCGGCATCCGGAGCACCCCAACCTGCTGCCGGCCTACTTCGACAACGACCCGGCCGCGGATCAGCTCGGCGAAGCCTGGGTGAAGAAGCCGCTGTTCTCCCGCGAGGGCGCCGACATCGAGGTGCATGCGCCGGGCGTCGACGAGCCGGTCGCGCCGGGCGGCTACGGCGCGGAGGGCGCGATCCGCCAGGCCTTCCACCCGCCGCCGACCTTCGACGGCGTCCACCCGGTGGTCGGCGTGTGGATGGTCGGCGACCAGCCCCGCGGGCTGGGCGTGCGCGAGGACGACAGCCTGATCACCAAGAACCTGGCGAGGTTCGTGCCGCACGTGATCGAGGCGGGCTGAGGGACGAGCGACCCATGCGCGACCACCCCGCCATCCCGCTGAAGTTCGACGCGCGTCCGCCCGAGGAGATGACGGCGCGCGCCGAGAAATTCCTGGCGTCCATGCGGCGACGCCGCACGGTGCGGGACTTCTCCGACCGTCCGGTTCCGCGCGCGCTAGTCGAGGCCGCCCTGCTGACCGCCGGAACCGCCCCGTCGGGCGCCAACCACCAGCCCTGGTTCTTCGCGGTGCTGGAGAGCCCGGACCTGCGCCGCCGCATCCGGCTGGCGGCGGAAGAGGAGGAGCGGGCCTTCTACGCCGACAAGGCCCCGCGAGAATGGCTCGACGCCCTGGCCCCGCTCGGCACCGATCCCGAAAAACCGTTTTTGGAGATCGCGCCGCTGCTGATCGCGCTGTTCGGCCAGAAGCGCGGCGGCCCGCGCGCCGGCGACGACCGCAAGAACTACTATGTGGCCGAGAGCGTCGGCATCGCCACCGGCTTCCTGATCGCGGCCCTGCACCAGGCGGGCTTGGCGACCCTGACCCACACCCCGGCTCCGATGAACTTCCTGGGGGCCCTGTGCGGCCGCCCGTCCACGGAGAAGCCGTTCCTGCTGCTGGTCGCCGGCTACCCCGCCGAGGGCGCGACGGTTCCCGAAGCGGCGCTGGTCAAGAAGCCGCTGGCTTCCATCGCGGATTGGCTGTGAGGACGTCGGGTGGTGGATGCGACAGGGATTGGACCCGTGACCCCCTCGGTGTGAATGTGAAGCTGACCAGTTTCCCAGTCATTCCCCACGTGTCTGGCAGGCAGCTAACCCAATGAATAACATCGTCCTTTGATCAATAGACATCGGACTGCCTAGCCCCTAGTGTCTTCTCGTTGCCGCCTTCGTGGTAGCGGGCTGGTAGCGGGGGAGGGCGATGGCGGGGCAGAAAGCCAGGCTCACCAAGCGGGCGGTGGACGCGATCCAGCCACCCGCCTCGGGCGACATCGAGGTGTGGGACACCGAGTTGAAGGGCTTCTGCCTGCGGATCACGGCCCGGGGCTCCCGAAGCTACGCGCTGAAGTATCGGATGGGCTCGGCGCAACGGTGGCTGACCATCGGCAAGCACGGCTCGCCGTGGACCCCTGACTCGGCCCGCGAGGCCGCACATGAAGCTTTGAGAAAGGTGGCTGGCGGGATCGACCCTGCGACGGTCAAGCAGGAGGCGCGCGCGGCCCTCGCGGTCGCCTCGCTGATCGACGCCTATCTGACGCAAGGTCCGGCGACCAAGCCCGCCAAGAGGGCGAGCACCTGGGAGAACGACGCCTCCAACCTGAACCGGCATGTTCGTCCCCTCCTGGGAAGCAAGCTCGCGCACATGGTGACCCAGGCGGACGCTGCGCGCGCCGTTCGGGACATCGGCGCCGGCAAGACGGCGAGGACGCACAAGACGGGCCCACGCGGGCTGGCCCGGGTCACCGGTGGCGACGGCGTCGCGCGGAGGACTCGCACCACCGCGGCCGCCTGCTGGGCCTGGGGATTGGAGCAAGGCGTGATCAAGGGCTCCAACCCGTTCGCGGCGGTGAAGCTGACCGCACCTCCGATGCGGGAGCGCTTTCTCACGCAGGAAGAAGCCGGACGGCTCCTGGACGCGCTCACTCGCCGCGAGAGCGCAGGATTGATGTCGGGGGTCTTCGCGGACGCCGTGCGGGTGCTGCTCCTGACGGGGGCCCGAAAGACCGAGGTGTTGGGTCTGCGATGGTCGGAGGTCGACTTCGCCAGGAAGGTGGCGAGGCTGCCGCCCGAACGCACCAAGGCCGGCGGGAAGACCGGGTCACGGTCCATCCACCTCAACGAGCCGACGTTGGCGGTCCTCTCCCGGCGACATGCGGCTCGGCAAGCGATGGTCGCCGAAGGGCGGTCGGACTACGTGTTCCCGGCGGCTCGCGGAGCAGGTCACGCTATGGG
>Ga0136611_10002479_pt1 | contig 12855 bp, 8 predicted proteins | sample AntDrymUQ2232306_2_FD_106645 | JGI IMG/M metagenome (GOLD analysis project Ga0136611, IMG submission 106645) | Polar desert sand microbial communities from Dry Valleys, Antarctica - metaG UQ223 (23.06) | ecosystem: Environmental > Terrestrial > Soil > Desert | place: Antarctica: Dry Valley... | reverse complement strand
GTCACGAGCCCGAGGGCCGTCACGCCGGCGAGGCCTTCGTGGTTCACTTGGAAGCGGGCGTGTTCGGTCACGTCGGTTTCCCGGCCGTCGGAGTATTTCGCCAGCACTTTCAGTTGCTGGCTCGCCTTCGTACCGAGTACGCGCTCCGTGGGTTCGACGCGGATCGCCACGAGCTTCGGGGCATCCGGGTCGCCGATGGGCATGCCGAGGGCAATCCAATTGCGAAGGGCCGCGTAGTCTTTGCTGTCGGTCTTGAGTCGGGTACCCCCGCCGTGCGGCGTGGTGCCGCTGGCCTTCCTCAGAAGGAGGCTTTCATCGGGTGCGGCCGGGTTCACGCGCCGACCGCGGGCTTCCTTCACGAGGCTGCCGTAATCGGCGCCGGGGTCGAAGGCGAACACCGAAAGCTTGAACCCGCCCTGACCCTCGGCCTTCCCGTGGCACCCCGACGAATTGCAACCGTAGCGGCTCAGCAGCGGCTCGATGTCGTTCTCGAAATGCGGCGCGGGCGCGGCCACCGCGCCGGAGGCGGACGCGAGCAGCACCGACAGCGTCAGGAGGAGGAATCTCACGGCGGGGGAGGCTCGTCGAAGAATCGAACGCAGGCGGGATGTTCAGTTGTACCACGCGGGCACGCGAGGTACAAACCGATCTTTCTGACGCACCCGCAGCGACCTCGCCTTGTGGCGGTATCCTCTTCCTTCTATAGGATAGGCTTTTCCTCCCCACCTCGACAGCCTTTCGAGCCGAACTATGGGTTCAGACCGAGCGCATGTCGCCGTCGTCGGGGCGGGGCCCGTCGGCTGCATAGCGGCCATCGCGCTGGCGCGGCAGGGGAAGCGCGTCGTCCTGCTCGAAGCGAATCCCGCAGGCCGACGGCTCGCCGGGGAGTGGCTCCATCCGGCGGCGGTTGAACTGCTGCGCGATCTGGGTCTCCCGCTGCCGCCAAGCGCTCGACCGCAATCGGCGAAAGGCTTCATCGTCTTTCCCGAAGACGGTTCGGCTCCCATTCCGCTCCCCTACCCCGACGGCCGGGCCGGGCTGACCAGCGACCACCACGAGCTCGTGGCTTGGCTGCGTCGCGTGGCCGGGGAGGTGCCGGGGCTGGAAGTCCGCACCGACGTGCAGGTGAGCCAAGTCATCGATCAGTGCATTTTCTTCCGGGAGCGCGGCTCGACCGAACTGCGGCGATTGAACGCCCCGCTCATCGTCGGAGCCGACGGGCGCGGTTCCATCGTGCGGCGCAGCCTCGGAGTTCCCGACGGCCGCGAAGCCATTTCCATGATGGCGAGCGTACTGCTGTCCGGCGTGACACTCCCCCAGGAAGGCTTCGGTCACGTCTGCCTCGGCGGGCCGGGGCCGGTCGTTATCACCCGCATCGGCGCGGATGCGCTCCGCGTCTGCATCGATGTGCCCCCGGACGGCGACGGCGACTTCCGCAAACCCGAGGTGCTCGCGCAGCGGTACGAATCGGCAGTACCCGAATGCCTGCGGCCCGCATTCCGTGACGCCCTGCTGAACGACAGCATCGAATGGGCCGCGAATCAGCGCCGCTCGCGCTGCGAGTTCGGCCGGCCGGGATTGGCCCTCGTCGGCGATGCCGCCGGGCACTGTCACCCGCTCACCGCGACGGGCATGACGACCGGATTCCTCGATGCCGCGCAACTGGCGAAGAGCGCGACGTTCGAGCAGTACCGTCAGAATCGGCTCGCCCGCAGTCTCGGGCCGGAGCTCCTCGCCGAGGGGATGTACCGGCTCTTTACGCGGACCGACCCGGCGAGTCGCGCACTCCGACAATCGGTCTATCACACCTGGCGGACGAACGCCCTCGAATGCGCCCGCACCATGCGGCTCCTCTCGGGCGACGATGTCGGCCTCGTCTCCTTCGGCCGGTCGTTCCTCAGCGCCGTCGGAGGCGCGGCCCGCCCCAACGCCGTGGGGGTCGGTGCCGCATCGTGGCTCGGATGGCTCGGCAAATCGGTGATGCCCCGCATCGTGGCGCGCGGTGTTTCGCTCCTGTGACGGCCCTGATCGACCGGCAGTACCCCGACGGCTGCTGGGAAGGGGAGATGGTCTGGAGCACCGTCATCCTCTCACAGACGGCGATCGCCCGGCACATCATCGGCTTCCCCTTTTCGACCGACGATGCCGCACTCGCGCTGCGCTATTACGGATCGATGCGGTTGGACGACGGCTCGTGGCCGATGCACCCGGAAGGTTCCGGGTCGGTCTTCGCCACATCGATGGCCTACGTCACCCAGCGGCTGCTCGGGGCGCCCTCCGATTCCCCCGGTCTGCTTCAGGCCCGCGACTGGCTGCACCGTCAGCCCGGCGGCGTCGCGGCCGCGCCGTCGTGGTGCAAGTTCTGGCTCGCGATCCTCGGCCTGTACGGCTGGGACGGCATGAACCCCGTCCCGCCGGAGATCTTTCTGCTGCCGAAGTGGGTGCCGTTCCACCCCGACCGTCTCTACTGCCACACGCGGGCGATCTACCTCGGCATGGCGAATCTGTACGCCCGACGATTCGGCGCCGATCTCGGCCCGCTGCGGCAGGAATTGACCCGCGAACTCTACGGCGAGACCGCCATCGACTTCGCCGCGCATCGGCACGACATTTCGCCGACCGACTTGATCCACCGCCCCTCGAGGATTCTGCGCCGGGCTTACGATCTGCTCGCCGTGTACGAACGCCGGCCACTCCGCTGGCTGCGGCGCCGCGCACTCGCCCACTGCCGCACGGTGATCGACTACGGCCAGCGCACGACGGCGCACCAAGGGATCTCGCCGATCAATGCTCTGCTGAACATGATCGGGCAGTTCGAATCGGATGCAAAGCATCCCGAACTCCCGGCGGGCGTTGCCGGGATCGAGCGTTGGCGCTGGCAGGACGACCGGGGACTTCGCTACGTCGGCGCGCGATCGCAATCGTGGGACACGGCCTTCGCGATGCGAGCTTTACTCGCGGGCGACCCCGACGCAAACGCCGATGCGTTGGCTCACGGCTACGCCTTTCTTCTGAGTGCGCAAATCGGCGATGAACTGCCCGATGGGGCCGCGCACGGCCGGAGCATCACGCGCGGCGGCTGGTGCTTCACCGAAGGGGGCCACCGCTGGCCAGTGAGCGATTGCACCGCCGAAGCCGTCGAGGTGATCCTCGCGCTCCATCGCACGGGCATTCCGGTCGCCGAGCGCATCTCGGATGAGCGCCTGACGTGGGCCGTCGAGTTCATCCTCAGCCGGCAGAATCCGGAAGGGGGCTTCGGCAGTTACGAGGAGCGCCGCGGGCACCCGTGGCTGCAACTGCTGAATCCGTCCGAACTCTTCGCCCGCTGCATGATCGAAGAGTCCTACGTCGAATGCACCGGGTCGAGCCTCTCGGCGCTCGGCCACTTCCGCACGGCATATCCCGACGTGCTGCGACGCGACGTGAATCGGGCCATCGGCAACGGCGTCGAATTCCTCCGGCGGATGCAGCGGCCTGACGGCGCGTGGCCGGCGGCGTGGGGCATCCACCACACCTACTCGGCCTTCTTCGCGGTGCGGGGATTGCGAGCCGCAGGCGTACCGCCGGATGATCCGTGTCTCATCCTCGCGGCCGGTTGGCTCTTGAAGCACCAGCGCGAAGACGGAGCGTGGGGCGAACACCACAGTTCCGCGCTGACGGGCGAATGGATCACGCACCCCGAAGGCCAACCGACCATGACCGCGTGGGCCGTGCTGACGCTGCTCGAAATCCGCGGCGCCGCCGATCGCGCCGTGAAGCGCGGCGTGGAATGGTTGCGAGGGAACCAAATCGCGGATGGCATGTGGCCCGTCGGAGCCGTGAATGGAGTCTTCTTCGGCACGTCGATGCTGCACTACGAACTCTATCCGCAGTATTTTCCGGCGTGGGCGCTGGCGAAGGCGAGCCGACCCTGTTAAGGGTCTGGTGGTTCGCCGACGAGGAAGCATGCGGGATTAGAGATTCGCTTCACCCGACCGTTGACACGGTCGGCTCGCCGCTACTTCGCGAGCGCGAAATCCTTCGGCAGCGAGCGCCAGCCGCTGTGGATGTGGTTCGCGGGGTTCTTCGACGCATCGATTTGCACGTTGAGGAACTCGATCACGAAGCTCGGCCCCTGCACACGGTAGGTGTAAGGCTTCCCCTGCTTCTTCTCTTCGATGCAGTAGGCGAAGTGAACCTTGGCGAAGTCGGCCGCTTCGACCTTCTTCAATTCGACGGCGGCCATGTCGGCGGGCAATCGGTTCGTATAGGCTTCGACCAACTTCCGCAGCAGCTTCTTCTGATCGGCCGTCAAGTCTCGAGCCGGGATGCCGACGGGATTGCCGACGGCGGCGTCGGGCTGCTTCTCCTTGATCTCGGGGAACTGCTTGGCCTGCGCCGCGACCTTCTTCTGGTCGTCGGTCAGCGACGCGATCAGTTCCTTCGCGAGGTCTTCCACTTCGGGGACGACGCGCTGGCCTTTCTTCGGCCCTTCTTTAATCTCGGCCGGGTTCACGCCGAAGACCATCGGCGTCGCCGAGATCACCTCGCCCTTATCGAGCGTGAAGTTCACCGAGAGGTGGTGCCCTTCGATGCGCCAGCCCCATTTGCCGGTGTTCGACGGCTCACCGAAGACGCTCACGAAGTACCACGTCGGATCGCGCATCATCGCGCCCGTATCCCCTTCGAGCTGCGCGAGGAGAATCTCCAAGCCCATGATCTCCGACGCTTGCGCGTAACCCTTCGCCGAGAGGCCGAGCTTGAGCAGGTCGAGCATCTGGGTTTTCTGCTCGGCGCTCATCGTGTCCATGCGCAGCCCCTTCCGCAGCGACTTCTTGTTCTCCTGCACCGGGGTGAAGTACCACGTCGTGCGGTGCTCGTCGTCGAAGTCGAAGATCGCTTTCTTCTTCTGCTCGGCCGTCAGGGTGCCGACGAGTTTCGCCGCGCCCTCGGCCATTTTCTGGCCGGGGGTCTTGTTCGACTGGGCGACGATGATCGCGCCGCCGAGCGAGGAGAGGACGGCGGCGAGCAAGAGCGTGCGGGAGAGGAGTGGACGCATGGGGCACCGGCGCGGGAAGGAAGGACGTCACTGGGGTCGATATAGTAGCACGGGAGAGCCAATTGCGGAATCGGTGATTTGCCATGCCTGCCCGTGCGACGAACGAAGATCCCCCGCGCATCCTGGTGATCGACGACGATCAGAAGCTCGCCGCCGCAATCGGGGAGAGCCTCGAACGAAAGGGGCACCGCGTCACGGTGGCGACCTCCGGCAAAGCCGGGGCCGCGCGCATCGACGCCGACGAGTACGACATCGTGCTCACCGACCTGCGCATGGCCGACCTCGACGGCCTCACCATCGTGAAGCAGGTGCAGGAGGCACTGCCCGATGCGGAAGTCGTCGTCATCACCGGCTTCAACGACGTCCGCACGGCCCAGGAGGCGATGAAGCTCGGCGCGACGCACTACTTGATGAAGCCGATCGACCTCAGCGAACTGCGCGCCATCGTCGAGAAGGCCGCGGATCGCATCAGGCTGGCCAAGGCGCACCGCGAGCTCCGCCGGCAGATCGACGAGAAATTCGGCTACGAAGGGGTCGTCGGCAGCGGACCGCGGATGCACCGCGTCATCCAACTGCTGAAGGCGTACGCCCCGGCGCCGGCCCCCGTGCTGATTCTCGGCGAGAACGGCACCGGCAAAGAACTCGCGGCCAAGGCGCTCCACACGAACAGCCCGCGCAAGAACAAACCCTACGTCGCGATGAACTGCGCAGCGCTGAACGAAAACCTCCTCGACGACGAGATGTTCGGCCACGAACCGGGGGCGTACACCGGCGGGGACAAACTCCGCAAGGGCCGCTTCGAGTACGCCAACGGCGGTACGCTCTTCCTCGACGAGATCGGCGATATGCCGGCCTCGCTCCAAGCGAAGCTGCTCCGAGTGCTCGAGAACGGCGAAGTCGTCCGCATCGGTTCCAACGAACCCCACAAGGTCGATGTCCGCGTGATCGCCGCGACGAACCGCGACCTCGATGCGATGGTCGAAAAGGGGGAGTTCCGCCGCGACCTATACCAGCGTCTGAAGGTCGGCGTCGTCCGGCTCCCCGCCCTCCGCGAACGCCGCGAGGATATTCCCCTGCTGGTGTCGTCGTTCGTCAAAGACCTCGCGGCGAAGTACGGGAAGAAGATCACGCTTCTCGCCGACAACGTCTGGCGGGCCTTCGCAACCTACTCTTGGCCCGGCAATGTGCGGGAACTGCGGAACCTGCTCGAAAGTATGATCCTCCTCGACAGCGATGGCATTTTGAACCTCGATGACCTCCCCGAAGACGGAACCCTACTCGCAATCTTCGGCGTCCCGGCTCAACTCGCCCTCCCTGTGGCGACGGGGCCGCGCTTGGCACTGCCCATCAGCGGCAGCAGCGATCCGCTTCTCGGGCGACCGCTCGCCGAGGTCGAACGCTACTACATGGAGCGTGCACTGGATCTCGCGGAGGGGAATCGCGAAGAGGCCGCGCGGATGCTCGGCATCGGCGAGCGGACGCTTTACCGGAAGCTCCAGGAATGGAAGAAGGAATCGGAGGGGGAGTGACGCCCCCGTGGCGACGAGTTGGAAACTCGTCGCCACGGATCGGATGCGTGGAGCAGCGGTGGAAGGTGGTTGCACGATTTCCGATTGCTTCCTGTCTGTGGCGAGTTGGAAACTCGCCGCCACGGCTCCGAGCGCCGAATTCGTGTCACAGTCCGTAACTATCGTTTGACGCGACCCCCCGCCGCGCGGTAGTATTCCCCTCAGCCGTGGGATCCACTCACCCTCTGCGGCGATGCTTCCTCCGTCCGCACCACCGCCTGAGGTCGGGCTATGCCTGCTCTGCGACGGTTCATTCTGAGGTTCGTGCCCCTCGCCGTGCTACTGGGATCCGGCGCGGCCTTCGGAGCCGAGGCGCTCCCGAAAGTCACGGCCCCCGCCCTCGAAACCGGCATGCTCCAAGCGGAAGCGGAGCGCGCCGAGCGATCCGGAAAGTGGGATGCGGCCCTCGACCTCTACCTCAAAGCGTATCTCGGTGGGAAGCCGACCGCCGAACTCCGCGACCGTATCCGCTTTTGCCTGAGAAACGTCACGCAGCTCCAGCGGCACCGCGACCCGGCTTTCCAGCAATTCATCCTGTCGCTGCCTGCGACCGACGCGCTGACGCTCTACACCGAAGCCATCACGAAGATCCAGACGCTCTACGTCGAGCGCGAACGGGCGACCTTCGAGAAACTGATGCTCGGGAGTTTGGACGAACTCGACCGCGCCGTGACCGACAGCGGCTTCCGCCAGCAGCACATGCCCGAGGCGGCCGAACTGAAACTGCTGAAGTTCCGCCAGACGATCCGCGAAGGCTGGCGCGTCAAGCTTCCCAACAATGCCGGCGAAGTCCGCCGCGTGGCCCGCGATATCATCGTGGCGGCCCAGACGAACCTCGGAGTCAAGAACCCTTCGGCCATCGTCCTCGAACTCCTCTGCGGGGCGTGCAGCGGCCTCGACGAGTACACGGCCTACGTCGTCCCAGCCGCGGCGCACGCCGAACTCGCATCACCGATTCTCGAATTCGCCGCCTACGGTCTGCTGATCGCCTTCGACAGCCGGGGCCTCGTCATCGACGCCGTCGTGCCGAACTCGTGGGTCGCGCTGCACACGCCGCTCCGCAAGGGGGATCGCTTCGCCAAGGTGAACGACAAGGCAATGGCCGGCGTGACGCCGCTCCTCCTCCGCGACGCCCTCAAAGCCCAGCCGACCCTCTTGGGCCACGACCTCGAGCTCGTCGCGACCGACGATGCGGACGCCCCGCTCAAGTTCCGCCTGCCGACGCCGCTTCCGACCGTCTACGGCGCGAACATCCTGAAGGGGAGCATCGGCTATCTGCGGCTCGCCGGGTTCAAGGAGCCGACCGCACGCGAACTCGACGAAGCCATCGAAGCCCTCAAAATCCGCGGTATGAAGGCGCTGATCCTCGACCTCCGCGGCAACCCCGGCGGCTCCCTCACGGCCGGCATCGCGGCCGCGCAGCGCTTCCTGCCGAATGGAATCATCGTGACGACGCAGGGGCAATCGGCCGAGTTCAGCAACCGCATCTTCTCGTCGGACGCCGGGATGATGGCCCACGAAATGCCGGTGGTGCTGCTCGTCGATACCCGCACGATGTCGTCGGCCGAAGTCTTCGCGGCCGGACTCAAAGACAACGGCCGGGCGACGCTCGTCGGCCTGCCGACCTTCGGCAAAGGGTTCGTCCAATCGCCGATCCGGCTCGATTCGCTCGACACCTCCGAAACGGCGGGTAAGTCGGGGTTCCTCGTCCTCTCGGTGGCCAGTGCGCACACCCCGCGCGGCCAAGCGATCAACGGCGGCGGCGTCGCGCCGCACTTCTCCGAAGTCGATCCCGAACGGCAACTCACCATCGCCGTCGGCAAAGCGCTCGACCTGCTCAACTCCCCGTCCAACATGCCGATGATGCGCTGATGGATCTGACCGCCGCGGAACTCGCCTCCGTCCGCCCCCTCTTGCGACTCGCCCTCGCCGAAGACCTCGGCGAGACCGGCGATCGCACATCGATCGCCACGATCCCCGCGGCGAAACGCGCGATGGCTTCGTTCACGGCCCGTCGTCCGGGAGTGATCGCCGGGTTGTCCATCGTCCGCATGGTCTGCGGCGCGTTCGATCCCGCGCTCCGCTTCGCGGCGACCGCGACGGACGGCACGGCCGTGGAGAGCGGAACCGTACTGGCCGAAGTCACGGGTTCTCTTCGCTCGATCCTCGCGGCCGAGCGCACGGCGCTGAACTTCTTCCAGCACCTTTCGGGCATCGCCACGCTTACGCGGCAATACGTCGAAGCCGTCGCCGGACTACCGGTGCAAATCCTCGACACGCGCAAGACGACCCCCGGCTGGCGGCTCTTGGAAAAGTACGCCGTGCGGATGGGCGGCGGCACAAACCACCGCATCGGCCTGTACGACGCCATCCTCATCAAGGACAACCACATCGCCGGGATCGACGACCCGCAGCCGGTGCGGCGCTCCGTAGAACTGGCCCGGGCCTTCCCCGGCAACCAAGGGCTGGCCGTGGAAGTGGAAGTCGATTCCATCGCGCAACTCGAAGAAGTGCTCCCCGCGAACCCCGAAATCGTCCTGCTCGACAACATGACCGATGCGCAACTGCGCGAGTGCGTGGAGTTGCGGAACCGGCTCGCCCCCGCGACGAAGCTCGAAGCCTCCGGCGGCGTCACGCTCCTCACGCTGCGCGGCATCGCCGAAGCGGGCGTGGATCGCATCAGCGTCGGGGCGCTCACTCACTCGGCACCCGCCTTCGACATCGGCCTCGACTTCGCCGGCGCATGAGCACCCCGCGCGAGACTCGCCACTCCGACACCCGCCACCTCGGGCGGATGATCCTGCTCTACGATGTCGTGCCGAGCACGAACGATCTCGCCGCGAGCTTCTCGGATGAGAACGCGGGGACGGTCTTCGTCGCCGATCATCAGTCGAGCGGGCGCGGGCAGTACGGCCGAGTCTGGCAGGCCGCGCCGGGCACATCGCTGCTGCTCTCCGTCCTGCTCTTCCCTCCTCCGGAACTGCGTCGCCCGGTGATCCTCACGGCGTGGGCGGCCGTCGCCATCGCCGAAGCGATCCGCGAACTCGCGGGCGCCGAAGCCCGCATCAAGTGGCCGAACGACTTGCTCGTCGGCGGGAAGAAGGTTTGCGGCATCCTCATCGAGCAATCGCGCGGGGTCGTGGCCGGCATCGGATTAAACCTGAATCAGACGGAGAAAGACTTCGCCGAGTTGCCCGATGCGACTTCGCTGGGAATGCTCGCAAGCCGTCCGATCGAACGGGATGCGGCGCTCGAAGCGGTCGTGCGCCACCTCGATGCGGGGTACGGGCATCTGCTCGCCGGCGAGCGGAACGCACTCGAAGCGGACTGGAAGCGCCGCATCGGCCTCCTCGGGAAAGGGGTGCGGATCGAAGCGACGGACGGGGCGATGCATTTCGGCCGCTTGCGGGACATGGCCTTCGACGGGATCGAACTCGACGCGGCCGACGGGGGCGTGCGCGTGCTGAAGCCCGAGTCGATCCGGGGGATCACGGAAATCGACGCATAGTGTTTTGCCGCTCCCGCAATGTCATCTCCGCACGAAGTCCTGTTCCAAGAATTCCAGCCCCACGACCGTTCCCGCTTTGCCGATGCGAAAAAGCACGTCGAGAGTGGAGCGGTCGAAAGTGATCGCCGTGGCCTTCGGTTCCACAAGCACGGCCGTGAAGGTGTCGTACTGGAAGTGCTCGAGGCGGAAGGTCAGGCTGCCCCACTTCAGTTGCAGTTTGTCATCTTCGCCGCTCACGCGGGCCGTGCCGTAGGCCGGTTCGGTGTAGGCCCCGACGTACTCCTTCGCGTCGAGGGTCGGCTTCGTGTCGGGCTTGCGATCCTTCTCGCGTTTGGCTTGCACCGCTTTCAGGATCGCCGTCTGCACGAATAGCGCGTCCATGTGGAACTTCGTCCAATCCTCGGTCTTGTCGAGCAGCGTGTCGATGACCGTCTTGGCGACGGACTCCGTGAAGTACGACGGCCGGAGGTTGGCGAGCACGAAGACGCCGAGCTTCTTCTCCGGGAGCATCATGCACTGGGCGCGGAAGCCGGAGAGCGTGCCGCCGTGCGAGAGGCAGACCTCGCCGCGGTAGTCGGTGACGAACCAGCCCAAGCCGTAGTTGAAGAACTTCGTGACCTTCGCCGGGAAGTAGACCGCGAATGGGCCTTCAGGGCGGAAGATCATCTGCGGGGTGTGCGTGTCCTTCAGAGCGTTCGCACTCAGGATTCGCTTGCCGTCGAACTCGCCTCCGGCGAGTTGGAAGCGGAGCCAATTGCCCAGATCGCTCGCGGTGGAACCGATGCACCCGGCCCCTTGGGCCACGTCGATGGCATCCCATTCCAGCGGTTCGATCTTCCCCGCAAGTGTGGCGTAGTGCGGCGTCGCCCGGTTCGCGGCCTTCGACGCCTCCGCGCCGCTGGCGTACGAATGCGTCATCTCCAGCGGATCGAAGATGCGCTTCTTGATGATCGTCGGCCAATCGCTTTGGCCCGCGTTGCCGACGGCGAGGCCGGCCGCGGTGAACGGGGCGTTCGTGTACTCCCACGTCGAGCGGAAGGAGGTCGAGCGCTTCGCCAGGCCGAATCGCTCGATGAGGTCTTCGGGATCGCGGGCGCTGCCGACCCAGAGCATGTCGTGGCGCGGCATCCCCGTGCGGTGGCTGAGGAGATCGCGGATCGTCGCGTTGCGGTCGGCCGATTCATCCGCGAGGCGGAACGCGGGGAGGTGCTTGCGGAGGGGGTCGTCCCAGTTCATCTTCTTGTCGGCGACGAGCATCGCCGCGGCGGTCGCGGTGAACGCTTTCGTACACGAAGCGACGGCGAAAACGGTATCGGGCGTGACCTTCTCGGACTTGCCCTTCGCACGCACGCCGAAGCCCTTCAGGTAGATCACCTTGTCGTCCTTCACGACGACGACCGCCGCGCCGGGCACCTCGAACTCGGCGAGCGCCTTTTCGACAGTCTCATCGAGCGATTTCGGGTCGAAGTCGGCCGCCGACGCTGAGTGGTTCGAGAGCACGGCGAAGAGCGCTACGATCGCGATTCGGAGCGGATAATGCATGGGAAGCTCGGAGGAACGGTCGCAACGGAGTGCGGCGGCTATTGTAGTGTGAGTGGAAGCGCCCTCGCGAGGTGGTTCATGCGCCTGTCCATCGTGAAGCTGATCGCCGGGAAGGAGACGCGCGACCTCCTGCGCGACCGGCGTACGGTCATGCTCATCATCGTGCTGCCGCTGCTGCTCTATCCCCTCTTCGGCTTCGCAGGGTTCGTGCTCGCGAGCGGCTACATCAAGCAGCAGACGACCGTCGGCCTCGTCGGGCAGTCGGATGCGGGCCTGCCACCGCTGCTCGCCGACGGGGGTGGGGCATTCGCCGAAGGACTCGTTTCGACGAAGTCCGAGGGCGGGCCGGTCGTCGTGAAGGCGCTGACGGAAGCCGAAGCGGTCGAAAGTCTGAGCGGGAAAGCTGTCGATGTCGTCGCGGTAATTCCCGAGGGTTTCGCGGAAGCGGTGCAGCGCGGCGAGAAGCCGAAGATCGAGCTGCGCATCCGCGATGGGGATGAGAAATCGAAGTTCGCCGGGAAACGTGTGCAGGGCATCCTCGCGGCCTGGGCGACCAAAGTGCGCGGGCAGCGCTTCGAGAAGGCGGGGCTGCCGAAGGACTTCGACAAGCCCTTCGAGGTGCAAGACCCCGAGGAGAAAAAGGGGGAGACGAAGAAGGCCGCCGACGAACTGCGCGATCAGTTCGTGAAGATCTTCCCCTTCATCCTCATCATTTGGGTCGTCGCGGGGGCGATCCAACCGGCCGTCGATCTGACCGCCGGCGAGAAGGAGCGCGGCACCATGGAGACGCTGCTGATCTCCCCGGCCGAGCGCAGCGAGATCGTCGTCGGCAAGTTCCTCGCGGTCACGCTCTTCGGCTTCTGCTCCGTCGTCTGGAACGTGCTCTGGCTCACGGTCGCGGGGTTCCTTTTCGGCCTTTGGCTCGGTTCGCCGGTGGTGAACCTGCCGGGCGTCCTCGGGTGCATCGCCCTCGGCCTGCCGATCGCCATGCTCTTCAGCGCGGTGAGCCTGTCGCTCGGCGTCTTCGCCCGCAGCATGAAGGAGGGGCAGTACTACCTGATGCCGCTGATGCTGATGGCGATGCCGCTGGCCTTCTGGGGCCTGCTGCCGGGCACCGAGTTGAGCTGGACGATGAGCCTGCTGCCGGTGACGGGGCCGATGCTCCTCCAGCAGAAGCTGCTCGCGGTCTCCTCGGAGCC
>Ga0136611_10002478_pt1 | contig 12855 bp, 11 predicted proteins | sample AntDrymUQ2232306_2_FD_106645 | JGI IMG/M metagenome (GOLD analysis project Ga0136611, IMG submission 106645) | Polar desert sand microbial communities from Dry Valleys, Antarctica - metaG UQ223 (23.06) | ecosystem: Environmental > Terrestrial > Soil > Desert | place: Antarctica: Dry Valley... | reverse complement strand
GGAGGATCTGCTCGCTGACGAAGTCGCGGCAGACCTGCTGGAACTCGCGGTGGACATCGTCCAGCTCGAACAACCCGCCCGTGCCCGTGGAGGTATCAAGATCGGTGGCCATCTCGCCTCACCTTTCAGCGCTCATCGAAACCAGTATCGAGTCTCCCGAGCCTGTCGCTGGCCCGGCTCCATGGAGTTTCGCGTATCTTGCCGCAAGATGCGTGCGCCCAGCGTCTGCCGTCACTCATACTGTAATATGTAGAGGCCGTATTTCTGTAGAGATGTACATTCAATCCAGATCCGAAGGCAGTGCAATGAGTGACACCGCACCAACGACACGACTGATCCGACCACTGCGAGGCGGACAGATCACCATTCCGGCCGAGTTCCGCAGGCGTCTCGGTATCACCGAGGACACCATGCTACAGGTCTGCCTCACCGAAGGCGAACTGCACATCAAGCCGGTGCGACTGAGCGAGACACCTGAGCAGCCCGTGTGGCTCCGGGAACTCTACGCCTACTTCGAGCCTGTCCGGCAGGAGATGCTCGATCGCAAGATCCCCGAGGAGGAGATCAACGCCGACATCGACGCTGCGATCGCTGCGGCTCGCGAGCAGCGGCGCACCGGCCAGCCATGAGGGTTGTCCTCGATACGGTCGTGCTCGTGCGCGGACTGATCAGCCCATTTGGTCCGTGGGGACGGCTCCTGTTCGACCGCGCTGACGACTACCAGCTCGTTGTTTCCCCGCCTATCGTTGCCGAGTGTGTGGAGGTCATTCGGCGTCCGGAGCTGACCGGCAAGTACCGTAGCGTCGCCACGCGCGACCCCCACGCCGTACTCGACTGGCTCGCGCGGGCCGAGGTGATCGACCTCGGCGACATCCCGGCTGTCTCGCGCGACCCGAAGGACGATCCGTTTCTGGAGACCGCCACGGTTGGCGCGGTTGACTATCTGGTTTCGGAGGATCGCGACCTGCTCGATCTTGAGTTGCACGAGGGAATCCCGATCGTGACGGGCGCGGCGTTCCTTTCGATTCTCAACTCCGAGAACCACTGAATCTATGGATTGATCGTGTGCTTCTACTCAACTGGACAGGTTCGGGCGACCGTCGATTTGCTACGATGAGTGTGTCGTTGCGAATCCAGGAGGACAGCATGCGCGTCCGTGACCAGATTGACATTCCACTGGACGACCTGGTTGAACTCTGCCGCCGCTATCACGTCCGCGAGTTGGCGTTGTTTGGCTCCGTCCTGCGAGATGACTTTCGTGATGATAGTTATGTCGACATGCTCGTTGAGTACGATCCCCGAGCGCAGGTTGGTTTGTACGAGCACTTTGACTTGCAGATGGAACTGGAACGGCTTTTCGGCCGCAAGGTCGATCTCGTATCGAAGCGGGGACTTAACGTTGTCATTCGGGACACTGTCGTGTTGTCATCACAGGTGTTCTATGCAGCATGACAGGCTGTACCGGATCGATATGATGAAGGCTGCGGAAGCCACTGCCGTGTTCGTCGATAGTCATGACCGAGACTCGTTTGTCGCTGATGACATGTGCCGCTCTGCTGTCCAGAAGAAGCTGGAGATCATCGGCGAGGCGTCACGTTCCATCTCGGACGACCTGAAGCAGCGTCATCCTGGACTGCCCTGGCGTCAAATGGTGGCGCTCCGCAATATCGGTGTGCATCAGTATTTCTCAATCGATTGGTATCTTATCTGGACGACCGCCATGCAACATGCTCCGCGTAACCGTGTCCAGATCGCGGAGATTCTCGCAATCGAGTTCCCAGGAACGGCATAGTTTAGCGTCCGCATCGGGCCATGAATGCTTGAGGGCAGCGTGTTTGGTCGGGAGAGTCAGAAGCATCATCAGTCGCGAACTCGACGCTCAATCGTTGGGCTGCTGCTGCTCTGCGTGCTGCTGGCTGCCTGTAGCACCGGGGGCGATGTGTCCGCGCCGGACGGGTTGCTGGCGACATCCCTGAGCGATCCACCACCCGAGCGGCAGACGATGACGCCTGGCGCGCCGACGCGCCTAGCCAGCACGGCAACGGCCACAGCAATGGCTACAGTAACGCCAGCACCGTCGCCATCTCCACCGGCCTCCAGCCCGACGCGCGCCGCAACGCCGGTCGAGCCGACGCCAACGATGTCGCCGATACCGTCAGGCGCGGGGGACGCCGCGCCGGTGATCGTCCTCGATCCGGGGCATGACCAGACGATGCCGAGTGCGCTGGGGATTGAGTACCAGGTCAACCTGCGGACCGCCCTCATCGCGCAGACGGCGCTCGAAGCGGCTGGCTACGAGGTTCACCTGACGCGCACCGACAACGAGACGGTCTTCGTCGAGGACGAATCACTCCTACCGGAGAATGGGGACGACTTCCACCCCGGCTACAGCCATGCCTACGCGCACACTTCGAAGGCGTTGGAGTTCGACCCCGACATGGTCATCCTGCTGCATTACAACGGCCATCCTGACCCGAACGTCGCCCGGCTGGAGATCTTTTACTGTGAGACCGGCGGGCCGCAGAACCTGGCTTTCGCCGAGATCGTGCGCGACGAGCTGGTCGTCGCGCTGAACTCGATCGGCTTCGATCCGCCGTCGACGCTGATTCAGGAAGACCTGTCCGTCGCGCGTGGGAACCGGCATTTCCCCAGCCTGGGTAACGTCTACGACGCTCCGCGTACCTACCTGTACAATCGCTATGCTGGCATCCCGGTCGTCCTGACCGAGCCGCTCTACCTGACGAACGCGACCGGCTTCGCGCTGCTCGAGGACGAGGCGACCCATCTGGCGATCGCCGAGGCCTACGTCCGCGCCGCCAACCGCTACTTCGGGCGCTGAACGGCCAGGCAGGCTATGCGTTCGTGTGAATCTCGCGCGCGACGCGCAGGCCGGATTCGATCGAGCCCTGGATCCAGGTGTGGCAGAGCGAGGTGTGCTCGCCGGCGAAGTGGATGCGACCTTCGGGCTGGACGATCAGGTCGTGCAGCAGCGTCTGCTGGCCGGGTTCGAAGAGCGCGAAGGCGCCGCCCGCGAACTCGTCGTCGTGCCACATCTTGGATGTCCCGACCTCGAAGGCGTCGATTGCCTCGGGGTGGATACGCGCGAGATTCTCCAGTGCCTGGCTGATCCGGTCGGTTGGTGAGAGCGATCCCCAGCGCTGGGCGTCCTCCGACCAGGTGTAGCTGGCGAGGACGACGCCGCGCCCGGTCTCTGCGCTGTGGTCGGGGTAGTAGGTGACGCGGATCGGCAGGTCGCTGAAGCTGCCGCCGCCGAAGATGCCGTCGACCTCCTCCCAGAACCGGCGCTGGAACTGGAGCAGGATCTTGGCCGAGGCGTCGTAATGGAGCTGGCGGATCGCGCGCTGCTTGCCGCGCGAGAGCTCCGGCAGCACCTCGACATGGCGCAGGACCGGGAACGGCACGGTCACGATCACCTCATCGCCAGTGACGGCGAACCGGCCACCGGCTGTCTGGTAGTGGACAGTGACGGCCTCCGGAGACTGCTCGATCGCGACCATCCGCGCGCCAAAGCGGATGCGCTCGCGCAGGGTCGGCAGGAAGGCGAGCGGCAGGTGGTCCATCCCGCCGGCGATCTCGATCATGTCGGTGTAGTAGCGGCCCGCCTCCTCGCGCAAGAGTTCGAGGAACGACGAGTTCATCAACGCTTCCTGGTCCGCCAGCAGGCCGAACATCTCGATGGCCGCTTCGGACCAGTTGTTCGCCTCAAGGAACTCGCGCGTCGAGTAGCGGTCGTACTCGCGGACGATCTCGTCCCAGGCCATGACGTGATCGGTCGCCAGCCGCTCGATCAGCGGCTGAAGCGCCGTCGTCCAGAGGTGGCCGTGGGTCCGCCCGTGCTCGTGCTCGGCGACCTCAAAGCCAAGGCTGGCTGGATCGGCGGCGACCTCGGCGATGCGCCGCTTCTGGCCGTGCAGATAGACCCAGCCATTCGGATTGTCCATCGTGAAGTTGGCTACCGGCAGCTTGAAGTGCTCGATATATGCCATCGTCAGATCGTGCGCGCGCGGGATGCACATCGCCCCGGCCTCGGCGTAGAGACCATCGCTGAACGGCTCACGCAATGTGAAAACACGCCCACCCACGCGCTGTTGCGCCTCCAGCACGACCGGCTCATGCCCGGCCCGCTGCAACTCGTAGGCCGCGACCAGTCCCGCCATCCCGGCACCGACGACAATGACGCGCTTGCGTATCCCGGTCGTCTCTGGCAAGCCGCTGTCAACGATTTCGCGCAGGCTGACATCACCAATCGACATCCAGTTCCTCCTCTGAATGGCAGCGGATCGCCTGCGTATCGTAGCTGATCGTCGATCGCGAAACATTCGCCTTGTCGTCTGAAATCGAATGGTTGCAGTGTCTCGGGAGGGCTGGCTGGGTGCCTCAGTCCCGAGCGCCCGATCCTCCATGTATTGGTGCGTCTCGATCTGAAACCTGCGTCCGCAGGAAGTAGCGCGAGAAGATGAGTGCGATGAAGGCGGAAACCAGCAGCCCGGCTCCGGCGACGGTCGCTGAGACACCGAAGACATCGACCAGCGCGCCGAAGGGCAGCAGCGAGATCGGCATCAGCGACCAGGTGATGCCGTACATCGCCATCACCCGGCCATACATCCCGCGCTCGGTCTGCATGCCGACCAGCATCCGGTTGATCGTCAGGTAACCGGTGCTGAAGAAGCCGACCAGCAGCAGCAGCGCCAGCGACAGGACGTAGTTAGTTGAAAGCGCGAACAGGAACAGGAAGATGCCGAAGGCCACGCCGGAACCCATCTGGATACGGTTCTTGTGCGGCGATTCGGCAATCGCGGCGATGACGACCGAACCGATAATCGCGCCAACGCCGATCGCTGTATACATGAATCCCAGTGACGATTCGCTGATCTTGAGCACGTCCTTCTGGAAGACCGGCAGCAGCGACTGGAACGGCATCCCCAGCAGAATCGGCACATACGCCAGCGCCAGCAATGCGAACAGCGACGGTCGCTCCCAGATGTAGCGGAAGCCGGCCATCATCTCGCGTCCGGCGCCCTGCCGGACGCCCGCGCCGCGCAGTCCGCTCGGCAGCCGGTAGAGGGTCAGGACAGCCAGGCCGTAACCGGCGGCGATGGCGTAGAAGGCCAGGGCAGGATTGACCGCGAGCAGGATGCCGGCCAGCGCCGGTGAGAGGATGCGGTTGATATTACGCCCGGTCGATTCGAGCGCCAGCGCATTGGGGATCTGCCGCTCCTCGACCAGGTCAGGGATGAGCGCCGTCCGCGTCGGCATCGTGAACGGGTTAGCGATCCCCTGGGCGACGCCAAGCACGACCAGATGCCAGATCTCGATCACGCCAGCGTGGACGAGGATCGCGTTCACGAGCGCCAGCACGAAGACGGCTGACTGCGACCAGACCAGCAGCTTGCGCTTGTCATAGCGGTCGGCGGCGACCCCGCTGTAGGGCGAGAGGATGAGTTGCGGCAGCCCGCGCGCCGCCGTCACAAGCCCCAGCGTCAGGCCCGAGCCGGAGATGTCGTACGCCAGCCAGGCTCGCGCAACCAGGTCAATCTGCATCGCGCCGATCGAGAACAGCATCCCCAGCCAGAGCAGCCGGTACTGCGGGACGCTCAGCGACGCGAACGCCTGGACGAACCCGGTCCGCACGCTGTCAGTCACTCTGCTCGTGAACGCCACGCGACCTCTACCTTCGGTCCCACTCCCACATTATGCGCCCTCGGTCGCAGTCCGTGGTGAGATCAGCGCTGTAGGGCAATTGCGCGATTAGGCAGAAGGCTGTGGTCGTCGCGCAGGCTATCGCGGCTGGACTGAAGCGGGAACCGGAAATCCGAGACGCTTCAGCGATTGGGCTTCGTCACACAATAAATCATGCGCCTCATGCAGGCGGCGCAGTTGCTGATCATCCAGTTCGGATCGTTGCTTCCGTTGTTGCAGATCTCGTAGCACATCAAGCAGCAAGTGGTCCCGATCGAGGGAGACCGAAGCACGCACCGACTCCGGCAGATCGTCCCACTCCTGGACGACTGTTGGCAAATCGCGCAACTCAACCAGCAGTGCATCTAGTTCCCGGTCGATCCTAGTCATGGTCATCCATTCCAAGTTGCCCAGATGTCGTACTCATCCAATGCACGTTTAGGGCGACCAGCGAAGTGGAGTGCTTGGCGCCTGCCACAATCTGCGGACCCCGCCGATTCGTGACCGCTTACGACCCAGCCAGTATCTTCGAGTGATTTCATCGCGAGGGAAAGAGGCTCCACCATCCGATCGTGAATCGCTCCGAATCGCATGACGAGCCGCGCCTCCGGCCGACACACTACGCCAACGTTCTTCCAAACAGTGCGTAACTGACTGGTGAACCCATCGAGACTGGTGTGTTGAATCTGTCTAGCGGTTGAGTAATCCACGCTAGCGGGACCACCTACGAACCACGATCGGAGCCATTGGTCAGGAATATAGGTTCGCATACCGTAGTATGGCGGAGATGTGATAACCCAATCGAACATCTGCGCTTGACCAATGCGCCGAAACGTTGAAGGCTGCGTACTGTCTCCAAGAACCGCCTTCGCTGCAACTATCGGAATCATCGGATCGTAGTATCGGCTTGCTCGCCGGGAGATCAAGTCAAGCACGTTGACCGGCAGCGGCACCAACTCGTTCTTCTGCCAGTACCGGACAGCGTAGGCTGGCTTGGGCGCATAGGTTCGCTGACACTGGTTCGAGAAGTACGAGGGTTGCGATTTAGTCCTCGGCCCGTGGAGCGCCCCCATAACAATCGCTCGCAGCGCCTTTCGAACGTCCGAATCGCAGTTTCGAAGAAGTCCTTCCCTCAATCGGCACAGCGTCGAAAGGACATCCGAATGGTAGGCCAACTCCCAGAATGGCCCTGTTGGAACGTCCATTGCCAAAGACACTTCGTCGAGAATTCGTTCGGCACAACGACGAATCGATCCTTCCGAGGTGCTGACAAGTTTCGCTTGTGCGATGGCGATTGCAACCGGGCTGCTGTCGATACCAACCGTATTCAGTCCATGCAGGCGGGCAGCTAGGTTTGTAGTTCCTCGACCACAGAACGGGTCAAGAACGGACTGGGAAGGCGTTGAGTGAGTTTCGAGTATGCCGTACGGGAATGACAGTGGGAACATCGTGAAGTATGGGGTGATTCCGTTAAGCGATGTTGAGGAGAGCGTTGATGTCGTCATACTACTCAGGCCCACTCTTGATGTAACGAGTCATTCCGTTACCGCTCTTTGACGGGAGTCGAAACACGTGCCACCCTTGGCTTTCAGTTCCAAAGAGGGAATCCAGAGCCCGCGGAACTAAACGAACAGCTACGTCATGACGCTCATCCATCGATTCTGGCAGGTGCTTCTTCAATTCCTCGATTACTCCGCGCCAAGGTACACCGTTCTTGGCAAGCCGATTCATGAAGTGCTGATCCTGGCGTATCCGCTCGATTGCAGCTTGCTCATACGCGTCAAGGGCGTCAACCTGCAGGAACTGTTCATCTGATTCAGCGTCATCAGCAAGGCCTAGATCGGATTGAACGGTAGTTCGGCCATTCGACGCTACGATAAGCCGTTTTGTCTGGCTTGTCGCGTCGTTGAGTCGCTGCCGAAACTCAGATGCGAGCGCACTAGCAAAGGTGTCGATGCGTTCCATTTGGTAGCGAACATCGCGACGGCTTACCATTTTCTCAAACGAATGCGCGCGGATCGCGACTGGATATGGACGTCCACCGGCAGAGCTCCAGTACACGCCCTGACCTGGGATGGGCTCGTTAAGAAGTGAACTTAGCAGATCGTCGCTGAAGTGGGCATTCGCCCGCTGCACACTAACCAAGTCACTCGCAGATAACAAATGGAAGATGAACCAGTTATCACCTTGGCTAAGAATTTGAGTTGGAATACTACCCGGCTGTTGAGTGATGAGGACAGCGCCTAGATCATACTTGCGCCCCTCCTTAACCCAAGCGATGTATGGGTCTGATGATGATGAGCGATCGTTGAGGACAGTTTGAGCTTCTTCGACCACTGCGATCGTGGGGATAGTCCTTGACGTGGCCGAGGTGAACTCCTTTTGATTGCGGTCGAATATGCGTCTAAGAATTAAACCAGATAACACAAGAGCCTGATTGTCTGACAACATTGATACATCAATTATGCATAATTTGCCTAGCGATAGCGCATGAAGGAGCATGTCCATCAGTTGACTGGTCTTGTCGTGAAGCGTTCTAACGATGTTCGTCATATTGGCTCGGGCCGCCAATGCCTCAATCTGCTGTGACTTCTCAAGGGATAGCAGCGAAGCGATTTCGTCAAGATCGGCGCTATTGGCGTCTTTGTCGATCAGATAAACGAGTTTCTTCCATTGATCCTGGTTGAGGCTGCGAAGTTTCCTGACGTTCTGCTGGTCTTGACGATCCTGGGATAACGCGATGGAAATAACATCCGATGGTTTGAGCTGTCGGATATCGAGCTTGACGCCACCTGCCACGAATGAACCATAGAGATCGCTTGGAGCTTCACGGGACGTAAAGACGACAAGCTTGTCATCAAGCGCTGGGACATCGCAAAGTCCTGGACGACCCTTGTCGTCGGGCCAGAAATACTCACCATCCGGATCGAAGAGTACGGTTCCGACGGGAACCTGACGGTCACCGCGCTTCGTCACCGTCGGCGTCTCGCTGTAAAGGGTGCTGAAGAGCAGCTTGTTGAGGTTTGATTTCCCGTAGCCCGCTCGTGCAAAGATGAACGTTCGCCGCGATACCAGATTGTCAACTGGAAATCGGACGATCACTTCCGGGGACTTGATCTGCATCCAATCGAGTGGCTCAAGCTTCGAACTTCCGTCCGCATAAACATACTCGCCTAATGCTAGGTGCCCAATCTCGGCGCCTGTGCCGTTGTGGCCCGCGATCTCTCGCAGGATATCGCTGCTTGGGAAGGCCACCGCGCTTCCGACATGTGGAAGGCGGCGATGGGATGAAACGAAGGTCAGGGTTCCGTTCGGCAAACGTCGTAGGACTCCAAGCACGCGGATGTTAATGCGATACTTGAGGTACTGCTCGCGAAGGTCTTCAGGAATTGCGCGCCCTTCGCGAATTGCTCGGATGTTGAACTCTTCGCCGGTCGGCGAGGCAAGCTTGCCATCTGAGGAAAAGGAGGCGATCCGACCGAGTACCGCCTCGTCAGGTGTTTCAAGTTGCACGAGCAGGAACTGGCCATGCATCGGCAGGTTCTGGAATTCATTCCGGTATGGGAGAACGAGGTCGGCGTGAAACTCTAACCCTCCTTCGCGGAAGCCACGAAACACGCCAACGATCTGCTCCTCTGGAAACAACGTTGTCGCTGGCATGCCTACGACTCCTGTCTCACCGTGCTCAATAGCGTCGCTGGGACGGGTCAGCGTCTTGCAATCGGAATATGTCCAGCATCATGGCTTCGCCCGCTAGTGCATCGCGTATACCGTCGAATACCTGATCCTGTACGATGTCAAAATCAAAGTCGATCATCGCGGCGTTCTCGTGCGCTTTTTGAAGGCACAGTGGGTAATGCGGCACCGGGAACCCGTTGATCGCGTCCGCAAGCAGACAACCAAAGATGGTCGGCGCTTCGTTGATCTGGGAGTCGAAGATATCAACTGGCCAGATTGGATCACGGGGGCTGTTGCCAAACTTGGCAAAGAACATCCTGCCGCCGACGAACTTATTGACCTCGCCGCCTTCCTCAACGCGATCGTTGCCCCGTGCATACTCCGACCAGATGTATGCCTTCTCCTCAATGTCACGAGGAATCGCAACGAACGCGGGATACTCCGTCGACAAGACGCTCTCAAGTGCCATCGCCAGGCGATATCGTGCCAAGACCTTGCTGTGCTTCGCCATGCCTGCGAGATAGATTCGACGTCGTGACCGCTGTAGATGCTGCTGAATACCCTCTCGGAGCCCTCGAAGATACCACTGAAACAGGTCTCGTGCGAATACTTTGCTCCGGAGAAGTCCATCAAACAGGATCAGCGTATCGCTACCGAAGTCTTTTTCGCGGATAATGCGGAACAGAACGGCCCATTCCACAAGTTCACGATAGACCTGCACCCAGGTGGGACTCGTTGGCTCCCCTTCGCGTGTCCTCCTGATCATGTGGCTGAGAGCGGTCAGTTCGCTGACCCTGAGGAATGCCATCATCTCGCCGAGGGCCGTAACGGGCGCACCAGCCTGGTCAAACTGCTGTGCGGCGAGTGCAGTAACGCTGGTTGTCGGGGTAATCGCCTCCAAACAGTACTCATTGTTACTTGAATCAACAATCCTGACGATCTGAACGAGGAATGGGTCGAATTGCAGACTGTTATTGCCGCCGTCGGTGCCAACAAGAGAGATCGACGTTGTGCTTCGTGGTTGGATGCGACGCACCTGACTTCGCAGCGGTCGAATCTCGCTTCGCAAGCTGTCGAGAATCGCCCGATCAGCAACCATGCGTTCAGCAATCTCGGTCTTAAGTTGTTGCTGACTCTCGGCGCTGAGCACCCTGCCAACCCATCATAAGGAGTGAAATGTACGATGCTCAAAGTATAACCGGCTGCGCACGTGTTGGCGCAGCCGGTTATCATTGCGTCAATCTCTGTCAGCTTGCGTCCTCTATCGTACTTCTACTCAATCCCCAGCACCGTGAACAGGAAGGCGTAGACATCGGCGCGTTCGTCGATGATCTTGCTGGTGGGTTTGCCGAGGCCGTGGCCGGCACGGGTTTCGATGCGGATCAGGATCGGGTTGTCGCCGGTCTGGGCGGCTTGCAAGGTTGCTGCGAACTTCTTGGCGTGAGCGGGGACGACGCGGTCGTCGGTATCGGCACTGGTGATGAGGGTGGGCGGGTACTGGACACCGTCGCGGACGTTATGGAGCGGTGAGTAGGCCAGCATGAAGCGGAAGTGCTCGGGGTTCGTCTCGGCGTTGCCGTACTCCGGAACCCAGAAGTGGCCGACGGTGAAGGTGTGATAGCGCAGCATGTCGATGACCGGCACCTCGCAGACGACGGCGCCGTAGAGCCTGGGGCGCTGCGTCAGGCAGGCGGCCACGAGTAGCCCGCCGTTGGAGCCGCCGTTGATTGCCAGTTGCTCGCGGCGCGTGTAGCCGCTGTCGATCAGCCATTCGGCGGCGGCGATAAAGTCGTCGAAGACGTTCTGTTTCTTCTCGAGCATCCCGGCCTGGTGCCATTCTTCGCCGTACTCCTCGCCGCCGCGCAGGTTGGCCAGCGCGAAGACACCGCCAGCTTCCAGCCAGGCGAGCCGGTGGATGGCGAAGCTCGGTGTCAGCGAGATGTTGAAACCGCCGTAGCCGTAGAGAAAGGTTGGGTTATTGCCGTCGAGTTTCAGACCACGCTTGTGGGTCAGAAACATCGGGACGCGGGTGCCGTCCTTCGAAGTGTAGAAGACCTGAGTCGTCTCGTAGGCCGAGGCGTCGAAGTCGATGCCGGACTCGTGCAATGGCTCCAGCGTTGCATGTGGATTGGCGAGGTCGAGCCGGAACGGGGTCGTTGGGTAGAGGAACGAGGTGAAGGAGACGAACAGTTCCGGGTCGCCGGGTTTGCCGGAGATCGACTCGATCGAGCCGATGCCGGGGAGCGTCACCTCACGCTCGAACCTGCCATCACGTCGGTGGAGCGCGACCTGGTGCTGGGCGTCGCGCATGCTGACGACGACGAGCTGGCTACCGGCAGCGACGACGAACGCCAGCGGGTGCTCCGCTTCGGCGATCAACTCGCGCCAGTGCTCCCGCTCCGGCTGGCGGGTGTCGATCGCGATGACGCGGGCACGTGGAGCGTCGAGGTCGGTCAGGAAGAGGAAGACAGGGCCGTCGTTGTCGATGAACTCGTACTTGGCGTCGGCCTCCTCGATCAGCGGGATGACGCTGCCATCACCGCCGATCTCCATATAGGAGATGCGCGCGCGCGGGTCGGTGCCGTGGACGGTGGTGATGACGAGGTAACGACCGTCGTGGGTGACGGTCGGATGGAAGTGCAGTTCCTTCTCGTCGGGACGCTCGTAGATAAGCGCGTCCTGCGCCTGCACGTCCCCAAGTCGGTGGTAGTAGACGCGGTTATAGTTGTTGGTGTCCTCGGGCGCGACGGTGCCTGGCTCCGGGTAGCGCGCGTAGAAGAAGCCGCCGCTATCGCGCGTCCAGGCGATCGGCGAGAACTTGCACCAGCGGATGACATCTGGCAGGTCGTCGCGCTCATCGACATCACGGACAAGCAGCCGCTGCCAGTCGCTGCCGGCTTCCGAGAGCGCGTAACCGAGTAGCAGTCCGTCGTCGGATGGCGAGAAGGCGGTCAATGCGATCGTGCCGTCCTCTGAGAGCGTGTTCGGGTCGAGCAGTTCGACTGGTTCGGCCTCCTGTGATGGCGTGACGTAGAGGACGGCCTGATTCTGGAGGCCGTCGTTCTTCGTGAAGAATGCGCGCCCAGCCTCCTTGTGCGGGATCGACCAGCGCGGGTAGTCCCAGAGCTGCGTCAGCCGCTCGCGAAGCTGCTCGCGGGCCGGAATCGCGTCGAGGAACGCGCGTGTCCGCCGGTTCTGCGCTGCGGTCCAGGTGGCGACCTCTGGGTCAGCCGGGTCTTCCAGCCAGCGGTACGGATCGGCGATCGGTGTGCCGTGGTAGGTCTCGATGGTGTCGCCTGTGCGGGTTTCGATCCGGGGGAGTGTCATTCAGGATTCCTTTCATCTCGGCAGGCTGCGGGAATCTCACCAGGGATGCCGCGTTGACGAGGAACAGCACCCTGTGATCTGTCATCCTCCGCCCAGAGGGCACCCGGCAGCGAAGGATCGCTTAACGTGGGTGACAGGAGCGCGCCAATC
>Ga0136611_10002477_pt1 | contig 12856 bp, 13 predicted proteins | sample AntDrymUQ2232306_2_FD_106645 | JGI IMG/M metagenome (GOLD analysis project Ga0136611, IMG submission 106645) | Polar desert sand microbial communities from Dry Valleys, Antarctica - metaG UQ223 (23.06) | ecosystem: Environmental > Terrestrial > Soil > Desert | place: Antarctica: Dry Valley... | reverse complement strand
GTCAGCGTCTTCGCCGCGCTGCTGCCGGGGGTGCGGTTGCGCTCGTTCCACCTCGAGGTGATGCGCGCCGAGACCGGCATGGCCGTCGTGGGGCTGCCCGAGACCGAGCCCTCCGTCGACGAGGTGGCGCTCCTGCTCGTCGACCCTCACAGCTTCCCGGCCGGCGGCTTCCTCACCCAGGCCAACCGGATGCTGCCGGGGCTGCCGGTCGTCGGCGGCCTGGCGAGCGGACCGGCCGGCCCCGGCTCGGTGCGGCTGTTCGTCGACGGTCGCTCGGTCGACCGCGGCGCGGTGGGGGTCCTGCTCCAGGGTGCTGTCGCGAGCACGCTGGTCAGCTCGGGCTGCCGTCCGGTCGGCCCTCCCATGACCGTGACGGCGGCCTCGGGCAACGTCGTGCTCGGACTGGCCGGTGAGCCGGCGCTCCAGCGGGTCGAGCGGCTGCTCGGCGACCTGCTCCCGGTCGAGCAGGCGCTCGCCTCGTCCGGGCTCCAGCTCGGTGTGGCCGTGGACGACTACGCCGAGGACGGCGACTACCTCGTACGACCCGTCGTGGGCAGCGAGCGGGAGACCGGCGGGCTCGTGGTCGGTGACCACATCCCGGTGGGTCGGACCGTGCGGCTGCAGGTGCGCGACGCCGACGCGGCCGACGCCGGTCTGACCGCGACGCTCGCCGGCCACCGGCGCGACACCCTGGACGCGCCGGTCGGCGGCGTGCTCCTGTTCTCCTGCCTCGGGCGTGGGGCCGCCATGTTCGGGGCCTCCTACGGCGGGGCCGACCACGACGCGGCGACGGTCCAGCGCCAGCTCGCACCCACGGCCGTGGCCGGGTTCTTCGCCGACGGCGAGCTCGGGCCGGTCGGCGGCACGAACCACCTGCATGCCTTCACCGCCTCGATGCTCGCCTTCCCCGCATGATGCGGGGCCCTGCATGATCCGGGGGCACGCTTGATCCCGGGGCCCCGCACGATCCGGAGGACCGCCTGATGCCCGTGCTCGCGCTCGACATCGGGGGGACGAAGATCGCTGCGGCGCTCGTCTCCGACGACGGCGAGGTGCTGCGCTCGTCCCGCGGCGCCACGGCGGCCGACCCCTGGCCGGTCTGCGCGTCCCTGCTGGAGGAGGTCCGGGGCGACACGGTGGTGGACGGGGTGGGTGTCGGCAGCGGTGGGCCGATGGAGTGGCCGTCCGGACGGCTGTCGCCGCTGAACATCCCCGGCTGGCGGGACTTCCCGCTCCGGGACCGCCTTGCGGAGACCTACCCGGGCGTCCCGGTCCGCGTGCACAACGACGCGGCCTGCGTCGCGGTCGGGGAGCACTGGCGGGGGGCCGGGCGCGGGGTCGACGACCTCGTCGGGATGGTCGTGTCGACCGGCGTCGGAGGCGGGCTCGTCCTCGGTGGCCGGCTGGTCGACGGGGCCTCCGGCAACGCCGGGCACATCGGTCACGTCGTCGTCGAGCGAGACGGCCCCGAGTGCGTCTGCGGAGGTCGCGGCTGCCTGGAGGCCGTTGCCCGCGGGCCCGCGGTGGTCGCCTGGGCGCGGGAGCGCGGCTCCTCGGCGCTCGACGGGGTCCAGCTGGCTGCCCTCGCCCGCGAGGGTGACGCCGTCGCGGTGGCCGCGCTCGAGCGAGCCGGTGCGGCCGTCGGCGTCGGCGTGGCCTCCGCAGCGGCCCTGCTCGACGTGCGGCTCGTCGTCATCGGGGGCGGGTTCGCCTCCGGCGGCGAGTTGTTCTGGGGCCCCCTGCAGGCAGCGTTCGCCCGTCACGCGGGGCTCGACTTCCTCGCCGGCACCCGGGTCGTGCCGGCCAAGCTCGGCGGCGCCGCGGGGCTGGTCGGGGCGGCGGCGCTTGTGCTCGCGGGCGATCGCTACTGGTCGGCCGACTGAGGCCTGTGCTCGGCCGGCGTCAGGTGCGACACTGCCGGACGTGACTGACACGGTGGTGCCCCAGGTCGGTCTCGCAGACGTCCAGGCGGCGCGCGTCGCGCTCGAGGGCGTCTCGCGCACGACCCCCCTCGAAGGGCTGCGCGGGCTGTCCGAGCAGGTCGGCGGTCCCGTCCTGCTCAAGTGCGAGAACCTGCAGCGCACCGGCTCCTTCAAGGTCCGAGGGGCCTACGTCCGCATCTCCCGGCTGACCGACGAGCAGCGGGCCCGCGGCGTCGTCGCGGCCAGTGCCGGCAACCATGCGCAGGGCGTCGCGCTGGCCGCCTCCCTGCTCGGCTGCCGCTCGACGGTCTTCATGCCCGAGGCGGCCCCCCTGCCCAAGGTGGCAGCCACCAAGGCCTACGGCGCAGTCGTCCGGCACGTCGGCCACACCGTCGACGAGGCGCTCACCGCCGCGCACGCCTTCGCCACCGAGACGGGCGCGGTGCTCATCCACCCGTTCGACCACGAGGACGTCATCGCCGGGCAGGGCACTGTCGGGCTCGAGGTGCTCGAGCAGTGCCCTCAGGTGCGCACCGTCGTGGTGTGCACCGGCGGAGGCGGGCTGGTCGCCGGCATCGCGGCGGCGGTCAAGGGGCTGCGGCCCGACGTGCGCGTCGTCGCGGTCCAGGCGGCGGGCGCTGCTGCCTTCCCCGGCTCGCTGGCCGCCGGCCGGCCCACAGCGCTGGCGAGCATGACGACGATGGCGGACGGCATCGCGATCGGCCGCCCCGGCGAGCTGACCTTCCCGCTCGTGCGCGACCTCGTCGACGAGGTGCGGACCGTCGACGAGGAGGCGCTGTCGAGGGCGCTGCTGCTGTGCCTCGAGCGGGCCAAGATGGTCGTCGAGCCGGCCGGCGCCGCGGGTCTGGCCGCTGTCATGGAGGACCCGACGGCGTTCGAACCACCTGTGGTGGTGGTGCTCTCGGGGGGCAACGTCGACCCGCTGCTGCTCACCAAGGTGGTCCGGCACGGCCTGGTCGCCGCCGGCCGCTTCCTGTCGCTCCGGGTCGCCGTCCCCGACCGGCCGGGTGAGCTGGCCAGGCTGCTCGGCGTGCTCGCCTCGACCGGGGCCAACGTGCTCGACGTCGAGCACTCCCGCACCGGCCGCGGCCTGCACGTCGACGAGGTGGAGGTGGCGCTGCAGCTCGAGACCCGTGGCAGGCCGCACGGCGACGACGTGCTCGCCGGGCTGGGCGAGGCGGGCTACACGGTCACGGTCGTCTGACCGACCGGCGCATCCCCGCGGGCTCAGTCGATCGGGTGGACCTCGGTCTGCTGGCCGGTGTTGCCGCGGGTGATGCCCGCCATCCCGGCGTAGCGGTTGCTCGCCGCGGCGTCCTGAGCCCGCTTGCCGACGGTGAGCCCGCCGTCGACCACGAGCGCCTGGCCGGTGACGAACCGGCTCTCCCCGCTCGCGAGGTACAAGGCGGCCGCGGCGATGTCGTCACCGCGGCCGTGCTGCGGCCAGGGCTGCATGACGTCGAGGATCTTGCCGGCCTCCTCGGGGTAGCCCTGGTCCAGCAGCGGCGTGTTGATCGCGCCGGGGCAGATGGCGTTGACGCGGATCAGGTCGGGGGCCAGCTCGAGCGCGGTGGCGCGGGTGAGTCCGATGACGGCGTGCTTCGCGGCGGTGTACGCCTGCGGCCCCTTGCCGCCGCTGATCCCGGCGACCGAGGCCGTGTTGATGATCGAACCCCCGGACCCGGCAGCCCGCATGATCCGTGCCGCGTGCTTGGTCCCGAGGAAGACGCCGCCGAGCAGGACGTCGATCGTCTCGTTCCAGTCCTCGAGCGAGATGTGGGTGATCGGCCCCACCGCGCCCGCGAAGCCGGCGTTGTTGAACACGACGTCGAGCCGGCCGAAGGACGAGACGGCCAGTTCGAGCATCGCGACGACGTCGTCCTCCCGGCTCACGTCGGCGCGCACCAGCTGCACCACGTCACCGTGGCCGGCGTCGGTCGCCTCGGCCACGACCTGCTTGCCGGAGGCCTCGTTGAGGTCGGCGACCACGACCCTGGCCCCTTCGGCGAGGAAGCGGTGGACGGTCGAGCGACCCACGCCGCTCCCGCCGCCGGTGACGACAGCGACCATGCCGGCCAGTTGCGCGCTCACGTATGGACCCTCCTCCTGGGCTTCCGACCGGGATCACCGGACCGGAGACGACGATCTGCCGCCCCATCCGTCCGGGTCGCCGGGGTCTCGGCTGCAGCGGTGCCGCTCGTGGGGCAGGAGAGTGACACCGCCTGATCGGCGGGTCAAGGAGGCGGTCATCCGCCGCAAGGCCCTGCGCTGAGGCCGACAGGTGCGCGGGGTCGCGCAGCGGGTAGGTGTGGCGGGCACCCACCCCTGACCCGGAGGTACCACCATGCCCGACCTGACCGGCAAGACCGTCGCCTTCCTCGTCGCCGCCGAAGGCATCGAGCAGGTCGAGCTGACGGCCCCCTGGCAGGCCGTGGCGGATGCGGGTGGCACGCCGAAGCTGATCAGCCCCGAGGCGGGGGAGGTCCAGGCGTTCGACCACCTGGACAAGGCCGACACCTTCCCGGTCGACGTGACCGTCGAGGCGGCAGACGTGGCCGACTACGACGCCCTCGTGCTCCCGGGCGGGGTGGCGAACCCCGATGCGCTGCGGACCGACAGGGGCGCCGTCGCGCTGGCCACGGCGTTCTTCGAGGCGGGAAAGCCCGTCGCCGCGATCTGCCACGCGCCGTGGACCCTCGTCGAGGCGGGCGTGCTGACCGGCCGGACGATGACGAGCTGGCCGAGCCTGCAGACCGACCTGCGCAACGCCGGCGCAACCTGGGTGGACGAGGAGGTGGTCGTGGACACCAGCGGGCCCAACACCCTCATCACGAGCCGCAACCCCGCCGACCTCGACGCCTTCAGCACGGCGCTGCTCGACAGCCTGTAGCGCCGCGCCCGGGCACATCCGCACACATCGTGATCGTTCCGGTCGCCGAGCTACGCGTGGGCCGACCGGGATTCGCCCCGAGTGGATCACGATGTGTGCAGACATGACCGCAGCAGCGTGGGCCCACACCTGTGCGGGTCAGAGGTTGCCGCGGCGCTCCTGCTCGCGCTCGATCGCCTCGAACAGCGCCTTGAAGTTGCCCTTGCCGAAGCCCAGCGAGCCGTGCCGCTCGATGAGCTCGAAGAACACCGTCGGCCGGTCCTGCACCGGCTTGGTGAAGATCTGCAGGAGGTAGCCGTCCTCGTCGCGGTCCACGAGGATCCGCCGCGACCGGAGCTCCTCCATCGGTGCCCGCACCTCGCCGACCCGCCGGGCGAGCTCGTCGTCGTAGTAGGAGTCGGGCGTCTCGAGGAAGTCAACGCCGCGCGCGCGCATCTCGTCGACGGTCCGCAGGATGTCGCCCGTGGCGAGGGCGACGTGCTGGACGCCCGGTCCGCCGTAGAACTCGAGGTACTCGTCGATCTGGCTCTTGCGCTTGCCGGCAGCCGGCTCGTTGAGCGGGAACTTCACCTTCTTGTGCCCGTCCGCCACGACCTTGCTCATCAGCGCGGAGTACTCGGTGGCGATGTCCGCGCCGACGAACTCCTTCATGTTCTCAAAGCCCATGACCCGGTTGTAGAAGCCGACCCAGACGTCCATCTGACCGAGCTCGACGTTGCCCACGACGTGGTCGACGGCCTGGAACAGGCGCTTGTCGGCAGGCGTGACGAGCGGCTCCCGGGCGACGAAGCCAGGCAGGAACGGACCGGTGTACGCCGACCGCTCGACCAGCGTGTGGACCGTCTCGCCGTAGGTGGCGATCGCCGCCAGCACGACCTTGCCCGTCTCGTCCTCCACCAGCTCCGGCTCGCGGACGGGGGTGGCTCCGCGCTCGACCGCCGTCCGGAACGCCCGCTCGGCGTCGGGCACCCGCAGCGCGATGTCGGTGACGCCGTCGCCGTGACGCGCCACGTGGTCCCCCACGGAGGTGCCGGCGACGACCGGCCCGCACACGACGAACCGGGCACCACCGGACTCGAGGACGTACTCGGCCAGCTCGCGTGACCCCGTCTCGGGACCGCGGTAGGCCGTGACGCGCATCCCGAACGCCGTGGCGTACCAGTGGGCGGCCTGCCGGGCGTTGCCGACGGCGAAGCGCAGGTGGTCCACCGCCTCGACCGGGAACGGGTCCTGCGTCGCACCGGCGGGGTCGGCAGTCGTGTCAGGGAGTGCGGTCATGGAGCCTCCTCGCGAGTGCGGTCAGCCCGTGTAGGGCTCCGCGGAGAGCAGCTCGACGGTCGTCGAGGTGCCGTTGGGCAGCTGGTAGCTGACCTTCTCCCCGGTCTTCGCGCCGGTGAGCGCGATCCCGAGGGGGCTGTTGGCGGAGTAGACCGGCACGTCGGCCTTGTCCTCCCGCGATCCGATGAGGAAGCTCTCGGTGTCGCCGTCGTCGTAGCGGACCTCGACCACCATGCCGGGCCCCGCCACGCCCGTCGCCGTCGGTGCCGCGCCGACCTGGGCGTCGCGCAGCAGCTGGGTGAGCTGGCGGATGCGGGCCTCGAGCTTGCCCTGCTCGTCCTTGGCGGCGTGGTAGCCGCCGTTCTCCTTGAGGTCGCCCTCCTCGCGGGCGGCCTCGATCTTGGCGACGATGTCGGCGCGGCGAGGGCCCTTCGCCTCGTCGAGCTCGGCCGACAGCCGGTCGTGGGCCTCCTGGGTGAGCCAGGTCGTCTGCTGTTGTGTGCTCACGGGCTGCCTCCTCGGGCGGTCGTCGGGTGGCGGGTCAGGCCGGTCTGCCGATGCTACGGGGAGGGTCGATCGGGGGTGATGTCCTCGCGGGTCAACGGCTCGACCCGGCAGGACCCCACCTCGCCGGTCACCGCCCGGGCCGAGGTCGCCAGCGGGAAGCGGCCGCGGGCGGTCTGCTGCTCGGTCCCCGTCGCGTCGAGCACCGCGATGTCGCGGCCCACCTCTGCGCCGTTGCTGCCGCGGGCGCGGATCAGGCAGTAGGCCGTCGCGCCGGCCGGCTTGCGCACCTCGACCTCCACGACGACCTCCCGGTCCGACACCACGTCGTACGTCACGGTCTCGCCGCGCACCGAGTCGCCTCCGGCGCGCGACCAAAGCGCGCCGGCGACCGCGGCGAGCAGCGCGACGAACAGCAGCGAGAGCACCACGGCGACGACGCGCTGGGCCAGTCGGGAGGGCTCGTCGTAGCGGCCGGGGGGTCGGCGCCGCGGTCCAGGGACGGTCATGGGACTCCTGCGGTGGGTCACGGTGTTGGGACGTGCGGGACCATGGTCCCTCGGACGAGAAGGGGAGGCCCACCGGTGGTCGAGCTCGAGGACGAGCAGCTGCGGCTGATGTGCGTGCACGCGCACCCGGACGACGAGTCCAGCAAGGGCGCGGCGACGATGGCGCGCTACGCGCGGGAGGGGGTGGACGTCCTCGTCGTCACGCTCACCGACGGCTCGCGCGGCTCGGTCCTCAACCCCGCCATGGACCGCCCCGAGGTGCTGGCCGACATCACCGCCATCCGGGCCGCGGAGATGGAGCGCGCCCGCGAGATCCTCGGCGTCCGCCAGGCCTTCCTGGGCTTCGTGGACTCCGGGCTGCCCGAGGGCGACCCGCTGCCGCCCCTGCCGGAGGGGTGCTTCGCCGCGGGCGACCTGGAGGAGCAGATCGGGGCGCTCGTCCGCGTGGTGCGCGAGCAGCGGCCGCACGTCATGACCACGTACGACGAGAACGGCGGCTACCCCCACCCGGACCACATCCGCTGCCACGTCGTGTCGGTCGCCGCCTTCGAGGCGGCCGGCGACCCGGACCGCTTCCCCGACGCCGGCCAGCCCTGGCAGCCGTCGAAGCTCTACTACAACCTCACCTTCCACAAGAGCCGGCTCGAGAAGCTCCACCAGGGGATGCTCGCCGCCAAGATGGACTCGCCCTACGCCGAGTGGCTCGTGACGTGGGAGGACAAGCCGGGTGACGCGGAGCGGCTGACCACGTCCGTCCCCTGCTCTGAGTACTTCCCCGTCCGCGACGCGGCCCTCATCGCCCACGCCACCCAGGTCGACCCCACCGGTCGCTGGTTCGCCTGCCCGGTCGAGCTGCAGCAGGAGACCTGGCCCTACGAGGACTTCCAGCTCGCCCGGTCGCTCGTCGACGCGCCGCTGCCGGAGGACGACCTGTTCGCCGGGGTGCGGGACCGGGTGTCCACGTGACAGCGACACTGCCGCTCGGTGCGCTCCCGGTGCTGGCGGTGGAGCCGGACGACGTCACCGCCGGGCCGCTGGCGGCCCTCATCGTGGTGCTGATGGGCATCGCCACAGTCGCCCTCATCCGCAACATGAGCCGTCGGCTCGGCCGACTGCCGCGCGAGTTCCCGCCCGCGGACGGTGACGAGTCGTCGTCCCGCCCCCCGGACGACGACCGTCCCCGCTAGCGCGCGCCGATGACGGAGCCGGTCGGACCCGTGGACGTTCTCCCTGACCGGCCGGTCCGACGCAGCCGTCGTGTGCTGCGCTGGGTGGTGGGCTCGCTCGCGCTGCTGCTCGCGGTCACGGCGGTGGGCCTGGCAGTCGCCTACCGCTACTACGGCGGCCTCGTCGAGACGGTCCCGGGGCTGACCGACCTGGACGAGGGACCCGCGGCGGCGGCGGAGCGCCGGGGCGAGAACTTCCTGCTCGTCGGCTCCGACACCTCGGACAGCCTCACCGACGCAGAGCTGGCCGAGATCGGGCTGTCCCGCGAGGAGCGCGACGGCATCAGGACCGACACCATCATCCTCGTGCACGTCCCGCGGGACGGGACCTCCGCGACGTTCGTCAGCTTCCCCAGGGACTCCTACGTCTCGATCCCGGGCCAGCCCGACAACAAGCTCAACAGCGCCTACGAGGCAGGCGAGACCGAGCGGCCCGGAGGCGGCCCCGCCAAGCTGGTCGAGACCGTCGAGCTGCTCACCGAACTCGACCTCCACCACTACGTCGAGGTCGACCTGCTCGGGCTCTACGACGTCACGAACGCGCTCGGTGGCGTCGAGGTCTGCCTGTCGCAGGCGGCACGGGAGCCGAAGTCGGGGATCGACCTGTCGGCCGGCAGGCACGTGCTCGACGGCCGCGAGGCGCTCGCCTTCGTGCGCCAGCGGGAAGGGCTGCCCGGCGGGGACCTCGGCCGCATCCGACGGCAGCAGCACTTCGTCGGATCGGTCGTGCGCGAGGCGCTTTCCACCGGCGTCCTGCTCGACCCGATGACGCTGGACCGGCTGCTGCGCGCCGTCGGTGGCAGCCTGCGCACCGACCCGGGCACGTCGACGGGGGACCTCCTCGACGCCGCCCGCAGCCTGCGCGGGGTGGTCGCCGGGCAGGTGCAGTTCCAGACCGTCCCGGTGGCCGACGGCAACGCCCGCCGGGACGTCCCCGGCAACGACGACGCCAGCGTGGTGCTGCTGGACGAGGCGGCCCTGCCGGGGTTCTTCGCGCCGCTGAGGGAGCAGGCCTCGGCCCCGTCCCGACCGAGCGCGTCGAGCCCTGCGCCGAGCGGCTCGCCTCCGGCCGTCCCGGCGTCCCCCGCTCCCTCGCTGACGCCAGCGCCCGCGCCGTCGGTCAGCCCGCCGACTACGGCCGCGGACGAGGACTGCGTGCGCTGACGGCGCTCCTTGCTCTGGGGCTGATCAGTCCTCGCCTCGCGCGCCCCTGCCGCGCTTGAGCTCCGAGCGCTGCCGCTTGCCCTCGAGCCGCCGCTCCTTCGACCCGCGGGTCGGGCGGGTGGCCCGTCGCTGCGGTGGCGGTGGCGAGACGGCCTCGCGCAGCAGCTGTGCGAGGCGCTGCGCCGCCGCCTCGCGGTTCTGCAGCTGGCTGCGGTGCTCGCTCGCCGCGACGGTGACCACGCCGTCGGCGAGCCGCCCGGCCAGCCGTTCCAGGGCGCGCGTCCGCAGGTGCTCGGGCAGGGAGGGCGAGCGGGCCACGTCGAAGGACAGCTCGGCGCGGCTGTCGGTGGTGTTGACGCTCTGGCCCCCGGGCCCGGACGATCGCGAGAACCGCCACGACAGCTCGGCCTCGGGGATCGAGATCCGGGAGGTGACGAGCAGCGGACCGGCCATCTGGCCATCCTCCCAGGCGCCGGCGCGTACGCCCGTGTCCAAGGTGAGGCGGGTGTCCTGCCGACGGTCTCGGCTGTTCGCGGTAGGGGAAGGTGGCTGTCATGCCGAACCGCCTCGCGAACGCGACGTCGCCGTACCTGCTCCAGCACCAGCACAACCCCGTCGACTGGCGCGAGTGGGGGCCGGAGGCGTTCGCTGAGGCGGAGCAGCGCGGTGTGCCGGTGCTGCTGTCCATCGGGTACGCCGCCTGCCACTGGTGCCATGTCATGGCCCACGAGTCGTTCGAGGACGAGGCGACCGCGTCGTACATGAACGAGCACTTCGTCACCGTCAAGGTCGACCGTGAGGAACGACCGGACGTCGACGCCGTCTACATGGAGGCGGTGCAGGCGATGACCGGCCATGGCGGCTGGCCGATGACGAGCTTCCTCACGGCCAAGGGTGAGCCGTTCTTCTGCGGCACCTACTGGCCGCCGCAGCCCGGCCGCGGGATGCCGAGCTTTCGGCAGGTGCTCGAGTCGGTGGCCACCACCTGGGACACCCGCCGGGGGGAGGTCGAGGCCGCCGGTGCGGACGTCGTGCAGCGGCTGAGCCGCAGCGCCACAGGTACGACGGCGGCGGTCACACCGGACCTGCTCGACAGGGCGGCGGCTTCCCTCCGCTCCAGTTACGACGGGGTGCACGGCGGCCTCGGCGGTGCGCCGAAGTTCCCGCCGTCCATGGTGCTGGAGTACCTGCTGCGGCACGCCGCGCGGACCGGCGACGGGCTGGAGCTGGTCGAGCACACCTGCCGGGCGATGGCGAGCGGCGGCATGTACGACCAGCTCGCCGGCGGCTTCGCGCGCTACTCGGTCGACGCTGAGTGGGTCGTGCCGCACTTCGAGAAGATGCTGTACGACAACGCGCTGCTGCTGCGCGTCTACGTCCACCTGTGGCGGGCGACGGGGGCGGACAGCGCGCGGCGGGTGGCGCTGGAGACGGGGGACTTCCTGCTGCGCGACCTTCGCACGGAGCAGGGCGGCTTCGCCTCCGCTCTCGACGCCGACACCGCCGGTGTCGAGGGCCTCACGTACGTCTGGACGCCCGAGGAGCTGGTCGACGCGCTCGGCGACGAGGACGGCGCCTGGGCGGCCGAGCAGTTCGACGTCACCGCGGCGGGCACCTTCGAGCACGGCAGCTCCGTGCTCCAGCGACTGGCCGAGCCGGACGACCTGGAGCGGTACGAGCGGGTGCGCTCCCGGCTGCTCGAGGTGCGCGCGCAGCGGCCACAGCCGGCGCGCGACGACAAGGTGGTCACCGCCTGGAACGGCTTGGCGATCGCGGCCCTGGCCGACGGCGGCGTGCTCCTCGACCGGCCCGACTGGGTGGCGGCGGCCGACCGGTGCGCGGACCTGCTGGCCGACCTGCACTGGGACGTCGGCCGCCAGCGGCTGCTGCGGACCTCCATCGACGGCCGGGCCGGCCGGCACGCCGGCGTGCTCGAGGACTACGCCGATCTGGCCGAGGGGCTGCTCGCGCTGTTCTCCGCCACCGGCGATCCCGGCCGGCTCGACGGTGCCCAGCACGTGCTGCGGGTGGTCCTCGAGCAGTTCCCGGACGGTCACGGCGGCTTCTACGACACCGCTGCGGACGCCGAGCAGCTGTTCCGCCGGCCGCAGGACCCGACCGACGGCGCGACGCCCTCGGGCGTGGCCGCGGCGGCGGGAGCGATGCTGACCTGCGCCGCCATGACCGGCCGCGACGACCTGCGCACCGCGGCCGAGCGGGCCCTGTCGACCATCGCACCGCTGCTCGCCCGGCACGCGCGCTTCGCCGGCTGGGCGGCAGCGGTCGGGGAGGCGCTGGTGGCCGGCCCCGCCGAGGTGGTCGTGCTCGACCGGCCGGACCTCTTGGAGGTCGCCCGGCTCGGGACATCGCCCGGCGCGGTGGTCGTGACCGGTGGGCCGCTGGCGGAGGGGCGTCCCAGCGGCGCCGCGTACGTCTGCCGTGGGTTCGTCTGCGAGGCACCGACCACGGACCCGGGACGGCTGGCCGAGCAGCTCGGGGCCCGCCGCTTGTGACGGCGGCTGCAAAGGTGTAATCATGTAAGTCTCACTTCAGGAGGCGGACATGACGGAGCAGTCGACGCACGAGACCACGACCGATGATGGGAGCGCGGGGCTGAGCGGCTGGTTCGCCGGTCGGCTCCCCGACGGGTGGTTCGAAGGACCCCCAGAGGTCACCGTGGACCGCGACGAGGTGCTCGTCGTGGGCATGATCGCGGCGCCCGCCGGTGGTGACGCCGTCGCGGCCGCCGAGGCCGAGGCCGGGCGCATCTCGCGCTTCCGCGAGACGACCCGCGACGAGCGGATGCGCATCGCCCTGGAGGCCGAGCACCGGTTCGGGCGCAAGGTCGCCTGGGGCGTGCAGGCCGGGTCCACCCGGCAGGTGTTCACGAGCCTGTCCGTACCGGTCATGACGCGGCTGCGGCAGCCCGAGCGCCGGGTGCTCGACGCCCTCGTCGACAGCGGGGTCGCGCGCAGCCGCTCGGAGGCGCTCGCGTGGTGCGTCAAGCTGGTCGGGCGCAACGCCGGACCCTGGCTCGACGAGCTGCGGGAGGCAATGCAGGCGGTCCAGCGGGTCCGGGACGCCGGACCCGCCTAGTGTCGTGCGCCTTAAATTCGCTCGATAATTGCTAGAATGGCTCATGCCACCTCGCGGACGCCCGAAGGCAGTACTGGAGTTGACCGACGACGAGCGTGATCAACTGCAGCGGTGGGCTCGGCGGCGTAAGTCGTCACAGGCTTTGGCCCTGCGGTCTCGGATCGTGCTGGCCTGCGCGTCGGGGTCTGACAACAAGTCCGTCGCGGCGGAGCTGAGGTGTTCGCCGGCGACGGTGGGCAAGTGGCG
>Ga0136611_10002476_pt1 | contig 12859 bp, 14 predicted proteins | sample AntDrymUQ2232306_2_FD_106645 | JGI IMG/M metagenome (GOLD analysis project Ga0136611, IMG submission 106645) | Polar desert sand microbial communities from Dry Valleys, Antarctica - metaG UQ223 (23.06) | ecosystem: Environmental > Terrestrial > Soil > Desert | place: Antarctica: Dry Valley... | reverse complement strand
CTATTAATTTGTCAGATGTCATATATATCGTAAGCGCGATACCACCACTAATACTTAAATTTAGAAAAAGAAATAGTGATCTACTAGCAGTGCTACGAATAATAATGCTAAATATAATATTGAATAACGAAATGCTTCTCGTGCCAGCGCGTCACTGTAATTACGGTAAATTTCGATGGCGTAGTACATAAAGATGCCATTAAGCACAATCGAACTCGCCAGATAAATCAATCCGCTCATTTGCGTAATGTATGGCAGCGTTGTTATTACACATAGAATCACTGTGTACAGCAAAACATGCAGACGTGTAAATTGATCACCATGTGTTACTGGAAGCATAGGCATGCCAATCGAGGCATACTCATTCTTTCTATATAGTGCGAGAGCCCAGAAATGAGGCGGTGTCCATGCAAAGATAATCAAAAACAGTAGTAATGCATCACTTGCAATTTCACCCGTAACTGCTGTCCATCCTAAAACTGGGGGCATGGCACCCGATGCACCGCCAATCACGATATTCTGAGGTGTTAGCGGTTTCAAAATCACAGTATAAATAATGGCATAACCCACAAAAGTAGCCAGTGTCAACCACATAGTCAGTTCATTCACCCATTCATATAGAATGAACAATCCCAATCCACCGACAATCATCAAAAAAAATGTAGTTTCTGGTACACTTACTTTGCCTTGCGGTAGGGGCCTGCCTTTTGTTCTCGCCATAACAGCATCCATCTTTTGCTCTACCAGACAATTTAATGCTGCAGCTGCTCCGGCTACTAATGCAATACCTATTGTTCCTAAGATCAAGGTGTCTAACGGAACTGCGCCAGGTACTGCCATAAACATTCCGATAACTGCGGTGAAAACAATTAGCGATACAACACGCGGTTTGGTCAACCGATAAAACTGATTGATACGCAATGCTGTTTCATGCCAACCTATGCTGGTAGCCATACTATCGATCTCCTCTATTCATACGAATCGAATTTTCTTATCTTATCTTTTGATTCATGTAAATTTATCTACATGAATGCAATACTTGTATTTAATGTTCCAACTGTGAAACATGTAATAATCGTTTGATATCATGACCCATTTTGGTGCCATCTACGTTTTCTGGAAAACGCATCATCACATTACCAATCGGATCAATTAAATAGATATGTTTTATTTGTATCTCTTTAGTTTCAATAAAACTGAGAATCTCGCTATCCTTTGCACTAACAAAGAATGTACCTTCATACTGCTTAACCAACTCAGTATCTGGAACAACATCATCATTAATAAGCCAAAGCCTTTCAATCCGATGCTTTTGTTTACCCTGCACCAATCGCACTTGACGCATGAAATATAATTTTTCCTGACAAGCCTTATCACAGTGCCCAGAATCTACAGTTACCAAAACCCATTTACCGTGCAAATCCTTCATTCGAAGAATGGTATTATCGCTTTGATTTGTGCCTTTTCCGGTGACCTTAGCAATGGGAATTAAATCACCATAGTGAGTGCTTTCCGGTCGATATTCCAGAAAATATAATCCATAAGAAATAACAACCGGAGCGCACATTAATGCCAGCAACAGTAGAAACTTACGTCTGTTCGATTTTTGATTTTTTTCGTTTGACATTCAATACTAAGAAAATAATTATTGCTGTAACTGCTAATGAAAACCATTGAATCGCGTAGCCTATATTTTTGGAGGCTCCCGAATCAGGTTTATTCCAATCCCGTATCAATCCATCTTCTATCGAATCTTTCTGTAATATCATTATGGGCTGCGTTTTTAAGCCTGTTACTTCCTGATAGCGTTTCAGATTAAAATTATCCCAGACCTTGCCTTCTACAAATTTGTCAGAGAGTTCCAAGGTTCTTATCTCGGGTGATACTACTGTACCAATTACCTTCACTTCTCCTTCAACTTCCACAACCAGTGGCAATATTGATCTATCATATCCCGTTGCAACCCAACCCCTATTAACTGCAACATGCAATGGGCTATTTGAAATTTTAAGAGGTGTGATTATGTGATAACCCGCTCGACCATGATAGGTTTTATTGTCCAGATATATCGTATATTCAGATAAATATTCGCCGCGCACCTCGACATCACGATACTGAAAATCTTTTAAACTAACCAAAGTTCCAGGTAATGTAACGGCAGGTTGTTTCGCATATTGTTCTAATTGCTCATACTTCGTATTCTTCTCATCTGCTCGAGATAATTGCCATTTACCCAGCTCAAGAAAAACTATTACTGAAACTATAGTTATAGCAATTACCCATAATTTTGGTTCAAAGCGGTATCCTAATATGATCATTTTTCTAGTATAAACTCGCGATGAACTTTTTTAGGAGATCTCATCTCCTGATCTGACAAACAAACCAGTTTTTAACGAAACTTATACATCTTGATTTGTTTATCCTATTGTGAAATAAAGGATTCCTAACTTTTACATAATACTAGTACTTCTGCTCTTCTAGTAATTTCCTGCTCACTATATGCAAAAGCTGGAATCTTTTTTGCTACTATTTTTCTATTATTACATCAGATACACGAAAATAAACAGACCTAACCATACCACGTCAACAAAGTGCCAGTACCAAGCTACACCTTCAAATCCAAAATGATGCTCAGGTGTGAAATGACCCGCAACGCTACGAAAATAAATGACGATTAGCATGATCGTGCCTATTGTCACATGGAAACCATGAAAACCCGTCAACATAAAAAAAGTTGAACCATATGCACCGGTAGTTAATTTCAGATTAAGATCGTTATAAGCGTGTACATACTCATAAGCTTGACAACCTATGAACAAAACACCCAAAAAGATGGTGGCTAGCAACCAATTCTTTAGACCACTACGTCTATTTTCTTTCAGGGCCCAGTGAGCTAATGTACATGTAACACCCGAGGTTAAAAGTAGCGTTGTATTAAATGCCGGTAGCCCCCAAGCAGGCATCGAAGTAAATTGCTCATGTACGCCAGGTCCTGCAGTTGGCCATGCACCGTCATATGAAGACCAAAATTGATTTCCTAATACCGTACTTTCTTCTACCAGCCATGGTATGGATAGATTACGCATATAGAATAATGCACCAAAAAAAGCACAGAAAAACATCACTTCAGTGAAAATAAACCAACTCATTCCCCAGCGGAATGAAAGATCTACCTGATCATTGAACTTACCGCTTTCACTTTCCCTTGCTACAGTTCCAAACCATCCAAACAACATATAAATCAGAATAGCAAAACCTATTGCTAATAATCCATAACCTAACTCTATTTTATTTATGGTTAAAGCTGCGCCTGACCCCATAAATAAAATTGCTGTCGATCCAATGATTGGATATGCCGATGGAGCTGGGACGTAATAATGTCCAGATTCTTGACTCATTCTTTATCTCCTCCTACTTATGATTTATTTAATTCTAACTAACAACCAATCTCACCAGCAACATTACGCCAACTACAAAAAGAATACCTCCGATAATTCCACCTATGATTACTTGAACTGGTTTTAATGTTGCAGCATCATATTCAAGATCACTTTTTTACGAATCCCCATAAAGGCGAACATTACCGTTTTAGCAATTTGCCAAACACTTGCACTTATTTGCCTTTCAGTAATTTTATCCACGCTTCAGTCCTATTATTTTTGAACAGTATTTATACCGCCAGGTAATTCAAAAAAAGTATATGAAATAGTCACAGTATGGACATCTACAGGCAATCCAGGTTCTATCACGAACTGAACCGGCATTTGTCTAGTTTCATTTGGCTTAAGCACTTGTTTTGTAAAACAGAAACACTCAAATTTTTTTAAGTGTTTCTCCAAAAGCCGTGGGCTATAACTGGGTATTGCTTGCGCGTTAATCTCACGGTTTGAATTATTTATTATTTCGTACACCACATTCACTGGCTCACCTGGATGAATGCGCGCGCTGGTTTGTAGCGGTTTGAAATGCCAAGGTAATCCTCTTGTATTGGCATCGAATTCGACTGTTATCCAACGCTCTTGATCCACCCAGTTTTCTTTAGCCAGCACATCCGGCCGTAGCAGATTATTAATTCCGGTTACTTCACAAAATTTTTCATAAAATGGCACCAGTGCAAAACCGAACACAAACATTATTAACGTGAAAACCAGCAACTTTTTCATCATTAAAACATTCAATTTTGCGTTGTTATTTACCATTCTTTAAAAATCGCTGTCAAATAAATTGCTACGACCATAATTAACAGAAACATCGCTGTTCTAAACTTTTTTCGCTTTATATCTGTTTCTTGTGACATACGTTTCTCCTATTGTTTTTACTTAACAATAGGTGGTTTCTCAAAGCTATGGTATGGGGCCGGACATGGCAAATGCGTCCATTCCAATGATGTAGCGCCATCCCATGGTTTTTGCGACGCTTTTTCTCCACTACGAATACAGTTCACCATGATGTAGAGGAAAAGAAGTTGACTTAATCCAAATCCAAATGCTCCAATACTAGAGATCATATTAAAATCTGCAAACTGCAAATTATAATCTGGAACTCTACGCGGCATACCTGCTAATCCTAAGAAATGCTGCACAAAGAATGTCATGTTAAAGAAGAACATTGACAACCAAAAATGCCATTTGCCCAATGTTTCGTTGTACATATGACCAGTCCATTTTGGTATCCAGTAGTATGCACCAGCAAATAAAGCAAACAATGCTCCTGATACTAATACGTAATGGAAATGCGCAATTACATAATAAGTATCTTGAACTTGTATATCAATTGGAACAATTGCACAGATTACACCGCTAAATCCACCGATCACAAACAAGAAAATAAAACCAATTGAGAATAACATTGGTGTTTCAAATGTCATCGAACCGCGCCACATGGTTGCAGTCCAGTTAAACACTTTTACTGCGGTTGGAACAGCAATTAGCATGGTTGCATACATAAAAAACAGTTGGCCGACTGCCGGCATACCTGCCGTAAACATGTGATGCGCCCACACAACGCAGGACAAGATTGCGATCGATGCAGTTGCATAAACCATTGAAGAATAACCAAATAGTGGCTTACGTGAAAAGGTTGGAATGATTTCAGACACGATACCAAATGCAGGCAAAATCATGATATAAACTTCTGGGTGACCGAAGAACCAGAAAATATGCTGAAACATCACTGGATCACCGCCACCAGCTGCATTAAAGAAACTCGTACCAAAATGACGATCTGTCAGCAGCATGGTTACTACACCAGCCAGAACCGGCATAACCAAAACCAGTAAATAGGCGGTAATCAACCATGTCCAAACAAACATTGGCATTTTCATCAATGTCATACCAGGGGCACGCATATTTAAAATAGTTGTAATAATATTAATCGAACCCATAATTGAGGAAGCACCTAAAATATGGATTGCAAAAATCATCAGATCTACACCTAAGCCACCTTGGACAGAAAGCGGCGGATAGAACGTCCACCCTCCTGCTGCGGCACCGCCTGGCACAAAAAATGAGCTAATCAATAAAGTTGCGGCCACTGGCAACAACCAAAAACTCCAATTGTTCATTCGAGCGAATGCCATATCCGGCGCACCAATCATCATCGGCACTTGCCAGTTAGCGAACCCCACAAAAGCTGGCATAATAGCACCAAAAACCATTATCAAGCCGTGCAGTGTTGTAAATTGATTAAATAACTCAGGTTCTAATATCTGAATACCCGGCTGATATAATTCAGCACGGATCCCCATCGCCAATGTTCCACCAACCATAAACATAAAAAAACTAAACCACAAATACATCGTACCAATATCTTTATGATTGGTCGTTGTAACCCAACGCATTATTCCACTGGGATGATGATCATCATGTCCGTGACCGTGTGCGTCACCGTGTACTGCTGCCATAATTATCTCCTTTACTTATTTTCTATATGCATTGATGTTTTGACTACAGATGCACTTAACTGACCCGCTACCCACTTAGTATAGTCATCTGCCGCCATCACCTCTACCACAATTGGCATAAATCCATGATCTTTGCCACACAACTCAGCACATTGTCCGCGGTAAACCCCTGGAGCATCTGCCGTGAACCACACATCACGAATAAAACCTGGGATAGCATCTTGCTTGACACCCAATGCCGGCACCCACCAAGCATGAAGCACATCATTTGCTGTTATGATCACACGCACTTTTTTACCTACTGGCACAACAACACGGTTATCAACCTCCAGCAGATAGTTCTCACCTTTAGGTGCTTTATTTTCAATCTGAGCTTTTGGTGTCGACAATTTGCTAAAGAAACTAATTCCCTCACCTTCGCCCTGAAGATAATCATAACCCCACATCCACTGATAACCAGTTGCCTTGATAGTCATTTCAGAACCTGAGGTATCCTTCATCGCAATGATTGTTTTTGTCGCTGGCCACGCCATTACAATAAGAATAAGACACGGTATCGCAGTCCAGACAACTTCAACCATGGTGCTATGATGAAAATTTGCCGCCTTATAGCCTAGAGATTTACGGTGCTTAAGTATGGAATAAAACATGACACCAAATACACCAACAAATATAGCCAAACAAATCCACAAAAGCCAAATATGCATATCATAGATGTCTTTTGCTATGACACTTTGCGGCTCGGGAAAATTATATTTAGACCCCACCGCCATGCTTGAGTATAAAGCAAGAGCAGATACCCCCGCCCAGGTTACTACTGATTTACTTCTCATATTTCCCCCCACATGATTACTAATTTTACAGATTTTAGGTACGACTAAGAACACTACAAACCTGAACGTTTTGCTGTTCAGCCAGCTTACGGAAGTCATACGCCAGAATCTTATTTTGTTAAAACCACACCATGATTGACGACAGTTATATTTCCTTGGCCGAATTTCCTTATTATCCGCAACTTAGATTTTCTTAGTTATAGATATCTTCTACATGCTAATTAATCAGGTAGAAATTTTAGCATGCCGCTGTTGCCCAAACAAGGAAAATTCATGATTCTTATAGCAATATTACCATGTTTATAAAATGGTATTGTTATTTTATAATCTTAAGAAAGCCTCTACTCAAACCGAAGAAACTTCTATTTCTTCTTTTCCAGATACTTCGCTCTAAGGAACCCTTGAAACCATATTTTGTTCCATTCACATGAAACAACCTAGTTTTACCACCAAGGAATTTACGCTAAAACCCTGGCAGACGAAAAAGGAGAAGTTTTTGTAAAGAATGAAAGTTTTTCGATAGTCACGACTGGAACCACATCACACCACCTGAGCATTAGAAAGGGCCTTAAAAACTTTAATTATGCTGCACATTTGCTGCATGTAGCAATGTTTTAGCTATTCAGATCTAGATCTGCAAATGAAAGACAAATGTGTATGAAATTAATAGTATTGCGGTGTTCACCACTTCATTAGTTTTTGGTAGTTCCACTGAAAAACCACCGAACACTGCATAAATATTAACATTGAAGGTATCCCAAAGGGATGAATTTGCCAAAATTCAAGCTGTTTACGGTGGTTTCTGGTGAATTTCAATGAAGCCGAAGAAACAAAAATGCACCTCTATGTGATGATATTCTTTGCTCGCAGCTGGAGCAGACATTGGATCAACACCACGCGTTGTGCCGTCTGGTTGGGAATACAGGCTGGACTCTAGCGGAGCAGCGATTTGGTGGATTGTATTCAGAACAAGCGATCCTAGTGTTCCGATCCGATTGACGATATTTGCGCCACCTGAAGCACACGCTCAACGAATCGGATGAAATAGTGGTGGCACGCTCTGGGTGGAGAATCTTTTTTGGCAATACTTTTGCGGAGAAGAAGGCCATGAATACATGCTGGAGCTTACGGTAGTAGCACTCAGAGTTATCAAGGCACCGCGCTTGCAGTAGAAGGATACCGCAGATATGTACTCGCGGTGGATACCAGCGCGAGCAAGATGCTTGCAAAGCAAGCGAAACAACTAACACAAAAACAAGTATATAGCGTGCATGCTCCAGCAGTCGAAATATCACAGAGGCAAAGTACATAAACGCTACGAATTGGGTGCAAGACGCGGTATAACCAGACCACAAGGAAAGCTTTGTCATGGAAATGAGCCCCTTCCTGGCAATCCGTATGATAAGCACATGAAGAACGAAGAGCGTTTGGGAGGAAAGCTTCCTTATAAAGCAATGCCATGAATGCCCTACGCGGTATAGACAATAATCTTCGGGGATTCTGCACCACTTGGCGCTTTTGTGTACGCGTTTTGGAATCAATATTAACCAGCTATTTGCTAGCTGTATGCCAATCTACACCAGGTAGTAAAAATAGGTTCTCAAAGACGACTAATTAGTCGCCCCTGAAAAACCGCATCAATTGCTATCTTTGATCAGCAGATTCAAAAGGCGGCGTGTTAATAAAGACAAAATCAAGCAATTTGATCATTCCATCAAAGAATTTGCGAAATCTGTAGTTTTCGCCACGAGAAGAAGAGCCAAACAATGGCCAATAGCCATTGTTTCAGATTCCAAGCGGCAGCAGCCATCAGCAGATTGATGCGATCGCCGATAGCGCCTTTCAGGTAATTTCTCGCCATTCGATAACCCGCCTTCAGGTGACCGATAATGGGCTCAATCGCCGCGCGGCTTTTGCATTGTTTCCGCTTCTTGTCTTTCTGGTACCGGGTATCCTTCTTAAGCGCCTTCCCAGGCAAAATGATCTGCGTTCCATCGACTTCACGTTTGCCACGGTAGCCGCGATCGCATACAGCTTGCTTGGCAGCTTTCCCGCGCGAGATCTCAACATGGCGCAATATCACTGGTAATGTGTGACTGTCATGCAGGTTCTGTTCGTGACTGACGGCTCCGACGATCAGGTTGCCTTTCGCTGTGCTGGCTATCGATGCCTTGCTGCCGTATTCATATTGTTTGTGGTCTTTTCCCTTACCGACACAGTACACTTGCGGTTCGTGCAATGAGTAGATCTTGCTTTTATCGTTTTGTTGTTGTCGTAATACTGGCTCATACAGCAGCAAGTCTCTTTGATAGCATTCAAACAGATAGTATTGCGGCAGTTCTCTCCTGAGCTCCCGCATCAAAATACCTGCAATGGTTCTTAGCCGCTTCAATGCGAGTTTGGCCTTCGCTCTTTTCTTCACGTGCCGGTAGTGCCGAATATCTAGGCGCAGTGATTTCGCTTCCTTGATGAAAGTGCGCCGCTGTAAAATACCATGGGATTTGGCAATCTTGTTGAGGCGATTGATAATCTTGATCGCTAGTTTGCTGTCTGTCGGATAGGTGATGTTCTTCTCTTGTACTGTCGTGTCAACATGAACCACATCTTCCAGCGCCGATTCTCCATGCAAACCAATACTCATCCGAAAAATCCGCTCCATGCCCGGCATACCTATGCGCTTGCGAAAATGCACCAGTTCCGTGCTATGACAATGCAGCTTCTGCTGGAACTCTTTCATGCCGCAAAAAGCCTGGTAATAAGGATTGCGCTTCCACTGCAATACTACTGATTCGTCACTCAAATTCTCTAACTGCTTCAGGATCAATAACCCAACCATCAACCGGATCGGCTTACTCGGCGCACCTGTCGATTTCGTGTAGTGAATCGAGAATGCTTCGTCAAATTCTTCCCACGGTATCGCGCCTGCAAGCTTCAACAATGGATCATTGGGATCAAGCTGGAGTAACAGGTCTGTTCCAAACAAATTCGGTTGATGAATCGTACTGCTATGTCTTAGCATTTTTAATCGCCATTTCGACCAGAAATAGGAGGCTATTTTAACATTCCTGGTCGTTATGCTCATTGAAATAAATAGTTTCGTTGCATACGATCAAGTGCTTATGGATATTTCAGTACCGACTAGTTAAACTAATCCAATTAGCAAAATAACAAATAAAACAACAACTATCATAGGAACAATAAAACCCATCCAGTCTGACGATATACCTTTAGGACTATCCCTCATTCTTTGCAAAGCTGCTGGAAACAGAATTACAATGAACATTACTAACGCTAATGCAGAAATAATTTGCATCCAATCCATATTCCTAAGAACCTTCCCTTTTATCCTATTTGGTAAAAACAAAGCCCCGGTTTAACCGGGGCTTTGAATAATTATCTACGTATTTAAGAATTAATCATCATTACCCATAATACCTAAAATTTGCAACAAGCTAATAAAGATATTGAAGATTGTCATATACAATCCAATAGTCGCTAACACATAGTTAGTCTCACCGCCATGAATAATACGACTGGTGTCATACAAGATGAAACCACTCATAATCATAATAACAACGGCTGATATCATCAATGACATAGCAGGTATAGCCAGAAAAATATTTGCTACTGCAGCGAGTAAGACTAACAGGAAACCAACCATCAAAAAACCACCTAAAAAGCTAAAATCTTTTCGTGTAGCTAATGCATATGCAGACAAACCCATAAATATTACACCTGTACCGCCGAGCGATAATGTAATGATATTCCCACCATTAGGCAGAGAAGCATACATACTCAGTATTGGCCCCAATCCAAATCCCAGCATACCCGTAATCAAAAAGACAATCCCGATACCAGCTGTAGAGTTAGCAAAACGAGGCAATACAAACATAGCAATCACCATACCGCCAATGACTGATATCAAATAAGTCATCGGTGGCATATTCATAAACATAGAAAGTGCAGCAGTAAATCCGCTAAACAGTAATGTCAAGGATAAAAGTATATATGTGTTGCGCAATACTTTGTTTGTTGCGATCGCAGACGATGATCTTTGAGCAACTGTCGAGTAATTTTGATTCATTATGTAAATAGCCTCCACTTTAAAATTAATACCGAACTCTTCTAACGACCCATAAGACTACTATACCCCAGATATAGTTCAACGCATAATATCATGAATTATGTCAATCTTTTAATTACGCTAACTGTTATGTAGTTTTTGCCAATGTAAAGTTATACACAAGGAAGAATCCTCCTCGTTCTATCAAAGTGATATTCAGTCTAACGGGGCCTATGTCAAAGTTTGCAATGCCTGAATAATTAATTCGCTTTTCTCCAACGAGTGAAAATGCACTGGCAGTCCGAGAAAAATCAAGCTCCTGGATTGATTGAAATCGACCAAAGCTACGATAGAGATTCATCAGTTTTTCCAGCTGCTCGTCATTAACCGTTTGTTTGGCCTCCGGTGCCAAGTGAATCAGAAGCGCTTGTTTCTTCCAGCTGGAAATTTCAGTTAGTATCTGCGCAACAGCATGTTCTGCGCTTTTACTATAATAATCTTTTTCTCGATTAGTATAAAAATACAACATAGCAACCAATGTCAGTAATATGGCTACGATGATACGTAATGTTTGAATTTTCATAAGTCGTGGATGATGGAATCAATTGATTATAAATTATTCTCTTCCCAGAGATCACCGTTTAAACCGTTTCTCGGTAAAGCAATACCAAAATGCTGGTAGGTGGCTGTAGTGGCCATGCGCCCCCTTGGCGTACGTTTCAGGAATCCTTGTTGAATCAAATATGGCTCCAGTACATCTTCAATCGTGTCACGCTCTTCACTAATAGCTGCCGCGAGATTATCAACTCCAACGGGACCACCGCCGAATTTTTCTAACACGGCCAGTAGTAGTTTCCTATCCATGACATCCAAGCCTATTGCATCCACATCCAACATGCTTAAAGCTGCATCGGCTACTGAGTAAGTGACATGCCCATCGGCTTTAACTTCAGCAAAGTCTCGTACACGACGCAGTAATCGATTGACAATACGTGGCGTACCACGCGATCTTCGCGCAATTTCAAATGCACCATCGGGTGATATTTTCACATTCAACAGACCTGCGGAGCGGATCACAATTTTGCACAGTTCCTCCGACGTATAAAATTCCAGTCGTGAAACTATTCCAAAGCGATCGCGCAAGGGGTTAGTAAGCATACCGGCGCGCGTAGTTGCACCCACCAAGGTAAAAGGTGGCAAATCCAGTTTCACAGATCGCGCAGCCGGACCTTCACCAATCATAATATCCAATTGATAGTCTTCCAGCGCCGGATAAAGAATCTCCTCCACCACCGGGGAAAGGCGGTGGATTTCATCAATGAACAAAACATCATTAGGCTCAAGATTTGTCAGTAAAGCTGCCAAGTCACCCGGGCGCTCCAGAACCGGTCCAGAAGTTTGGCGCAGATTAACCCCCATTTCTCTGGCAATAATATGTGCGAGCGTAGTTTTACCTAAACCTGGAGGACCAAACAACAAAACATGATCAAGCGCCTCGTGACGATTTCTGGCTGCTTCGATAAAAATTTGCAACTGTCCACGAATTTTTTCCTGACCGACATATTCTTCCAGTTGTTTGGGACGCAGTGCACGCTCCAGAACTTCTTCCTGAGAAGATGAAGGTATTGCGGTAATCAATCGATCCGTTTCTATCATTTAATAACCCAGAGAGGTATTTATCATTTTTCCTTTGATAATAATTGCAATGCTTGACGTATGCCATCGGATACAGTGGCATTTGCAGATACCTGTTTGATAGCCCAGCTGGCCTCTCGGTCACTATAGCCCAATGATAACAATGCATTCAGTATGTCATCCCCACTGGGGGATACTAATAAGGCTTTGTCTAAATTGATTATTGTGGAATCCAGTTTATCTCGTAATTCCAGCAATAAGCGCTCGGCCGTTTTTTTCCCAATACCAGGCACTCTGATCAGTCGTGCGCTATCTTGCGTCGCCACAGCATGGTGTAAATCAGACACACTTAGACCGGATAGAAGGGCCAATGCAGTTCTTGCACCCACACCGGAAATTTTTACCAACTGACGAAAAGTCTGACGT
>Ga0136611_10002475_pt1 | contig 12862 bp, 13 predicted proteins | sample AntDrymUQ2232306_2_FD_106645 | JGI IMG/M metagenome (GOLD analysis project Ga0136611, IMG submission 106645) | Polar desert sand microbial communities from Dry Valleys, Antarctica - metaG UQ223 (23.06) | ecosystem: Environmental > Terrestrial > Soil > Desert | place: Antarctica: Dry Valley... | reverse complement strand
TTACATGCCGCTGTCGATGATCACATGTTGATGCTGCAGAATAATCCAGAGCGCGTTGCTTCTTACTTCCAAGATCCATATGTAAAATATGCCGCTTAAAACTATTTAATGGCCGGATCAATAATCCCGGTTTTCGTATTATCCTTCATTAGAAACAGTATGAAAACATATATGCCGTTCGAAAAAACGACAGTATTTTAGGCCCAAATTCTAAATACAGAGTTTTGAAAAGGTATCATGATGTCAAAGTTGCTCAACGATCCAGGGTACAAAAGCTGTGCCTTCTCCTCGGTTGCAAGTTGCATAAACTTCGGCATTGAAAGTAGGCAGGTATATTTCTCTCAGATAGCGATTGGCTGTTGCTATATCGGTTTACCGATTAATGCCGACTTCTTCGGTAAACGTTCCTGAGGCGTGGAAAACATCCGCTTGCTTCGCCCGCGTACTTCCGAAGAGTTGACGCGATTATTTTCATTCCGGCTTCTTGCAATCGGCTCTTAACCGACGTGTAGCTACGACCGCTCTCCAACGGTAACAGCTATTACGATACTTGAACAAGTCGCTTACTCATTAGCCCATTCGTTCCACCTTCATCATACAAATTTATGTAGCGCCAAAATTTGCAATCAATTACTCTCAGCGACAATGCTGTTCCTCCTTTCGTAAGATCTCCTCTTTATATATAACAGTGGACGGAACTTTGCATTGACTGAGTAGCTTAATTAAGCTACTATAGCTGCTTTTTTAGGCATGGGTTAATGTGCTGTCTGTTCCGAGGATAGAAACAATATGTCTTGGATAAAAAATAGGCCGCTCAATATTATGTTGAGAGCGCAATTGCTCCTTACCTTGATTATAGTGATTGTATTTGGTTTTTTGTCTAATTTTCATAGCGTAATATCCGCAATGCTGGGGGGGATGGTTAGTTTAGTGTCTTCTGCTGCATTTGCAGTGATTGTTTCGCGACACGAAGGATATACGGCTGGTGGAGCAATTAGAATTGCAGTAAAGGCTGAAATTGTCAAAATATGCTTGATTGTGATCCTTTTATGGGTGGTGTTAAAGAATTATGAGGGGGTTAATGCGCTCATATTTATCGGAACATTTATTTTAACTATTTTGGTTCATAGTATGGCGTTATTTGTCTCGGATAACATAAAGAGTAAGATAGATTAACAAAAGTAAAGCAGGTAGCGCATGGCATCAAGTGTAGAATTAACTCCAACATCATATATAGATCATCATTTAACCAACTTAACAGCGCAAATTAATGAGGGCTCGTTTTGGGTTTTGCATGTTGATACGCTGATTACCTCTGTAATTCTTGGTATTGTAAGTTTTGGGTTTATTTGGCTGGTGGTGCGTAAAGCAACTCCTGGTGTGCCGTCTAAGCGTCAGGCATTTGTCGAGCTAGCGGTTGAGTTTATTGATAATGAAGTAAAAAATACATTTCATGGTAATCGGCACGTTTTTGTTGCACCTACTGCGTTAACGATATTTGTATGGGTTTTGATGATGAATGCCATGGATATCTTGCCAATTGACATTATGGCCTGGATTTATGAGCACGCTTTTGGGTTGCATAACTGGCGGACTGTGCCAACAACTGATGTAAATACAACTTTTGCATTGGCGCTATCAGTTTGGTTTTTGATGATATTTTTCAGCATAAAAGTCAAAGGGTTTCGCGGATGGATGCATGAACTTTTTTGTACGCCATTTGGTAAAAATCCTCTGCTTTGGATACTAAATTTACTATTTAATTTTATTGAGTATGTATCTAAACCTTTGTCTCACTCATTGCGTCTTTTTGGCAATATTTATGCGGGTGAAATAATTTTCTTGTTGCTTGGAATGTGGGCTGCGACAGGAGTGAGTGGTGCTTTCTTCGGTGCGGTTTTGGGTGCGGGTTGGGCGATATTTCATATTTTGATTGTCACCTTGCAGGCATTTATTTTTATGATGTTGACGGTTGTGTATATATCGATGGCACATGAATCGCATTAATATAAAAGTTTTATTTGTTGCAAAATCATTAATCTTAACAAAAGGAAATTAAAATGGATAATTTGCAGTATTTGGCAATGATTCAGGCGTATACCGGTATAGGTATTGGTTTGATGATCGGTCTAGGTGCAGCTGGAGCATGTATCGGTGTGGGTGTAATGTGTAGTCGGTTTCTAGAGGGTGCTGCACGACAACCTGAAATGATACCAACTTTGCAAGGTAAGGTCTTTCTTTTGCTGGGCTTGACTGATGCGTCTTTTATTATTGCTGTAGGTTTGGCAATGTTGTTTGCGTTTGGTAATCCATTATTGGCAGTTATCCAATAAGAATGCCATTGCTGTATAGATCAGATATTACAGGCTTGTCATGAATATTAACTTTACTTTAATTTCTCAGGCGATAGCCTTTTCAATTTTTATTTGGTTCACTGTTAAGTATATATGGCCGCCATTGCTGCGTGCGATTGAAGATCGTCAGAAAACGATTGCTGATGGATTGGCCGCTGGTGAACGTGGTCGTCATGAATTTGAGTTGGCAAGTCAGCGTTCATCTGATGTATTGAAAGAAGCAAAGCAACGCGCTTCAGAAATAATTTTGCAAGCTGAAAAACGAGCTACAGAAATCGTTGAAGAGGCAAAAAAATCGGCAAAAGAAGAAGGTGATCGAATTGTTATTGGCGCGAAGGCGGATATAGAGCATGAAATGTTTAGTGCTAAAGAAACGCTACGGCAATATGTTGCTGAGCTAGCCATCGCGGGAGCCGCGAAAATACTGCGCCGTGAGGTGGATGCTAAAACACATGCAAGTATGCTCGATTCGATTGAGGAAGATTTGAAATAATGGCTGAGGTGATTACTGTTGCAAGGCCGTATGCAGATGCGGTGTATAAGCTGGCTGTAGCAAATAATAACTTATCTGAATGGTCAAAAATGTTGCAACTTGCAGCAGTGATTGCTGGAGATGAGCGTATGAAACTGCTTATTGGTAATCCAGCAGTTTCTGCAAAACAGTTGGCTGAAATATTTTTGGAGATCGGTCGGAGCACATTTAATGCTGAAGCCAGTAATCTTGTGATGTTGTTGATAGAAAATAAACGTGCGCTTGTGCTGCCTCAAATTAGTCAATTATTTGAACAATTGAAAGCACAGCATGAAGGTGTTTTAGAAGCCAAGATTATTAGCGCATTTGCAATGGAAAATAAGCAGATCAAGAAACTAATTGACAGTCTCGAACAAAAATTTAAGCATAAAATAGAGGCTCGGATAAGTGTTGATCCAGAATTAATAGGTGGAATTAAAGTTGAAATTGGTGATGAAATTCTTGATGCCTCAGTTCGCGGTAAGCTAGAAGCCATGGCTGTTGCCCTTAAAAGCTAGGAGTTAATAAAATGCAGTTAAATCCATCCGAAATCAGTGAGCTGATTAAAAAAAGGATAGAAGGACTTGCTGATACAGCAGAAGTTCGAACTCAAGGAACTATTGTATCTGTCACAGACGGTATCGTACGCATTCACGGCTTGTCAGATGTAATGCAAGGTGAAATGTTAGAATTTCCAGGAAATACGTTTGGTTTGGCATTGAATCTTGAGCGTGATTCAGTAGGTGCGGTTATTATGGGCGCCTATGAACATATTTGTGAAGGCGATATCGTCAAATGTACAGGACGTATTCTGGAAGTGCCTGTTGGTGAAGGCTTGCTAGGCCGTGTTGTGAATGCATTGGGGCAACCTATAGATGGCAAAGGACCGATTACAGCAGAGAGGTCCGAGCCTATTGAGAAAATTGCGCCTGGTGTGATATGGCGACAGTCTGTGGATCAACCTGTACAGACGGGCTTGAAATCAGTAGATTCGATGGTGCCAGTTGGACGTGGGCAGCGGGAATTGATTATCGGCGATCGCCAGACAGGGAAAACTGCGGTAGCTATTGATGCGATCATTAACCAGAAAGGTCAAAACATGTTTTGTATCTATGTTGCGATCGGACAGAAAGCATCTTCGATTGCAAACGTGGTACGTAAACTGGAAGAGCATGGTGCAATGGAATATACCATTGTGGTGGCAGCAACAGCATCAGAATCAGCAGCAATGCAATTTATTGCACCTTATTCTGGATGTACCATGGGTGAGTATTTTCGTGATAAAGGTGAGGATGCTTTGATTGTTTATGATGACTTAACAAAGCAAGCTTGGGCATATAGACAAATCTCGTTGTTATTAAGACGTCCGCCAGGTCGTGAAGCTTATCCGGGCGATGTATTCTATCTGCATTCTCGCTTGTTAGAGAGAGCAGCGAGAGTAAGCGTTGCTTATGTTGAAAAGGCTACAAATGGCGCAGTAAAAGGTAAAACGGGATCACTGACTGCTTTACCAATTATTGAAACGCAAGCTGGTGACGTGACTGCCTTTGTGCCAACAAATGTGATTTCAATTACGGACGGGCAGATATTTCTAGAGACAGATTTATTTAATGCGGGTATTCGTCCAGCGATTAATGCCGGAGTGTCAGTGTCAAGAGTGGGGGGGGCAGCACAAACAAAGGTTATTAAGAAACTAGGTGGTGGTATACGTCTGGCGTTGGCGCAATATCGGGAATTGGCTGCGTTTGCTCAGTTTGCATCCGATTTGGATGAGGCAACACGGAAGCAGCTTGAGCGCGGCAAAATGGCTACTGAGCTTATGAAACAATCACAGTATGCAACACTTAGTGTTTCTGAGATGGCACTTACTTTGTTCGCTATTAATAATGGTTATTTTGATGATGTTGAAGTGAAGCGGGCATTAGCATTTGAATCTGCGCTGAAGAGTTATATACGTAATCAGCATGGAGCTATTCTTGATAAGATTGAAAAAACTAAAGAACTAGATGTGGATACAGAGAAGGATTTGACCACTGCAATCAAAGAATTCAAGCAAAACGGAACATATTAAATAATGGCTGGCAGTAGAGAAGTACGAAATAAGATAAAGAGCGTAAAGAATACGCAGAAGATAACGCGTGCCATGGAAATGGTGGCGGCATCTAAAATGCGTAAGGCTCAAGATCGTATGAAAAAAGCAAGACCTTATGGCGAAAAGATTCGTAATGTCGCTGCACATATGAGTCGAGCAAATACAGAATATCGTCATCCTTTTTTGATTGAGAGAGATACGGTCAGACGCGTTGGTATTATTATTGTGACTTCAGATAAAGGACTTTGTGGTGGTTTGAACACAAATATCTTGCGTAGAGCTTTAAATCAAATGAAGGTTTGGCAGGCAGAAGGCGAACAAGTAGAAGTATGTTGCGTAGGTAACAAAGGCTTAGGTTTTATGAGTCGGATAAATGCACATGTTACTTCACAAGTTATTGGACTGGGTGATACGCCCGACATGGCGAGACTCATAGGAGCAGTTAAAGTAGTACTGGATGGATATACCCAAGATCAATTTGACCGAGTATATATTTTTTATAATCGCTTTATAAATACTATGAAGCAAGAGCCTGTGATGGAACAGTTGCTTCCTCTAACTGATGAGCGTATCCAGAATGATGAGCAAAATGATGATAAGCCAAAGGTACCATGGGATTACATCTATGAGCCTGAGGCAAAACCAGTCATAGACGATATAATGGTACGTTATGTAGAAGCGCTGGTATATCAAGCTGTCACTGAGAATATGGCATCTGAACAATCTGCTAGGATGGTGGCTATGAAAGCTGCGTCTGATAATGCAGGAAGTGTCATTGATGAGCTGACATTGATTTACAATAAATCGCGACAAGCAGCAATTACCAAGGAGTTGTCGGAGATTGTCGGGGGCGCCGCGGCTGTTTAAAACATTTTTAGTATTAGGGAACAACGATGAGTCAAGGAAAAATTGTTCAGTGTATTGGTGCAGTAATTGATGTGGAATTCTCACGTGAATCCATTCCAAAAGTATATGATGCGCTAATAATGGAAGGTTCAGAACTTACGCTGGAAGTGCAGCAGCAGCTAGGTGATGGGGTAGTACGTACTATTGCACTTGGATCTTCTGATGGTCTACGTCGCGGAATGATAGTTGAAAATACTGGCAAACAGATTAGTGTTCCGGTCGGAACTAAAACATTGGGCCGCATTATGGATGTTTTGGGTCGTCCTATTGATGAAATGGGGGAAATAGGTGCAGAACAAAATATGTCTATTCATCGCGAGGCACCCGCATTTGATGAATTATCAGCATCGACCGAATTATTGGAAACTGGGATTAAAGTGATTGATCTAATTTGTCCTTTTGCGAAAGGCGGTAAGGTTGGATTATTCGGTGGCGCAGGTGTTGGTAAAACAGTTAATATGATGGAATTAATTCGTAACATCGCGATTGAGCACAGCGGATATTCAGTATTCGCGGGTGTTGGTGAACGTACTCGCGAAGGAAATGATTTCTATCATGAGATGAAAGAATCCAAAGTACTTGATAAGGTTGCATTGGTGTATGGACAAATGAATGAGCCACCCGGGAATCGTTTGCGAGTAGCATTGACTGGTTTGACGATGGCTGAATCGTTCCGTGATGAAGGTCGTGATGTATTATTCTTTGTTGATAATATTTACCGCTATACACTGGCTGGAACTGAGGTTTCTGCATTGTTGGGCCGTATGCCATCTGCCGTGGGCTATCAACCGACACTGGCTGAAGAAATGGGACGACTGCAAGAACGCATTACTTCGACAAAAACCGGTTCAATTACATCAATACAAGCTGTCTATGTACCAGCTGATGATTTGACCGATCCATCTCCAGCGACTACATTCGGACACTTGGATGCAACTGTAGTGTTGTCTCGTGATATTGCTTCCTTGGGGATTTATCCAGCTGTAGATCCACTAGACTCAACTTCACGTCAGCTTGATCCGCAGGTGGTTGGTGAAGATCACTATAATACTGCACGGGCCGTACAACAAACATTGCAGCGGTATAAAGAATTAAGAGACATCATTGCTATTTTGGGTATGGATGAATTATCACCCGAAGATAAACTGGCAGTTAGTCGTGCTCGTAAAATTCAACGATTCTTGTCACAACCGTTCAATGTGGCTGAAGTCTTTACTGGTTCTCCAGGAAAATATGTATCGCTTAAAGATACTATTAAAGGCTTCAAAGGCATTGTTGAAGGCGAATATGATGAACTACCAGAGCAAGCATTTTATATGGTGGGAAGCATCGAAGAAGCCGTAGAAAAAGCTAAAACACTTCAATAAATTTAGAGATAATATCAATGGGCACCATTTTTCATCTTGATATCGTTAGTGCTGAAGAATCTATTTATTCTGGTCCAGTAGAATTTATAGTTGCACCTGCACAAATGGGTGAAGTGGGTATTTATCCACGACATACACCAATGTTGACAAGAATTAAGTCTGGAATGGTGCGTATTAAGACACAATTTAAAGAAGAAGAGCTTGTTTACGTATCTGGAGGAATGTTAGAGGTTCAACCTGATATTGTTACCATACTGGCTGATACTGCCGTGCGTAGTCATGATCTTGATGAAGCAAAAGCTATAGAGTCAAAGCGAGCAGCAGAAGAGGCTATGAAAAATCGCGAATCTGAATTGGATTATGCAAAAGCCCAAGCCGAATTAATGGAAGCCATGGCACAATTGGCTGCAATTGATAAGTTAAGAAAACGCGGACATTAAGACATTATTTAGCACATAGGCACAAAAAAGGCGACATATGTCGCCTTTTTTGTGCCTATGTGCTATCTGAATTTGCACTAAAATAATTGCATTAGACTTAACTTCATTAAAGAATTGAAAATACTTGATATGTAGTTCTGGATTAATTAATAATATTAATAGCCTGGAGAGAATCAATATCATGTCAAAACTTAATGTAGTAATACTTGCAGCGGGCTCTGGCAAACGTATGCAATCTTCTCTTCCTAAAGTATTACATACCTTGGCAGGTTGTTCATTGCTTTTGCATTTAACTAATACGGTCAGATTATTATCACCCCATAAAATTTGTATTGTCATAGGTTATGGCGGAAATATGATTAGGCAGTCAATCGCTGATAATGATCTAACGTGGGTTACGCAGGAACAACAGCTTGGTACAGGGCATGCGCTAATGCAAGCTCAGCCTTATCTTGATAAAGACGGTCTTACACTTGTATTGTACGGAGATGTTCCTCTTGTTAGTATCGATACGCTTCAGAAACTAATAGTCACGGCACAAGAAGAACATTGTGCATTGCTGACAGCAGTAGTAGAAGATCCGACTGGATATGGCAGGATTGTGCGTGATTCTGAAACAGAAGTAGTTACAGCTATTATTGAGCAGAAAGATGCTAATAGGGAGCAGCAGAGTATATGTGAAATTAACACTGGAATTATGCTTATTCCTAATGTCTATTTGCATGAATGGTTACCAAAGCTTGAGAATAAGAATGCACAGCATGAATATTATTTGACGGATATTATTGCAATGGCTGCCGAACAAAATGTTCGTGTAGAATCTTCACAGCCAACAAATTTCTGGGAAGTTATGGGTATTAATAATAAGCGCCAGTTGGCTGATCTTGAGCGGATTTATCAAAAAGAATATGCCGGTAAGCTACTTGATTGTGGTGTCAGTTTGGCAGATCCAGCGCGAATTGATATACGGGGAGAGCTCATCTGCGGATCTGATGTTGAAATTGATATTGATTGTATTTTTGAAGGCATCGTTAAACTGGGCGATCGTGTACAGGTAGGTGCACATTGCATATTAAAGAATGTAATGGTTGCGGCAGGAAGTATTATTAACCCCTATAGTATGATTGAAGGTACAGAAATCGGCGAGAATTGCAAAATTGGTCCTTATGCTCGCATTCGCCCTGGTACTAAGCTTGCCAACAAGGTACATATTGGTAATTTTGTTGAGGTTAAAAATAGCCAAATTGCGTTAGGGAGTAAAGCTAATCATCTAAGCTATATTGGCGACTCTATCGTAGGTGAGAATGTCAATATTGGCGCTGGAACAATTACTTGTAATTATGATGGCGCGAATAAACACCAAACCATCATAGAAGATGATGTGTTTATTGGATCTAATACACAACTTATTGCACCGGTTAGAGTTTCTAAAGGTTCGACAATTGGTGCGGGATCGACTATTACAAGAGATACCCCAGAAGGTGCTTTGACCCTGGCGAGAGCTAAACAAATCAGTTTCTCTGAATGGAAGCGTCCAACAAAATCAAAATAATAGTGTTGGTGTATTTCATTTTTTCTGGTTGGATAAACGTATGAAAAGGAGGATCTGAATGTGCGGAATAGTTGGTGCTATCGCGAATGTCAATATAGTTCCCATTTTACTGGAAGGATTATTGCGTCTGGAGTATAGGGGATATGATTCGGCTGGATTAGTAGTAACCAATCATGGATTGCAGAGATTACGCACTACAGGTCGCGTGACGGAACTCAGCAAACTTGCGGCGCAGCAAAAGACGCAGGGATTGGTAGGTATAGCCCATACGCGCTGGGCAACACATGGAGAACCTTCTGAACGTAATGCACACCCACATCTCTCTGGGGATGAATCCCGGATTGCTGTTGTGCATAATGGAATCATAGAGAATCACGAAGAAATACGCTTTTATCTGAAGAATCAGGGGTTCAAGTTTGTATCGGATACCGACACCGAAGTGATTGTGCATTTGATAGCTTTCAAACTTAAGCAAGAAACCGATTTATTCAAGGCAGTTTGTTTGTCCATCGCAGAATTACAGGGAGCTTATGCTATAGCTGTTATGGAAGAAGCACATCCGGAACGCATTGTTGTTGCGCGTAATGGAGCTCCTTTATTAATAGGGGTAGGAAAAGACGGTAATTATGTCGCATCTGATACTTCTGCTTTATTGCAAACTACACGAAATATCATTTATCTGGAAGAAGGTGATGTTGCCGAATTGAATAGCCACAGTTATCGGATTGTAAATTGTTTACATAATCAATTAGGCGAAGCGGTTGAGCGTACTGTTCATGAGAGTTATTTATCTAATGAAGCGATCGAATTAGGACCCTATACGCATTTCATGCAAAAGGAAATATTCGAGCAGCCAAGTGCTGTGGCTAACACATTAGAGATGGTATTTAATGTACAGTCTATTTCCCCTAACTTATTTGGCAGTAAAGCGGAGAAAATATTTTCCAAAACGAAACATATTTTGATCTTGGCGTGTGGGACTAGCTATCATGCTGGTTTGGTAGCTCGATATTGGTTGGAAACTGTTGCCGGCTTACCTTGTAATGTTGAGATTGCTAGCGAATATCGCTATCGTGATCCAATTGCAGATCCAGATACCTTGGTAGTTGGTATTTCCCAATCAGGAGAGACTGCAGATACTTTGGCAGCGATAAGCTATGCGAAGAAACTGGGGCACGAGCATACGCTTGCTATTTGTAATGTGCCAGAAAGCGCGTTGATACGTCAAACTGATTTGCGTTTTCTAACTCGGGCCGGTCCAGAGATTGGGGTGGCTTCAACCAAAGCATTCACCACGCAATTAGCATCACTTTTGTTGTTGACAGTGACATTGGCGAAAATGCGCCAGCGGTTGTCTATTGACGATGAACATCGGATGATTGCAGCATTGCGCCATTTACCAGTAGCATTGCAGAATGCGTTACAAGTAGAGCCACAGGTTAAGATTTGGGCCAAAAACTTTGCAAAAAAACGTCATGCATTGTTTCTTGGGCGAGGTGTTCATTATCCCATTGCTATGGAAGGCGCACTGAAGCTTAAAGAAATATCTTATATTCATGCAGAAGCTTATGCAGCAGGAGAATTAAAGCACGGTCCACTGGCTTTAGTGGACAATGAGATGCCTGTTGTTGCAATTGCCCCCAACGATCAGTTGCTGGGTAAACTTAAATCAAACTTGCAAGAAGTACATGCGCGAGGTGGCGAACTTTATGTATTTGCGGATGCAGATTCTCAGATAACTCAAAGTGAGAATCTGCATGTCATTTGTTTATCGGAACATGCTGGTTTACTGAGCCCGATTCTTCATACAATTCCGCTACAGTTATTGGCCTATCACGTTGCTTTAGAAAAAGGCACTGACGTTGATAAACCACGAAATCTGGCAAAAGCGGTAACCGTCGAATAAGCATTGTCTGAAATGAATCGGATTAATCTTAGATATGTGCAGATCAGTACATATAATGCAAAATTGCATATTGATGTAACTAAGGTCTAACACTTTAACCATAGGGTGGTATGGTAATATAAGCCTACTTTAGTAAAGGGTACGAATAAATGGCAGGTCATAGCAAATGGGCTAATATTAAGCATAAAAAGGCTGCGCAGGATGCCAAACGTGGGAAGGTGTTTACACGGCTTATCAAAGAAATAACGGTTGCTGCCCGTATGGGTGGTGGAGATCCAAATAGTAATCCGCGCTTACGCTTGGCGGTAGATAAAGCCTACGATCAGAATATGCCCAAGGACAATGTTGAGCGTGCGATCAAACGTGGTAGCGGAGATTTGGAGGGTGTTGATTATGAAGAGATCCGCTATGAAGGTTATGGCATGGCGGGTGCTGCGGTGATGGTTGACTGTATGACAGATAATCGTGTTCGTACTGTGGCCGATGTGCGTCATGCTTTTACCAAATACGGCGGTAATCTGGGTACGGATGGCTCAGTCAGTTTTTTATTCAAACACTGCGGCCAATTAATCTTTGCTCCGGAAACCAATGAAGATAAGCTCATAGAAGCTGCTTTGGAAGGCGGTGCTGAAGATGTGATTAGTAATGATGATGGAAGTATTGAAGTCATTACCGCGCCTTATGAATTCATTACTGTGAAAGAAGCATTGGAGAAAGCGGGGTTTAAAGCGGAGTTGGCGGAAGTAACCATGAAACCAAGCAATGAGGCACTATTAACCGGTGACGATGCAGTAAAAATGCAGAAATTGCTGGATGCATTAGAAAGTCTTGATGATGTACAGAATGTATACACCACAGCAATTATTGATGAATAATACTTGACAGGTGACAAAATCCGTATTCTTGGTATAGATCCTGGTTTACGTGTAACTGGTTTTGGCGTAATTGATAAGAATGGGGATAATTTAACTTATGTCAGTAGCGGGTGCGTTAAAACATCCGAGGGTGAATTACCTTCCCGTCTCAAGTTGATTCTGGATAACTTGAGTGAAATCATCACACAGTATCAACCTGAGCATGTTGCCATTGAGCAAGTTTTCGTCAATATCAATCCTAAATCAACATTGTTATTGGGGCAGGCACGTGGCGCAGCTATCTGTGCAGCAGTAATGAATAATCTGGTAGTTGCTGAATATACCGCATTGCAAATAAAACAAGCCGTTGTGGGTAATGGCCATGCAAAAAAAGACCAAGTACAAGAGATGGTTATGAGACTGCTTAATCTGGCCAATTGTCCAAGTGCTGATGCTGCAGATGCTTTGGCTTGTGCAATTTGCCATGCTCACGGCGGACTTGGTTTGGGGAAGATTTCAACAATAGGTTACCGCATGAAACGAGGACGTTTGGTGTGATTGGGCGGTTGATCGGGATATTGCTGGAGAAACATCCGCCCCAGGTATTGCTGGATGTGCATGGGGTCGGCTATGAGGTGGATGTGCCGATGAGCACCTTTTATGATCTCCCGGAGATTGGGGTGCAAGCAACATTGTATACACATCTTGTAATACGAGAAGATGTGCATTTGCTGTTCGGTTTTGCGACGGAATCAGAACGTCAGACTTTTCGTCAGTTGGTAAAAATTTCCGGTGTGGGTGCAAGAACTGCATTGGCCCTTCTATCCGGTCTAAGTGTGTCTGATTTACACCATGCTGTGGCGACGCAAGATAGCGCACG
>Ga0136611_10002474_pt1 | contig 12863 bp, 13 predicted proteins | sample AntDrymUQ2232306_2_FD_106645 | JGI IMG/M metagenome (GOLD analysis project Ga0136611, IMG submission 106645) | Polar desert sand microbial communities from Dry Valleys, Antarctica - metaG UQ223 (23.06) | ecosystem: Environmental > Terrestrial > Soil > Desert | place: Antarctica: Dry Valley... | reverse complement strand
CTCATGCTGGACGCCCGCGCCGAGCAGCCGCTGGCGGTCGTAACAATGACGGCGCCGGTAGTAATCGCTATCGGGCCCGAAGGGGGAATTGAACCGTCGGAAAGTGCTGAGCTGATATCGGCCGGATTCACTCCAGTGAGGATCGCCGGTTCGGTTTTGCGTTTCGAGACAGCGGGCATGTCGGCTCTGGCTGTCGTTCGCTGCCTGCTTGATAAGGGGGGTTCATCAAATGCCTGAAGATTGTCTTTTCTGCAGGATCGCGGCGGGCGAGATCCCGGCGGATGTCGTCGACCAAACGGAGCACGCCATCGCATTTCGCGATATCACGCCCCAGGCACCAGTGCATGTACTGGTCATTCCGCGCCGTCACATAGATACGCTCGCACTTGCCGATGACGGACCTGAGCTGGGTGACCTGATGCTGATGGCAGCGCGCGTTGCCCGCGCTGAAGGAATTGCAGAGTCCGGCTTTCGCACCGTCATCAACACAAACGACGACGGCGGCCAGACGGTGCACCACCTGCACATTCACGTACTTGGCGGCCGGCGGCTGAGATGGCCACCGGGGTGACGTCAGCCGCGAAGTGATGTGCGGTGCTACCATCGGGCGCGGTTTGCTTGCCCGTCGGAACCGGTCCCGCTAAGTTGTGTACTCTGTACCTGCACCGGCGCAAAAACGCCACGAAGGGGGGAAGTAGATATTGTCGGAAGTCATCATCCATGACGACGAAAACTTTGAACGCGCGCTCAAGCGCTTCAAAAAGAAATGCGAGAAAGCGGGCATCCTTTCCGATCTTCGCAAGCATCGTCACTATGAAAAACCGAGCGAGCGGCGTAAGCGCAAGCTGAATACCGCAATGCGCAAGAACCGTCGCACGCGCCGCGTCTAGGAATGTCCGAGCTTCTCGCGCGGTTGCAGGGCGACCTGAACGCCTCGCGAAAAGCGCAGGACAAGCCGGCCACGCTTTTGCTGGGAACTGTGTTGTCCGAGGTGAAGAACCGCCGTATCGAGATGCGTCAGGAGCCCACGGACGCTGATGTTACAGACGTTATCCGCAAGTCGATCAAGAAGCGGCGCGAGTCGGTTGACATGTACAGCAAGGCTGGCCGTTCCGATCTGGCTGGCCGGGAAAGCGCCGAAGCGGCAGCGCTGCAGAATTACCTTCCTCCCGCAGTGGACCCTCAGGAAATCCGGGCTGCTGTCAACGCCGCGATCGCTGGCGGTGCGACAACAATCGGTGCCCTCATGGGATTGGTTTTGCCCCAGTTCAAGGGAAAGGTCGAAGGCGGCACGATAAACGCCATCGCGAAAGAGGAACTCAGCCGGCGAGGGTGAAAATGCGACGATCCTTGTACACAGCCCGAACTTGCGATGCCAGTCGCCCGTTCGGGCTTTTTCGTCGATGAATTCGCATACGCTCGGCGTTCTGGAATACGGAAGGGCAGTCGAGACTGTGGCCGCGCGCGCGCATTCCGCGCTGGGCGCCGAAAGGGTTCGCGAGGCTTTGCCGGCGCGCGACCGCGGCTGGATAGAGCACGAGCATGCGCGAGTATCGGCTGTGCGAGCCCTGATTGATAATGATGCAGCCTGGAAACCGGAGCAGATCGCCGATATTCGACCGTCTCTTGACCGGCTGCGCGTTGACGGCGCATCTCTGAACGCGGCGGATTTTCTAACCCTGCTCGCTTTCCTGCGCGCATCGCGAATAACCGGTGAAAGACTTGCTGACGACCGGCTTCCAGTCATTTCGGTCGCTCTCATCCGTAGCGAGATCGCGGCGCTGGTCGCTGCTCGTCGAGAAGAAAAGGCGATCGATGATGTCGTGCGGGACGACGGTAATGTCCGCGACGATGCTTCGCCGCTGCTCAGGCGCATCCGACGCGAATTGCGCGGGGCGCAGGGTGAGCTGGTGAAGTTGCTCGAGCGACTGATGTCGCGCCTGGAGGCACATCATCAGGTTCAGGACATGTCAGTGACGGTACGCAACGGGCGGTTCGTCATTCCGGTCCGACGAGAGGCGCGTACAGCCATCGGCGGACTCGTGCACGATACGTCGAGCACAGGTGCAACGTTGTTCGTTGAACCACCAGCAGCGATCGAAGCTGGAAATCGAATCCGGGAGCTGGAGTCCGACGAACTGCGTGAAGTAGATCGAATTCTTTCGGAGTTGACAGACGTCGTCCGTCCGCTAAGGGAGCCTCTGGCAGCGGCCCTCGAAGCACTTGTCACTCTCGATTCGCTGTATGCCCGCGCGCGCTACGCGGCCGAAGACGGTTGCGGACTCGTCGAATTTGACGCTGAAGGTTCCGGCTTTACCATCATTCGCGGACGTCATCCGCTGCTTGTATCGCAGGGAATCGATGTGGTACCGTTCGACCTGACACTCGACACACACGAAAAAACGCTCCTCATTTCGGGTCCGAACACCGGGGGCAAGACAGTGCTCCTCAAATCTCTCGGGTTGTTCGCTGCCATGGCTCAGGCCGGTTTCCCGGTGCCCGTAAGCACCGGCTCACGCTTCGCGGTTTTTGATGACGTCTACACGGACGTGGGCGACGAGCAGTCGATTTCTTCGAGCCTGTCGACTTTCAGCGCTCATCTGAAGAATTTGTCGGAAATACTGAGCGCCGCCACTCCCGCGTCACTCGTCCTCATTGACGAGCTCGGCTCGGGTACCGACCCGGTGGAGGGAGCTGCACTCGGCGGGGCGATTCTCGAATCACTGACTCAGCGCGGCAGCCTCTCGGTAGCAACTACTCACCTCGGGGCGCTCAAGGAATTGGCTACCGAGGTGCCTGGTGTGGTCAACGCATCGTTGCAATTCGATGCCGTTGCGCTTGCTCCGACATACCGCCTGATCAAGGGCATCCCCGGCCGGTCCTACGGTATCAGCATCGCGCGGCGCCTTGCGCTTCCGGAGGATGTTCTGGTCCGAGCCGAGGCCCGCCTTCCAACGGGGGAGCGTGACGTTAACTCGCTTCTCGCCGAACTCGAGTCACGCGAGCAGCGCCTCACCGCAAGCGAAACAGAAGCTGCCTTGATCGCCGAGGACGTCAGAGTCCGCGCCGGCCGGGTTGCCGAGCGCGAACAGGCAGTGCGGGAAAAGGAACGGACCGCTGAGAGGGATGCGCGCAGGGAGGCGCGGCGTCTGATTCTCGACGCACGTGCGGAGGTCGATCGCACGATCAGAGTTCTCAAGGAATCTGCGGCTGAAGCGTCAGACGCGGCCGCCCGCGATGCGAGGCGCAGAATTGAACAGCTGGCGGCGGCGGAAGGCAACGCTTTGGTTGCAGTCGACCATCCGGGGGAGTCGGATGCGCCGACGGAAATTGGCTCCGGCGGCGAACGGATTGCGGAGGGCGATTTTGTCGCGGTGCCTGCGTTGGGTGGGCGCACTGCCCGAGTGATGGAGCTGCGCGATAACGACGCCATTGTAGCGGCGGGTTCGATCAAGCTTTCAGTCCCTGTCGGCAGCCTGCGAATCGTTGCCCCTCCCGCGCCTGGAGAAAGAATTCAGGTCGCTGTCCGGGGCGACATCCCCGAGCCTGAAGCAAAGAGCGAGATAGACCTTCGTGGAATGCGGGTAGGCGACATTGACGATGTGGTGATGCATGCCGTCGACTCCGCAGTTCGCGCGGATCTCAGGACGTTGCGCATCATCCACGGGAAAGGGACTGGGGTGCTCCGCGAACGCGTCGCGGAAATGCTCCGGAAAGAGACGCGAATTGTGTCATTCAGGCTGGGTGCGTGGAACGAAGGGGGCGCGGGTGTCACCATGGCGGAGCTCGCTTGATTCCGGAAGAAGTAGTGGAACAGGTGCGGGAAGCAGCGGATATCGTTGCGATCATCGGTGAATACGTTCCCCTCAAGCGAACCGGGTCCGACTTCAGGGGGCCGTGTCCGTTCCATCAGGGCACACGCCGCAATTTTTCAGTGGTGCCGGCCAAACGTATCTATCACTGCTTCGTATGTGGCGAAACCGGAGATGTCTTCAAGTTTCTGACAAAGCGCCTCGGAATGGAATGGCCTGAGGCCGTGAGGATGGTCGGCGACAAGGCTGGCGTGCAGGTGCCCGAATCCAGGACAGGCACCCAGGGCCCCGATCCTCGCGAACCGGCGTGGGAGCTGCAGGCCACTGCCGCTGCATACTTCCAGCAGATGCTTTGGAACGAGGGAATGGGATCGGCCGCTCGGCGGTATCTTGAAGAGCGCGCGATAAGCCGTCCGGTTGCCGAGGAGTCGGGTGTCGGATTCGCGCCGCGTGAGATTGGCCTGATGCGCTCTTACATGAACGCGCTTGGCTTCGACGATGCGCGCCTGCTTGACGCAGGCCTTCTTGTGACGAAGGACCAGGATAGTGAACCCCGGCCGCGGTTCAGGGACAGGCTCATGTTCCCGATTCTGGACACGCTCGGGCGCAACGTGGGATTTGGCGGGCGCCTGTTAGGGCCGGGGGAGCCGAAATACCTCAATTCGTCAGAGTCTTCCGTCTTCCTGAAAGGAAAGCTTCTTTACGGATTGAATCGATCGCGTAACGCTATTCGACGAGCCGACCGCGCGCTTGTGGTGGAAGGTTATTTTGACGCGCTCCGGCTGGTTGCTGCGGGCGTCGATGAAGTCGTGGCCCCGCTGGGCACGGCGCTTACCGAGGCGCAGGTGGCGCTGCTTGGCAAATACTCGAGAAACGTCTTTCTGCTCTATGACAGCGATGCCGCCGGCCTCAAGGCCACCTTTCGCGCCGGAGACGAACTTCTCCGCCAGAAGTTCTCTGTTCGGGTGGTGACATTGCCGCCTGGCGAGGACCCGGACAGCTTTGTTCGTGCTTCGGGAGCGGAGGGTCTCGAGGCAGCATTGTCGTCCGCTATCGATATCTTCGATCGGAAGATTCAGATCCTCGACCGGGCAGGCTGGTTTGGTGAACTCCAGAAGAAACGTCGCGCGCTGGATCGACTGCTTCCGACGATACGAGCTACGTCTGACGCATTGATGCAGGATCTGTACATCAGGCGAGCGAGTGAGGTCACGGGTGTTGATCGCGAGATCCTGCTTCGTGAAATTGGTCCGACGGCCGGTGACATCGCTCCGGCTCCGAGTCGCGCCGAACCGCGGCGGGTAGCAACTCCGGCAATCCGGAGCCGGCCCGGCGATCGGATTGAAACTGTTACCGACGGGGGAGCGTCTGCAGAGAAGGAGCTTGTGCGCGCAATGTTGCAACAACGGTCGCGCGTGGAAAGCATTGCCGAACGAGTCGGCCCTGACAGCTTCAGGGATCCGCAGTTCAGCGAGATCTTCGCCGCGATACTGCAAAGCGACCCCGAGGCGTCAATCGAAGACATCTCGGCGAAACTGAGCGCCGCTGCTATCGCAGTTGCCGAGGAGCTGCTTGGAGAAGGCGAGGCACATGTTAATCCGGCGAAGACAATCGAGGATTCCTTGACGCGGCTGCACGTGCGCGACATGAACGACAGAATGAATGAGATAGATCGATTGCTGCCGTTGGGGAACGATATTGACAAGGCAGAGCTGGGCGAAGAGCGTAATAAGCTCAGCGTTCAGGTGCGGGCTTCCGGCAGGGGGCCGTGGAAGGCAATACGGACGTGACGACTACTGTGACCAGGAGATAGACAGGATGCTCAGCGAAGTCGAAGCACTATTGGCGCTGCAGTCGGACGATTCACGGATCAGGGATCTTGAGGAGCAGATTCGCGCGCTCGATCCGCGGCTCGCTGCCCTCGACAAGAAGCGGGAGTCGGCTGCGACCGCGGTTGCGAGATCTCGTACTGCGGTCGAGGGGGAAGAAAAACGCCAGCGCGAGCTGCATGAGAAGATTGCACAGCACAAACAGATTCAGGAGCGCAACCTCGCACAGTTCGACGCCGTCAAAAAGCTGAAGGAAGCTACCGCGGCGATGGCGCAGGTTGAGTCCGCGCGGCGGATCATCGCCGAGGACGAAAGTGAGCTGCTGGCGCTTACTCGCCGGCTCGCTGACATGCGAATCGCCCTTCAGGCGCAGGAGGCAACGCTTCAGGCTGTCGAAGAAGAACAGTCGACAGCTCGCCAGGTGATTGCTGAGGAACGAACAGAGATCGACGCGGCGCTCGCACAAGCGCGTCTCGACCGGGGCGCGAAAACAAGCAGTGTGTCAGGCTCGATGCTCGGTAAGTATGACCGCATTCGCACCAGGCGCGCGAAAGCGCTGTATTCGCTGCGGGGGGAATCCTGCGGGCATTGCGACACTGCTATCCCCATGCAGCGGCGGAATCACCTTGCGGTTAACGGAACCATCGACGTTTGCGAAGCGTGCGGCGTATTGCTGTACCGCGCGGCAATGGTTTGATCGGAGTACGCACCACGTCAGTTCATTTCAATCTGGTTTTCCGGTCGCGGCCGGCGTCGTGATGACACTGGCGGTTCGGCCGAGGGCGCGGTGGGTTGTTCCGCGCGTTCCCGATCCGGCTGCAGTGGCCGGACTCTGCTCGTCACTTCACGTCCCGGAGCCCGTCGCCAACCTGCTGCTGCTGCGCGGGCATGCCGACGCCGGCCTGGCGCAGCGATTCCTACGGCCCAGCCTCGATCAACTGCACGATGCATCGACAATGCGCGGTGCGGCCCAGGCGGTGGAACGACTTGCCCGTGCGTGTGTGACTGGAGAAACGGTCATGGTTCACGGCGATTATGATGTCGACGGGATATGCTCCACGACGATCATGGTCAAAGTGCTTCGCGAGTTCGGATCGAATGGGATCCCATTCATTCCGCATCGCGTCGACGATGGCTACGATCTGGGCAAAGCCGGCGTGCGGGCGGCGGTTGCGTCGGGTGCATCGGTTGTCGTCACCTGCGACTGTGGAACGAGCGCGACCGAACCCGTTGCCGAGCTTTGCGCCGCTGGAATCGATGTGATCATCAGCGATCACCACCTTCCGGGAGGTGCCCTGCCGGATTGTCTCGCCGTGCTCAATCCGCAGCAGAGCGGATGTGAGTATCCCGACAAGGATCTGGCCGCCGTAGGTGTCGCCTTCAAGCTTGCACTGCTTCTGGCGAACAAACTCGGACGAAGCGACAATTTCATATGGGCGATGCTGGATCTGGTTGCTCTCGCCACAATTGCAGATGTCGCTCCGCTTCGCGGTGAGAACAGGATTCTGGTTCGGTACGGTATGCGAATGCTGGCCGAAACAAGGAACTTCGGGTTGCGGGCAATGCTGAGAGCGTCAGGGATGGACGGAAAACCACTGACCACGGGCAGGGTCGGCTTCATTCTCGCTCCGCGGTTGAACGCGGTTGGGCGCATCGGTCATGCACTTCGGGGCGTCGAGCTCCTCATGACGGATAACGACCATGATGCGAATGTCATCGCGCGTGAGCTGGAGGAGCTGAATGCCCGGCGACAGGAGATCGATCGCGCCGTTCTCGCAGAGGCGCGCGAGATGGTGGAGGCGCTGAATCTTGCAGATACTTTTGGTATTGTGCTGGCCCGGGAAGGCTGGCATCCAGGCGTGATCGGGATCGTCGCCTCGCGAATCGTCGAGGAGTTCGGCAGGCCCACCGTCCTCATCGCGCTGGATGGCAATCAGGGAAAAGGTTCAGGGAGAAGTATCTCTCCGCTCGATCTTCACTGGGCGCTCGGAGAATGCAGCGACCTCCTGCTTCGATACGGGGGGCACCGAGCTGCTGCCGGCGTCACGATCGCGAGAAATAAAGTTGACGAGTTTGCCCGCCGGTTCAACAGCGTTGCCGCTTCCGTGCTTTCGCCCGAGGATCTTATTCCAGAAATCAAAATTGATATCGAGCTGGGGATCGAGTGCGCCAACGAGAATCTCGAACGCATGCTCCGTCACTTCGAGCCGTATGGGGTCGGCAATCCGACACCGGTGATGGTTGCACGTGGTGTACGACTCGCAGCGTCGCCCCGGAGTGTTGGCAAGGACGGGCTGAAGTTGAGATTGTCGACTGGCACAGGGGAGATCGAGGCAATTGGCTGGGGTATGGCGAAGCGAATTGGAGAATTCAGCATCGACACGCCTGTCGACATTGCTTTCCGGCTGGAGAGAGACCAATACCGCGGAGAAAGCCGGCTGCAGGCGCGCATCGCCGACATCTATCCACAATCCACCATCGCGGACTGATATGCGGATCGTCGCCGGGCGCTGGCGCGGACGAAAAATCGAGGCACCAATTGACAAGCAGGTGCGTCCGACGCTCGACAGCGTCCGCGAGGCGTGGATGAACATCCTGCAGCTCAGCATTCCGGGAGCGAGAGTGCTCGATCTCTATGCTGGTTCCGGTGCTCTGGGCCTGGAGGCGCTGTCGCGCGGTGCGGTTCACGCGGACTTCGTGGAGAAGGATGGCCGCGTAGTTCGCGCTTTGAGGAAGAACGTCGAGATGCTCGATGCAGGTGCGGCGACGACAGTTCATCAAATGGATGCACTGCGGTACGTGAGCGAGCTCGCCAGCTCGAGTTACGATATTGCGTTCGCAGACCCGCCCTATCTGAGTGAATCGGCGACAGCACTTGCAGACAAATGGCATTTGATTCCCTTCGCCGCGCTCCTCAGTATCGAGCACGCCGCCAGTCACACAATGCCGGGCTCGCCGGAAATCCGGCGTTATGGATCCATCGCGATTTCCATCTACCGAAGCGAGGATTAGCGTGGCAACTATCGCGATTTATGCCGGCAGCTTCGATCCGATCACCCGCGGTCATGAGGATCTCATAAAGCGTAGCTGCGCATTCGTCGATCAACTGGTTGTAGCAGTTGCGACCAACAGCTCGAAACAGCCTCTCTTTACGCCCGATGAGAGGGTTGAGCTCATCACCAGCGCAGTAGGGTCGGATCCATGCATCGAGGTAAGGCAGTTCCAGGGTCTGCTCGTGAACTTCGCCCGCGACGTTGGAGCGTCACTCATCATCCGCGGACTGCGCGCTGTCAGCGATTTTGAATACGAGTTCCAGATGGCGCTGATGAATCGGCATCTTTCTCCTGGGCTCGAGACTGTCTTCATGGTTCCGTCGGTCGAGACTACCTACATCAGCTCCAGCATCATCAGAGAGATTGCGCAACACGGTGGTGAGCTGGAAGGACTCGTCCATCCTTCGGTTGAGGCAGCTTTGCGGCACCGATTCTACCGGCAGCAGCCACCGGCGTGAACGATTTTATCACGAGCCTGCGCGGGCGCGCGCGGGCTCTGGGCTGTACGGTGCTGTTTCCGGAGAGCAGCGACGAACGGATACTCGAAGCCGTCCGCATCCTCCGCCGGGAGGGCATCGTTCGTCCTGTGCTTGTACTCGACCCCGCGACGCCCGGCTCGCACGACGCCGCACGTGAGACTGGCACCGATTGCATAGTCGCAGACGGATTGCCGCTCCTGCGCTTCGCTGGCGCTCTCGTCGCGCGTGGCGAGTACGATGCCTGCGTCGCCGGTGCGGTGTTCCCCACCAGTCAGGTTGTGCGAGCGGCGTTGCGAACGATCGGGCCGGCCGCGGGAGTGACTACGATCTCGAGCGCGTTTTATATGGTCGCCAACGGTGCATGGGAGGCACGCGCCGGTGTACTTACATTCACCGATTGTGCTGTGGTTCCGCATCCCACCGCCACCCAGCTGGCAGATATTGCAATATCCGCCGCTGGTGACCGCCGCCGAATCGTCGGGGATGAGCCGCGGGTTGCGCTCCTGTCCTTCAGTACTCGAGGTAGCGGTCGCGGGCCGTCGATCGACATCATCAGGAACGCGCTCACAATCATTCGCGACAGGGAGCCCGAGCTCGCCGTGGACGGAGAATTGCAAGGCGACGCCGCACTGGTTCCATCGGTGGCGGCACGCAAGGATCCTGGCGGAATTCTGGGTGGAGAAGCGAACGTACTCGTGTTTCCTACTCTCGATGCGGGCAATATCGCTTACAAGCTCGTTCAGCGTCTGTCCGGAGCGAGCGCAATCGGACCGATACTTCAGGGCCTGGCGCGGCCGGCCGCCGATCTCTCGCGCGGTGCCCGGCCAGAAGACATTATTAACGTCGCCGCGATCGCTGCGCTGCAGTCGGTGACGACACCGTTTGATGTACACACCCGGAGAAGAGAATGAGCTTTGCAATGAACAAGCAGGACGAAGTCGTTGTGGTGGATGTTGAAGGTCAGCTGATAGTCGGCAACCGTCAGGAACTGAAGCAGAAAGTTCTCGACGAGCTGGAGAGAGGGGAGAAGAAGTTCCTCATCGATTTCAGCCGGACGGGCTACATCGACAGCTCAGGTCTCGGCGTCCTGGTTTCGCTGTCGAAAAAGATTCGCGAACAGGGCGGGGAGCTGAGGCTTGCCAATCTGAACGACGATCTCCAGACACTTTTCGAGCTCACCAAGCTCGATACGCTCTTTCAGATTTCCGATACGCGGGAGCGCGCGCTCGAGAGTTTCTGATGCCCGAGCCGCGCGTCGCGATCGATATCGAGATTCCCAGCGACGTTAGTTACATCGAAGGGGTGGTGGAGCTCGCGGCGCTGCGATGCCATGAACTCCACATCCCTTCGAGGAAATGCACTCTCAATGTCCGCGTTGCTCTCGCTGAGGCGCTGTCCAATGCGATCCTGCGTGGCAATGGCGGTACCGGCAGGCACGTGCGTGTCCGGGCAATGGTGAGCGATGACGCCCTGGTGTTCGATATCGTCGACGATGGACCGGGCTTCGACATGAACTCCACCCGCAATGATCCCACGACCCCCGAAAACATTTTGCGCGAAGACGGGCGTGGTTTGTTCCTGATGCACCGTTTGATGGACCGGGTAGAGCGCTTCGTCGAGGACGGAAATGTCGTCAGGTTGACGCTCAACCGGGAATGAAAGAGCTGGAACTGGTATTCGCCGCTTTCCGCGAGACAACCCATTGCGATGCGGCGGTGTGGACTGCCCGCGGCGGTGCCGGGGCCGCGCTCACTCCGATCGCTCGGTCCAGCCAGCGCCTCGCGCCGCCGGACATGCTTCCGGACTACGGCTCAACCGCAGCGATCCGGGCTGACTCCGGAACCACTGTTGTAGTCAGCGTGCCGCGGGCGAATCGCACCTGGCTCGTCGTCGGACCGACCGAGTCGGATATGGCGGAGGCGGATGCCCATGTGCGGCTGCTGCTTCCATTCGTTGCGCACATGCTGCGTGGCGCGCAGGAAGTCGAGCATGCCGCAATGGAGCTCGCCGAACGATATGAGGAGATCAACCTCCTGTACACGATCGGCGACATACTCGGCCGAACCGTTACCCTAGAGGACGCTGCAGCAACCATCCTCATCGAGATATCCGAGACCGTTGGCGCGCGTCGTTCCGCTATCCTCGTCCATGAGCCGATTACAGGAATGCTGCAGGTAGTTGCTTCGATCGGCGTCGACGCCCCGGGAGCGAACGCAATAAGTGTCGATGACCCTGCCTGCGTTTCTGCCCGCGTTTTCAGAACCCAGCATCCGCTGACCGTGGATGAAGGGGAAATGGAGTGCGAACTGGAGTTGCCATATCGCCGGGGTGAGATGCTATCGGTTCCGATCATGTGGACGACACCGTCAGGAGGCGAGCCCCTTGGCGTGGTTAATCTGTCGGACCGGCGGTCGCGCCAGCCTTTCAGCGCCGGAGATCAAAAACTCGTGGCAGCGATAGCCACGCAGATCGGCACCGCCATTCAGAACGCCCGCCTCGTTCGGTCTTCGATGGAGCAGCAGCGGCACATGCAGGAGATGCGCCTTGCTCATGATCTCCAGATGAAACTGCTGCCCAACCCGTCGATCGTTGCGCCAGAGGCAGACGTAGCGGCGAGAGTTGTTCCGGCCGAAAGTGTGGGGGGGGACTTCTATCATCTCTTCCGAGCGCCGGGCGGACGCACGGGAATCATGATTGGTGATGTCTCCGGCCACGGCTACAGAGCAGCGCTGATCATGGCGCTCGCAATGAGCGCGTCTGCGATTCACGCGCAGAACACGTCCGATCCCGGACAGATGTTGTCGATGCTTTACTCATCTCTCCGGGACGAGCTGGCAACGACCGAGATGTTCATCTCGGTTTTTTTTGGCCTTCTCGAACATGACGGGTCGATGTTTCGCTATGCCAACACCGGCCACCCTCATGCCTTCATCTTTCCCGCAGTGGGAGAGCCGTCGCGGCTTCTGGCGAGCAGCCCGCCACTTGGCATGAGCGAGCAGGCTCCACTCGCATCGGCCGCGTCGTGGAGCGCGAAGTCTGATCTCCTCGTTCTGTTTACCGATGGAATTCCTGACTTGCGCAACTCCAAAGGGGATCGCCTCGGTGAGGCGCGCGTGCTCGAGGTCATCTCGAAACACCGTAGCGAGCCCGTCCATGACATCCTCGACCGCGTCTTTGACCTGTTGCGCAGTTACAGCGGGGAAGTCCCAAGTCCGGACGATCTTACGCTCGTGGTGCTCCGAAGCTGATGTCGCGTGGATTACGCGCGCATCCTCCGGTACTCAAGCGATTTGGACAACATTTCCTGATCGATTCAGATGTTCTCGAGGCAATCGCGGATGCTCTGAATCCGCTGTCCGGCGATGTCGTCGTCGAAATCGGATCGGGGCGCGGAGCGCTTACAGACGTTCTGGTACGGCAGGCGCACGGTTCCCAATTGGTGCTTGCGATAGAAATCGACCGTGCGCTGGCGGCGATTCTGATCAAGCGTTTTCAGGCGATCCCCAATGTCAGGGTAATCGAGGGCGACATTCTCGAAATGGACGTCGCCTCTCTTGCCGGTGCCCCGTTTGTTGTAGCGGGAAACGTTCCGTACTACATCACGACGCCGATACTGTTTCGCGTATTGCGCCCGCCCTTCCCGCGTCGCGCCGTGTTTCTCCTGCAGCGGGAGGTTGCGGACCGGATAGT
>Ga0136611_10002473_pt1 | contig 12867 bp, 10 predicted proteins | sample AntDrymUQ2232306_2_FD_106645 | JGI IMG/M metagenome (GOLD analysis project Ga0136611, IMG submission 106645) | Polar desert sand microbial communities from Dry Valleys, Antarctica - metaG UQ223 (23.06) | ecosystem: Environmental > Terrestrial > Soil > Desert | place: Antarctica: Dry Valley... | reverse complement strand
TCCCAACAGATCGAACGTTTTCTTGAGGCGGATACGTTAGACCCAGAGGCCGAGACGGTTGTTCGCCGCTTTCGGGAGGGCGACGACGCTAAGAGCGACCGGCAATAGGCGTGGAGCGGTGAGGGAGTAGCGGCCAGGCACGGTCCTCCGCGACAGTAGCGGTGTCACCCAACACCGTCGTCGGAGGAAACCGTGCCTGTTGTTCCAGTATGCATCCTGCGGCCGCTGTGGGAACAGTTCGCCGCCTTGTTGCCCGAGCGTCCCGGTGTCGCATCCCCGCATCCGTTGGGCTGTCATCGCCCTCGCGTCGCGGACCACACGGTCTTCGAGCACCTCGTGGCGGCGCTTGTCCACGGTTCGGGATACGAGCGCATCGCCACGCCCGGTTGCTCGGATCGCACCATTAGGCGTCGCCTGAAGGAGTGGGCGCACTCCGGCCTGGCAGAGCAGTTGCACACGTTGGTGCTCCAGCAGTACGACCATCTCATTGGGCTCGACCTCAGGCACCTGTCGGCCGATGGCTGCATCACGAAGGCGCCCGGTGGCGGAGAGAAGGCGGGGCGCTCTCCTGTGGACCGGGGCAAACAGGGCGTCAAACGCTCGACCGTCACCGACGCAGCGGGGATTCCGCTGCACGTTGTCGCCACTGGTGCCCACCGCCACGACGCGCCACTCCTCGCGCCCACCCTCGCCGGCTTGGCCAAGCTTGGGCCACTGCCGGCGGCTCGTTCGGTGACGCTCCACCTGGACCGCGCCTACGACGGTGCCCCAACGCGGACCTTGCTCGACCACCTCGGCTTCACGGCGGACATCGCTCGCAAGGGGATTCCTGCCCCGCTCCAGGCGGGGAAACGGTGGGTCGTCGAGCGCACCCAGGCGTGGATGAACGGCTACGGCAAGCTGCGCCGCTGCACGGAACGCGATGGCGTCGTCGTGGACTTCTACCTCTTCCTGGCCGCCGCGTTCGTTACCGTGCGTGCCCTTATCCGCGAGGCCCGTCAGCGCTTCCGCTGGCCAGGCCGCCCCACCACCCGCCGCCTCGCGTGATGCCTATTGCCGGTCGCTCTTAGTGGAGACACCGAGCTCGGAGAACAAGATGTGGGGGATTTTGGCCTGGCCGTAGATCCAGTCCGCGACGTTGGAGATGCCACCCAACTGCTTCATGTCCTGGAAAATGTTTCCGGCGATCATGGTGTCCTTGACACGCCCGGCGATCTGGCCCTTCTCTATCTTGAAGCCGCCCTGGATGTTGCCGGAGAAGTCACCGGAGAAGATGTTTCCGGCGTTGCCGGTGACGCTCTCCACAATGAGCCCTTCATCAATACCGGAGATCATCTGCTCAATGGAGGTATCTCCGGGCTCAAAGAAGATGGTCCCGGTGTGGGGGCCGGGGAGGCTTTCCGGGGAGCGGTAGCCATTGCCGGTGGACTCCTTGCCGGCGAGACCGGCGGTCTGAAGATCGTAATAGAAGCTGGCGACTTTGCCGTCCTGGATGAGCGGCAGGCGGCGGGTGGAGACGCCTTCATCGTCAAAGGGCGAGGAGGAAGGGACGCCGGAGTAGGTGGAGTCCTCGACGATGGTGAGTCGGGGGTCAAAGACCTGCTGGCCCAGCTTCTCTGAGAGGGCGCTGGAACCCTGGTAGACGGCCTTGCCGGAAAGCGCGGCGCTCATGGGACCCCAGAGGATGCCGGCGACGCCGCGCGGAGCGAAGATGACGGGCTGGCGCTTGGTCTGGGCTTTAGCAACATGCTTGGCGAGCTCAAACTTGCGGATGGCGGCGTCGGCCAGCGCCTGCTGGTCAATGTTGGGACCGCAGGCGGACTCGTACTCCCAGATGTTGAGGAAGTCCTCGCCGCGGATCAACTGGCCGCCGATGACCAGGGCAAACGACGACTTGCGGTACTGGCCCTGCCCGCCGCGTGAGTTGAGGAGGACGGTGGTCTCGGTTAGGCGGCGCACACCGGCCTCGCAGAGGATCTCTGAATCGTAGGCCCGGATGCGGGCAATCATCTCCTCGCCGAGTGAAACCATCTGCTCCACCGAGAGGGATTCGGCCGCGGGATCAAAGACGGTGACGTTATTGCCGGAGCTACTGGAAATAGAAGAGGGAAGCTGGAACCGAGCCTGGGCACCGAAGGCGGAAAGCTCGATAGCCTGGTCAACCAGGAGCTGAGGATCTCCCATCTTGGTAGTGGCGGCTAGGCCGATGCGGCCGTCCTTGACGACGCGCAAGGAGAGACCACGAGACTGCTTAGTTTCCAGCGACTTGAGGCGGTTGGCCTCAAAGTCCACCGGGGTAGAGGCGGTGTCATAGCCGTAGACCTCAGCCTGCTCAACGCGGGACTTGACAATGTCAAGCACCTGCTGCGCGACGGAGGCGAGATCTGATGGGTTGGTGGTCTGAGCGCCTTGGGCGTTATGCGTACGTGCGGCGGTTGCCATGTCTGACTCCTAGCGGCCGCCGACGACGGCGTTCTGAATGCGGATGTAGGGGGAGCCCGAGCCGACAGGGGCGGTCTGGCCGCCCTTGCCGCAGGTACCGCCGGACTCGGTCCACTCAAAGTCGCGCCCGATCATGTCTATGTTTTCCAGCGTGCGGAAGAGGTTGCCCGAGAGAGTGGTGCCCTTCAGCGGCTCGGCGAGCTTGCCATCGCGGATCATCCAGGCCTGGGCGCAGGAGAAGCCGAACTGCTCGTGGGTGGTGGAGCCGCCGTACCAGTCCTTGACGAAGATACCTTGCTTGGTATCCGCCAGCATCTCGTCAAAGGAGGAATCTCCGGGCTCGATGACGGTGTTGGTCATGCGAACCAGCGGCTGGTGGCGGTAGGACTGGGCGCGGGCGTTGCCGGTGACTTGCTCTTTCAGCTTGCCGGCGGTCTCACGCGAGTGGAGCCGGCCGACGAGCACGCCTTCCTTAAGGAGATAGGTCTTGCGGGTGGGAGTGCCTTCATCGTCAAAGCGGAAGGTGCCAGGCTGGCCGGGGTAGACGCCGGGGTCGGCGCCGTCCGCGATGTTGAGGAAGGGCTGGCCGAACTTACGGCCGAGCACCATGATATCGCGAAGCTTCTCGTTCTCGTAGACGTTATCGCCTTCCGAGAGGTGGCCGAAGGCTTCATGGGCAAAGACAGCCGCAATGAGCGGATCGCAGATGACGGTGTATTCGCCGCCGGTAGCGTCCTGCGCGGAGAGGAGGGCAACGGCTTCATCGGCCGCTTCGGCGACCTCCGCGTGGCGACCGGTGAGGACATCGTAATTGGAAGTGGTGGAGAAGGAGGCGCGTGACTGCTGGACGTTGCCGTCCTCACGCGCGAAGACGACGACGCGGGCGACGGCGCGCGCGCGCTGCTGCTCAACGTAGGTGCCTTCCGAGTTGCCATAGGAGACCTTGCGCCAGCCATCCGAGTAGGCGGCGTTGGTGGTCTGGATTTTTGGGGAGCGCGACCAAGCGGCCTCCAGGTATTCATCCATGAGGCGCTTCTTATCCGCCAATGGGACGCCGCGCGGGTCTTTGACGAGTGAGAGACCGACAATGTCTACGTGTGGGTCGACCGGTGCCAGGTTGGTCTCTTCCTTGCCGACGAGGCGGGCTTGGCGGACGGCGAGGTCCACGTTCTGGCGGAGACCGGAGAGGTCATTGAAGGAAACAAACCCCCAGCCTCCTTTATATGCAGCGCGGACGCAGCCACCGAGGTTGGCGGTACGGCCGGCTTCTTCCAGCTCTTTGCCCCGGTAAGAGAGCGTAGTGGCTTCGGTCTCTTCGACGCGAATCTCGACGAAGTCCGCGTCATGGCCCTTGAGGGCATCTTCTATCTGCTGGCGCATTATGGGAAAGGTCCTTGGATATCAGGTGTTGAGCGTCAGATGTTTGATGATGGGCATCAAGAGAACGACGAATGCTGTGGGCATTCTAACGTGACGTAACGAGCGGCCTGTCTGGGATCAGACAGGTTGAAAGCGGCGGGCGCCTAACCCGGCGGCGTTCTGTACAAATAGTTGCATTTAGTGCATCCGGGGCAACTGAGGGGTGCACCATTCTGCACCATGCCAACGCACTCAGGCAGCATCACTATGGTGGTGGGAGGCAACGCCTGACGCGAGGTGCTTCCATGGAAGTAGAACAGCAGAACGGCGAAATCACGCGGGTGTACTCCGGCGCCGGGTGCGAAGAGGGTTTAGCAACTCCGGGATGTTCGGGTGGGAAAGATATGGTGACTGCCGCGGGTACGAGCCAGGTCCAATCCAAAGCCGCGGACGAGGCTCACCATATTCGAGAATGAGATATTGTAGGAGCCTGCCAGGAGGAGGCGTAGCAGCCGTTTCCTGTTTACCCTATGTCATCATACACCTTTCAGTGTCGGGTATCAGAAGCCCAGAACCGCGGCGGCCGCGTGCCGCACTGTGCGGCGGCCGCGGCGGTGGGCACGAAAAGGGCTTGACTCCGTTTGGGGGTGGGCGTAGAGTCCATGTCACTGGAGCTCACCACTCTGGCAGCGCACTCTGGTGGTACTAGAGTGATGCGAAACCGGCAGCTTTCGTAAGTGAGGTGCTGGTGGTCTACCCGGACGCAAGGCATGCGTTCTGGTGGAAAGTCGGGACAGACTGCAAGGTCAGTCGCGCCGGGTGCCTCCGGTGTGCCGTCCAGGCGAACAGAAGAGCTCTGAGAGGCCGCAAGGTCACTCAGAGCTTTCTGTTTTTTCTCGGAAATCCTGAGCGCTGGCGGGTAGAAGTACCGCTGCGCTGGATGAACGCTACGCCGCGCGGTGAGCCTTGATCTGTTCGACTTCTTCCGGCGCCAGGTTCAGGCGCGCGAGCGTCAGATCGTACTGCGTCTGGAGATTCAGCCAGAACTCGGCGCTCTTGCCGAAGTAGAGACCCAGACGCACGGCTGCTGTATCGGCCGTGACCCGTCTGCGGTTGTTCACAATTTCGGCGATGCGGTTGGGCGAGATGCCAATCGATCTAGCGAGCTGATTCTGAGTCAGGCCGTACTCTGCGAGGAACTCTTCCTTGAGCATCTCTCCGGGTGTGACCGGTGCGAATTCGTCGTTAGCCATGTGCTCTTCCTTCTTCCAACGCAGTGCTGCACTGCTGCACTCCGCTCAGTGGTAATCCACCGCCGACACGTCATAAGCGTCGCCATCGATCCAGCGAAAGATCACCCGCAACTGATCGTTGACTCGAATGGAGTAATAGTCGCTCAGGTCACCACGTAGTTTCTCGATGCTTTCGGTTATTGTGCGGAGAGGCGCTTCCGTGGGAGCGCATTCAGCGAGACGGCGTGCGGCAGCCGGTAGGCTGTTGGGTGAATGACAGCGGTCACGCAAGCGCCCGTAACCTCGGTAGCCGTACACGAGCGCGATGAAGGTCGCGGCAGCGAGCGTGATTCCGGGCTGGTGGCGCTAACGGTGGCGGCGTTTCTGGTGAGCCTGGACCGGGCGATCTTTGCGCCGCTACTGCCGGCGCTGGCGCGGGATCTGGGGGCGACGATTGCGGCGGCGGGGCTGGCGGTAACCGCGTACACGATCCCCTACGGGGTCTGCCAATTGTTCTACGGGCCGGTGGCCGACCGCGTGGGGAAGATTGCCGTGGTGCGATGGGCAGTGGTGGTCTTTGCGCTAGGCACGGGATTGTGCGCGCTGGTCCCATCGTTGACGGCGCTACAGTTTCTGCGGGTGCTGGCGGGAGGCGCAGCGGCGGCGGTGATTCCACTCTCGCTGGCGTACATTGGGGATGTGGTGCCGTACGCGCGGCGCCAGCAGACCATTGCGACGCTGATGGGATTCACGTCACTGGGCGCGGCGCTCTCAAGCGCGGTGGGTGGGGCGGTGGGGAACTTCCTCTCCTGGCGGGCGCTGTTTGCGTTCTCGGGAACGCTGGGACTGGTGGCGGCGACACTGCTGTTTCGAGCGCAGCGCACGGCGCCGCACGTGTCACCAGTGCTGGCTGAGGCAGCGGCGATGACGCCACCGGGTGGGACCGCTAGCCGGTGGAGCCGGTGGGGGCTGGACCGCTATGGGCGGGTGCTTGGGCTGGGGAAAGCCCGGTTGCTGTATGTGCTGGTGGGATTGGAGGGCGTAGCCGTGTTGGGTGGGTTCACCTACATGGGGGCGTACCTGAGTGACCGGTTCGCCCTCAACTACCTCTTGATTGGACTGGTACTGGCGGTGAACGGGGTGAGCACACTGCTGGTCAGCCGGCTCCTCCACCGGCTGCACGGCAACCTGGGAGAGCGGCGGCTGTTGCTGGCCGGCGGGCTGTTGCAGGCGGCGGGCTACCTGGCGCTGGCGCCACTGCCGCTGTGGTGGCTGACGGCACTCCCATTTGCAGCCATGGGCGCGGGATTCAGCCTCTTCCATTCGACACTGCAAACGCGCGCAACCGAGCTGCACGCGGAGCTGCGGGGGACATCGGTGGCGCTGTTCGCCTTCTCGCTCTTCATCGGTGGCGGGATAGGGACCGCGTCACTGGGCTGGGTGGTGTCCGAACTGGGCTACGTGACGCTGACGTTGGTGTGCGGAACACTGCTGGCGGCGGTGACAATAGCGGCGGTATCGCGGGAGTGATGCAAGGGAACGGATCCTAGTATGACTCTGGAAGGTGCAGATCCTACACCATAATCTGCTAGTGATTAACGGTGTAAGCCAGTTGTCGGGAGGGGAATACGCGGCGCAAGATGATTCCGCTCATTTCGGCGACGAATTAGCAAGACTTTAACTTGACATAGCAGCGATATGTGCGCCCGAGGCCGATGTGGCGCATTGGACGCGGATAATGAGCCTGGGGCGAGGCTCGCAGCCGGCGCGAGTCGTGCTGGAGGATGCGTACGAGTTCCAGAAGACGCCTCGGAACCTGGCGCTTCACTTGATGATTTCGGGTGCGGTTGACACGTCTCGGGTTGTAGTGTTGCGCTATGCGGCGCCGTCAAGACCACTACTCTTGACGTATGACGCCGCGGTATTTACGCCACGAATGGGGGAGACTCAGATTGATAACGCGCGGTTGCGTTCCGTTTGGGGAGGGCGCGTGTACCGGATTGTGTTGGAGGTGAAGCAGCCAGCAACGCAAGGAAGTTGGCGGTTGGAGATGCGAGCGGGGTAGGAACGGGGGCAGCACGCTGATAATCGAGTCCCTATAACTCGGTCTTCATGATTGTCATGTCTGAGCGGGTGAAGACCTCTGGCTTGAGGGCGGTGCCGAGGCCGGGGCCTTCCGGGGGATAGACGTAGCCGCGTTCGATGCGTGGGAGGGCGGTGACGAGTTCGGCGTACCAGCCATGAATGTAGGCGCGAACGGTTTCCTGCACGTAGACGTTGGTCACGGCAAAGTCGAGGTGGACATCGGCGACATAGTTGACGGGACCGGTGCAGTCGTGCGGGGCAATGGGGATATGGTGTGCTTCCGCCATGCTAGCGATCTTCCTGGCTTCTGAGAGACCACCGACCCAGCCACAGTCCAACATCACGATGGAGACGGCGCGCTTCTCAAGCATCTCACGGAAGGCGTAGCGTGTGGCCAGGGTCTCGCTGGCGACGGTGGGGATGTGGGTGGATGCCTTGAATGCGGCGAGCGCGTCAAGATTGTCCATTCGGATCGGGTCTTCGAACCACATGGGATCGAATGGTTCCATGGCTTTAGCGATGCGGATAGCGGAGGGAAGGTTCCAGACAGAGTGCATCTCCAGCGCGACGTCCATCTTGCTGCCTACCGCGTCGCGAATCTGGTGGAAGGGGATCAGGCCTATCTCGATCTGCTCAGCGGTGATCCATTGGCCGTGGGTTTCCGGGCCAAACTGATCGAAGGGCCAGATCTTCATGGCGCTGACGCCCTGCGCTAAGAGATCCTGGGCGAGCTTACCGGCGTCGGTCTTCCAGGCGTCCAGGTCTTCATAGGGACCGGTGGCGCGGCCATCGGTATAGGTAGCGTCAACGCCGCGTGGCTTCTCGCCACCGTAGCGGTAACCAGCACAAGTGTTGTAGATACGGACCCTATCATAGGTGGGACCGCCCATCAGCTTGTAGACGGGCAGGCCCTGCGCCTGGCCAAAGACATCCCAAAGGGCGATATCGATGGCGGAGATACCCTGCACCTCGGCGGAGCGGAGACCGGACTGGCCGGCGGCGCGATAGAGAGCGCGCCAGTGGCGTTCGATACTCGTGGGATCCTGACCGAGCAGGTAAGGAGCGGCGACCTTGTGGACAAAGTTCTCGGTGGTGTCCACGAGACGCCAGGTATCGCCGAGACCAATGAGGCCGAAATCGGTATGGATGCGGACGAAGAGCGTGTTGGGGTGTTCGCCCAATCGGACGGTCTCGACAGCAGTGATCTTCATAGGCGGGAGTGTAAGGCTGTCGCTGTTGGGCTAGGGAGACGAAGGGGGTGAAGGGGGAAGGAGGACGTGGAAGGTGGCGCCCTGGTTTGGACCGGGACTCTCGACCCAGATGGCGCCGCCGTGACGCTGAGCGATTTCGGCACAGATGAAGAGGCCAAGCCCGAAACCGCTGGTCTGGCTCTTAGCAGCGTTCTCGCCGCGCGTAAACGCCTCGAACAGACCGGCGTGGCCAGCAGAAGCAGAAGGATCAGTCATACCAATAGGCGGTATGGGACCATTGGCGGGCGCGCCGCTAGGATTAGCGCTGGGATCGCTGATGGGCAGGCCGATCCCCTGATCGCGAACCGAAAGATGGACCCAGCCAGGGCCAAGCGCTGGGGCGTGCTGGATGTACTGGCGCAGGGCGGAAGCGGCTGTGGTGTCTGAGGATGCAGACGCAGACGCCGTGGACGCAGTGGCAGGAACAGCGGCCGGTTCAACGCGCAACTCCACTTCGCCGCCGCCAGGAGAGTACTTGACGGCATTGCTGAGGAGGTTGGTAATCAACTGGTCCAGACGGTCGCTGTCCCAGGCTCCGGGCAGCGTCTCCGCGACGGGACTCCACAGAAAGGTATGGCCGCCGCTGGCTTCGGGTGAGGCTTCGGTGGTGATGGTGTCACGGAAGCGGTTGAAAATCTCACCGGCGAACGCGACGAGATCAAGCGGTTGCGGATCGATGGTGAAGTGGCCGGTACGAACACGGGAAACGTCCAGCAGGTCGGTGACAAGGCGATCGACACGGTCAATTTGAGTAATCATGATGCCGAGAGCACGGCGCAGCCACGCCTCATCTATCTGCTGCTTTACTTCTTCTTTACCGAGTAGAGCATTCTGATCTCGGAGTCGATCCAACCGGCGGGTGATGGCCTGGGCGTAGCCCTTGAGCGGCGTGAGCGGTGACTTGAGCTCGTGCGAGGCGAGGGAGACGAATTGCTCACGTAAGCGGAGGGCGTCTTCCAGACGGGCGGTGGTGGCACGCTGCGTCTCATGTAAGAGCGTGTTCTCAATCGCGACACCGGCGACACCGGCCAGCCCCTGGAGCGCGAGAACGGCGCCTGGACCAAACGCCTGGGGGTGGCGCGCGTTGACGTACAACACGCCGACACGCTCCGGTGCCCCAGCCGCGGGCCCGGTGCGGCGGGCGACGATGGGCAGCGCGACAACCGAGCGGATACCCGCCTCGCGCAGCAACGGGCTGACGCGTTGGTCAGTCATGGTGTCGTCAATAACGAGCGTCTCACCGGTCTCCAGCACATAGCGGGTCATGCCGCGCGGACGGGGCTGGCCGTGTCGCACGGTGGTGTAACCGTACAGTGCGATGACACGCAGCGTGCCGGTTGGTTCGTCTAGGACATAGGCCGTGGCAGTATCGCCTCCCCCTACGCGCGGTGCTTCCTCCAGCAGCAGGTTGAGCTGCTCTTCAAGCGAGCGCGCTGTGACGAGCGAAGCGGCGATACGCCAGGCGTCAGTCATACCTACCCATGCCAGGCTTGCAAGGCGTGCCGCGATTGCCACGCGTGCCAGGCACGGACCGGCTCACGTGCCCGTGTACGCGCTGAGCTCCGCGCTGATTTACGCATCGGCGACGGAACCATCCGCAAAGGTGAGTTGGGAGCGGAAGTCCGCGACGTAGGGGTGCTTGGCGGCTTCGGCCTCGTTCAGCTCTACACCAAGCCCGGGGGCATCACAGAGCGATGCGAAGCCGTCCTTGACCTCCCACTTGGTCTGGATCACGTCATAGCGCCAGGCGACGCCCAGAGGATGCTCCTGGATGGTGCAGTTGGGGGTGGTGGCGTCCACGTGGAAGTTGGCGGCGGTTAGCACTTCCGATGATGCGCCGTGAAGGGCGACCTCAATGAATTTGACCTCGGCCATGGCGGCAATCTTCTTGGTTTCCAGGATTCCGCCATCGTGCGAGACATCTGGCTGAATGTAGGCGACGGCGCGCTGCTGAATGAGGTCATTAAAGCCCCACTTGGTGAAAAGGCGTTCGCCGGTGGCGAGCGGGACAGGGGAACGCTCGGCCACCCACGCAAGCGTGGCGAGGTCTTCCGGCTGGGTGATCTCTTCAATCCACATGGGGCGGTGAGGGGCAACCTGGCGCGCGAAGTCAACGGCCATCGTGGGAGTGGTCAGGCCGTGCGCGTCGATGAGGATATCTCGATCTTCGCCCAGTAACTCACGCATGCGTCCAAAGGCAGCGGCACCTTCGCGCACGTCCCTGGTGGGGTGTACAACGCCGCCACGCACGGAAAAGGGACCACTCTTGATGGCGGTGTAGCCCATCTCCAACAGCTCCTGAATACGCTTGAGGCCACCCTCTGAGTGGGGCGAGGCGTGGGCGTAGCAGCGGATGCGGTCCCGCGCAGCGCCGCCCAGCATTTGCCAGACGGGAAGGCCACAGTCTTTGCCCTTGATGTCCCAGAGCGCCATCTCAATGGCGCTGATGGCGGAGTTGAGGACGGGACCGCCGCGCCAGCGGGGATAGCGGTACATGGCCTGCCAGAGCCATTCAATGTTTCGGGGATCTTTACCGATGAGGAAGCGCTCGTGTTCCTCAATGGCGCCAACGATTGTTTGCGCCTTGCTGGTGACGGTGCCTTCGCCGAGTCCTTCCAGCCCGGGCTGGTCGGTGTAGATCTTGACAAAAACCCAGTTCCCGCCAGTCTTGCTGGTGGAGACGACAAAGGTCTTCAGGCCGGTAATTTTCATTGAGTAGTGACCCCTTCCCTTCCGGGGAGTCAGTGTAGGCGCTAGAGGACGGTTTGCGGAAGATTTCTTCGCCGCGAGGCGTGCTAGGATGGCGTGGGACCGTCATGCAGGCGACACCTCCCGGCTCCGACCGGCATCTGCGCTACCGGCTGCGCAAGGCGCGGGAGCGGCGCCGGCGTCAGCAGCCGATCGAGGAAGAGCTGACGAGTATCTACATCGCGGACGGGAATGAGGGACCTGGACCTGGCGCTGGATCAGACGGTGATCCGGCGACGCCAAGACCGCCGGGAATCAGTCCGCTGCTCTGAACTCGCGCTGCGAGAGCGCGTAGAGGCCACCCAGGGTGATGATCAGACCGCCGGCGCCTATCAGCGCGCGCGGCCCCAGTGCCTCGCCCAGCAGGCCACCGAGGCCGAGTGAGAGCGGCGAGAGGCCCATGACGCTCATCATGAAGAGCGCCATCACCCGCCCGCGCACTTCCGCGGGTGCGCGCGTCTGCACGAGAGTCAGATACACATTGGCGCAGCCGGCGCGGCACAGGCCCGCCACTACCAGCAGCGGCAGCGCTACCGCCAGGGTGGGCGCCAGCGCCACCAGACCGGTGGAGACGCCGAGCGCCAACAACACCACGCCCGCCGCCAGTCCCTGCCGGCGCAGTGAGGTCAGACTGCCCATAGCAATGGCGCCTACCACCGCACCGGCGCCAGTGGCGCCGTAGGCCAGACCAACGCCTTCTGCGCCCGCATCAAAGGTCAGTGTGGCTAGCGCCGGCACGCCAACAAACGACGCGCCACTGAATCCAAGCGAGAAAATGGCGGCGGCCCAGATGGCCAGCCAGACCACACGATCCCGCCGCGCGGCGCGCATGCCCTCCGCCAACTGATGCAGCGCGCTGCCGGTGACTGGCGCACGCGTGGACTCGCGCGGTCGGATAGACGCAAGCGCCACCACGGCGACGAAGAACGAGACCGCGTTCAGCACGAAGGCAGGTAGGTAGCCAAGCCGCACCACGAGCAGACCCGCTAACGGCGGAAAGAGGAAGGATGCAAGGTTGAAGTTCAGTGAGTTCAGCGCGTTCCCGCTCCGTGGCTGCTCGCGCGATACGAGCTGCGGCAAGAGCGCATTAGACGCCGGGATAGAGAATGCCTACGCCATGCCGGACGCAGCGGCGTAGGCATAGAGGTGCCACGTTTCCAGTCTTTCCAACCACAGGACCGTTGCCAGCATTGCCACCAGCGTGCCCTGCAGCGCGTTTGCCGTCAGCATCACGCCACGCGGCCGAAAACGATCCGCTACCACGCCACCGATCAGCATGAGCAGCACGCGCGGTATCGCCTGTACCGCGAGCACCGTGCCCAGGACGGCGGCGCTGCCGGTCACATCCAGGGCCAACACCGCGAGCGCCACCGTCTGAAACTGGTCGCCAGCGAGCGAGATGGCGTTTCCCGCCCCACAGCAGCGCGAAGTCCCGGCTGCGCAGCGGTGCCAGCAGTCGAAACCGCGGTACGCGCGGCACCACCACCGGCCCATCCAAGGGGCTTTCCACGGACCCGCTCACCGTCTGATTCATGAGCGCACTAGCCGGCCCAGGTGACGAGTCCCGGCTCAAACTGGCTGCTCAGGTCCGGGTGTGCCGGCACGATGCGCACGCTGTAGCCGTGTAGGCCGCTGGCGAGGCACGGAATCTCGCCCACATAGGTGTAGGACCCGTTCCTTTCCTGATGAACGTCTATACCATTCGTGTCTACCGCCATCTCAACTGACTGGCCGCGTGCGATCTGGCCATC